>Ga0315899_10003648_pt1 | contig 16783 bp, 9 predicted proteins | sample LakEriMetagenome_2_FD_203518 | JGI IMG/M metagenome (GOLD analysis project Ga0315899, IMG submission 203518) | Freshwater fungal communities from buoy surface, Lake Erie, Ohio, United States - Buoy 4 MA112 | ecosystem: Environmental > Aquatic > Freshwater > Lake | place: USA: Lake Erie, Ohio... | reverse complement strand
GTGCTGATTGCGGAGTCGCCGGAGGAATTCCAGTGAGCTTACCCAAGACTCCTATTAAGGGAGATCCGGAGACTAGGCGTTTTCTTGAGGCTGTCCGCCAAAGGGTTGAGAGCGTTGAGGATAATGCTGTCACCGTTGACGACATGCGCAGCGCTGGTTTCTTTGAGCGCAATGGAATTAATGTCGGAACCAGTAATACCACAGGCCAAGTGCAGGCCCCTACAATACCATCCAACCTGCAGGCTGATGGCGCGTTTGAAAACATCGTAATTTCATGGGACTACGTAGACTACGTAGGTCACAGCAACACTCGCATCTATCGCTCAAACACAAGCGTCTTTGCTGATGCAGAGGTGTTGGCAAACATCGAGGGTCGCATTTATGCGGACTTAGTTGGATCTAATAAGACGTACTACTACTGGGTTTCGAACGTAAACGACAACGGGATCGAGTCTGCTACAAGCCAATCTGCTGGAGTAATGGGAGCAACGCTGCCAAATACACAGTTCATTCTGGATGCGCTGACTGGTTCCATTACGGAGTCGCAGCTTTATTCAACGCTTGGCACTCGCATTAATCTGATTGATGGGGCAAGCACGCTAACAGGAAGCGTAAACGCACGACTTAACGCAGTGCAGACAGACTTGCAGTCACAGATAACTGCAAACGGCTCTGCCATTATAAGTGTTCAGGATGTGAACTCATCGCAGGCCCTGCAGATCACCTCGCTTGGCACACGTACTGGAGTCGCCGAAAGCAATATTACTAACCTCCAGACAACAACTGCCAATCAGGCGACATCAATCACCTCATTAACCACACGCGTTGGTTCTGCTGAAAGCAGCATTATCAACTTAAATACGACTACCGCTAATCAGGCGACGTCAATCAACCAATTGACCTCAACGGTCAGTGGTAACACGACTTCAATTCAGACGCTGACTTCAACGACTAACGGACTCAATGCTCAGTACACAGTAAAGATAGACACCAACGGATACGTCTCAGGTTTTGGCCTTGCATCGACAGCAAACAATGCAACGCCATTCTCAAGTTTCATTGTCCGCGCAGATCGCTTTTCTATCTCCAGCCCAAGTGGGCCAAGCATTCCACCAAAGACGCCGTTCATCGTTACAACAACAACGACAATAGTGAATGGCGTCAGTGTTCCTGCTGGCGTCTACATAGACTCTGCAACGATTCAAAACGGCTCGATCACGAATGCCAAGATCGGCGATGCCACAATTGAGTCCGCAAAGATCGTTAGCCTTAACGCAGACAAGATTGTAGCAAACAGTCTGTCCGCCATCACAGCGAACATAGGCCTGCTTCGTACCGCAACAACCGGTGCAAGGCTGGAGATTGAGAGCAATCAGATCAGGGTCTATGACTCTGCTGGCACGATGCGTGTGCGAATGGGTGTCTGGTAATGCCGCAAGGTCTGCAGGTTTGGGATGATCAGGGACGCTTGCTGGTGGATCTTGGAGACTGGCTAGGACGCTTGGCTGGATCTGCAGCCGTTACTATAAATACCGCTGGCTCTACAACAAACAGTTTGCTGCAAAGCGGAACACCTTTTTTTGTGTGGGTGCCGTCGACAGAGGAGGCTGTCACTGGCCCTACTAGAATGCCATCTGTGACATTTAGTGGATCGACCATGAGCTGGTCATCAGTTCCTGTATCCGGAACACTTATCTACGGAGTGCGCTGATGCCAGCAGGGATGACGATCTATAACAATTCTGGCGCAATACAAATTGACGGCGAAGGAATTCACTACAACTGCACCGGCTCTGGGACTGTTACGACGAGTAGCAACATAATCGCTCAAGGAGTTATATACGGCAGCAACGTGGTGGCATCGTTTACTGTCGATGCTTATTCTCTCTACGCATTCCGCTGTGACACAGCCGGTGTGCATGTGCGCCGCCAATGGCTGAATGGATCTACTCGCAACTACCGACTGTGGGTGCTTGGCCCAATTGGCACGGTTATTAACTGGTATCGGTTTGAGCCTGCTGTTCAGGGTCAAAGCAACGGCGCTGGCTTCGATATCTACACGCCAACCGGTGCAATTGCCTTCAGCCTCAGCACAAAGCCAATGGCAATTAGAGAGCTGATCAATATCACCCGTGGATATGGCGGAGGAACCATAGGGTTGAGCGCGAGCAGAAACTACGCAGTTATCCCATCTGCTCAACTTGGATGGGAAGATGCATCTGTGTTTTTGGGCGTCAACAACCGTGGCGAACCCCTGTACGAAATACCCACGTCATCTGTATACGTAAAGAACAACACCGGATCTGTGACGTTGACAGTTGATCAACGGTCACTTTCGTCTCGATATAACAACACCGCCATCGATAATAACGGCCAAGCATTAATTGTGGATGTGACTTACCTATGATGAGTAGCATTGATGTCCGCGAATGCAGCGAATTCGTTCTTTCTGCGCTACTTGAGGTGGCTGAAAAGACGGACGCTGAGTGGACGCCAGAAGATATCTATAACGCGCTCTTGGCAGGGAAGGCATTTTTGTTTATGCATTCTTTTGATAGTGAGAGTTTTGTTGTATTGAGCCAATACAAACACCCGTATCTGGACCGTACCGTACTTGTTGTTGACGTTGCGTACAGTAAAACGGGCAATGCGATAGACCTGCACCAGCAAGAGCTAGAAGAGCTAGCAAAAGCTGCGGAATCAGGTTATATCGAGTTCTCTTCCCCGCGTGCGGGATTCAAGAGAGTAGCCGAAAAACATGGTTACCAAAATGTCTGCACGACGTATAGGAAGAAGCTGTAATGGGTAAAGGTGCTAAGAAACTAGACGAGACAGAGCAAGAAAGAGCTCTTGCTGAAATCGCTGCAGAGCGGTTCAATCGGTATAAGGAAGTCTTCGCTCCGCTCGAGGACCAGTACATTCAACAGGTCTTCGATGTTCGTAATCAGTCGAACTACGAGAACGCTGGCGGCATTGCTGCTGCGCAGTTCCAAAAAGAGTTCCAGACAGGTCAGGACAAACTTACCGATCAGATGTTCCAGCAGGGCGTTGACCCATCATCTGGTGCATTCCAAGAAAACAGTGCAGCTCTACGGCGTGCTCAAGCAGTTGGGCAGGGTCTTGGTGTATCTGGTGCAAAGGTCGCCAACACAGATCGCTTCTATCAAGGCCTGCGTGGCGTGATGGCGATTGGACAAGGACAGTCGGCTGACGCGATTGAAGGCATGGCTGGTCTTGCTCGTCAATCACAGGAAAGGGCAAATGCCTCAGCAGAGTCTGCGTTTAATAGAAGCAGCGCAATCAGATCTGGTGTGTCGGCTGGTCTTGGTTACGCTGCAGCACCGGCTGTAGACAGTAGGCTCCAGAGACCACGTTCTCCTTCGCCGACATTCAGCGGCACCACTAATACAACGGGTGGATAACAGATGAGCTTTTTTGACAATCTAGCATTTGTAATGGGTGGTGACGCCGACATTACTCCAGAGTTTAGAAGCGCCTTTGCTGATTACGACACTATGTCACGGTCGGTGACTCCTATGGATGCAACGCCACAGTCGGCTTTGTCTGCTCCAGCGACAATGAGCACTGCCTCCGCAACTCAGCCAATAATGGGCTCTGCACCTAATCAGGTGCGTGGTGGCTTCTTTGGAATTGGAGATGGTCAATTTGAATACCCAACAACTAATTTTATTCCGGCTAATCCAAACACCATTACCACTGGTGCTGGCGGCGGACTTTACGGTGGCAACGTAAGATATAACCCAACAAGTAGCGCATACGGCAACATCAACCCCGCAAACTACTTAATGGACAAGAAGGAAGGTGCGTCAAACTTGAGCGCTGCTGTTACGCGAGCTCAGTATCAGGATTACCTGAACCGCTTTGCTCCCGTAGAAGATTATCTTGTTGGGCAAATTGATGGCCGCAATACCAGAGATCTTGGCTTTGACATCGCTCGAGCAAACCAGTCAGTAACGAACGCAGGCGTAAACATGCAAGGTCAGCAACAACGCTCAATGGGTCGATACGGACTTCAATACAGCGGACCATCTATCGCAAACTCGAACGATATTACTGGCGGTCGAGTGGCCGCAATGAACCAAGCCCGTTTGGCAGATGAAGAGCGTGCTCTTTCACTCATGTCTGGTTCAGGGCAAACCGCAGCAGGAGGTCAATAATGGCTGGTCTTATTGGCGTAGGCCGTAACACTCTTGGGCAGGCGTCTGTTGGTTTCCAGCAAAGCGCAGGCCTCGAAGCAAACCGCAACGCTGCACAGCAACAGCTTGATGCGGCTCGTGCCGCACAGCGCTCAAGCATGGTGACTACTGGCGCAGGCCTTGGCGGATCCATTGGTGTGAACAACTATATGGCGGCAAAAGCTGCTGCAGCTAAAGCAGGAACTGGGGCCACATCTGCGGCTGCACCTCCAGTAGCTGTTTTGTCTGCGCCTGCCGATCTCGCGACAAGCGTGGGTACACAACTTGGGCCAGTCCCGATACCAGTATCTGAAATTAGCGGAGTAGGAATAAATTCACTAGCTTCGACCACACCAGAATTGTTGTTGGCAGAAGCTACATCGACGGCTGTTCCTACGGTAGCTCTAGAGGCGGCTGCTCCTGCTGCTGGTGAACTGGTTGGAACCCTTGGCACGCTGACAGCACCGACATCAGGTATTGCCGCAGGAACGACCGCAGCAACAACCACAGGTACTGGCGTGGTTGCTGGTGGAGCATCGACCGGCGCACTAGCTGGTATTGGCGCAATCGCAACACCTCTATTAATTGGTGCAGGCGCTGCACTTCTTCTCGACTCCATATTCGATATCTTTTAAGGCTTTTAGTTATGGCAATCGATCCAGCACAGTCATTCTCAAACGCTCTTGGTCAAGGCCTTGGGATCATGAAGTCCTATCGCGATGAAACGCGTCTGGATGAGGATCGTGCGTTCGAAAAGTCAATGAAACTAGAGACCCAGCGTCAGGCACAAGAGCAGCTCAACCTTCTTATCAAGGGCGATAAGCGCGAGCAGATGAGGTTTGATGAAGATATGACCCCAGAGCGCGTGGCGCTGCGTGGTCGTAAGGCGGTAGCAGATGTAAACTTAACTGAAGCGCAAGCTACAGACGCAGGAATTCTTGCCAGCAAGCGTGGCAAAATGATTGATACAGATATAAAGGTAGCTTTAGGAAACTTGGACGTTAACAGGTATCAAGCTCAAACTGGCCGAATGAATGCCGTCACAAGCAGGGGTGAGCTGGGTCTGAGAACACGGGCGTACAACGACGAACGAGCAGACCTAATAGCAAGCAAAGCGCTTCAAGAGGCATGGAAATTCGTTGGTGCTGCTGGCAAAGATCCAACTCCAGAAAGCATGCGCTCCCTTATGGGGAACAAAATCGCAGGTTCACAGCTAATTAAGCTTGCTTCCAAAGCATACGACGCACCTGTTCTTGAAGAAATTATGCAGAACCCATTTGGGAATTGGATTAACGACGGCAAGAAACTTGGCGTTGCGTTGAGGTTTGCAAGAGATACAGAAGTTGTTAACGCGACGGTTAAGGCTCAAGGCTTTGATCCTAAAACAACAAGAGCTACGCGGTTTCGAGGGGCCACACAAAAGGACGCTAATGGACGACCTATGCAGATGGTTGAGGTGACCTTGAGTGGCAAGGATCTAAAGACTGGGAAAAATAAAACCTTCACCGGTTTAGTTAAACCCGAAACTCTTTTTGAGTCTGGTGCGGTTGCAGCTAATGTGTTTAGGGGAATTAACAACGACCCTATGTTAAGGGGTCGAGTTGCTCAGATGTATCAAGCTACAAATGAAGACAGTTTTTACAAAATTCTAGGTTATGAAGCGTCTCGACTTGAGAAACTGATTAAGAACCCGCAGCTTGGTAACAAAAAATATACCGAGGAACAGATAATTGCATCAGCGCAAAATCGTTTAGCTGCTCTGGAACGCGGCGATCCACAAATAACGGCTGATACTGTTTTTAGATACATGGGCCGTATAGGCTCGTAAAATAATTTCCTTTGCGTAAGTGGCAGAAAGCTAAAGATGTCTGAAGATACTAATAGACTACGATTTGCCCGTACACGCTGGGAGGATTTGGGCAAAACCACCACTCAGAGTTCATCCTCTAATCAATCAGGGGCGCAACGACCTGCAAGCAATCCACAATGGCAGGCGGAGCTGCAGAAGCAAGACGCTGAAATAAAAGCACTTTCTAATAAGCTTAGGGCTGGCGGAATTGGTGGTCGTGAGGCTGGCTACCTAAGCGAAACTCTGAAGTTCATGAAGATGCGGCGGGACGATACTCTCGCAAAGATTAATTCTGGACGCGAGATAAAGACAACCGCTGGCGACGTTGGGCGCGAGGCCATTAATGCTCCGGTGCGCAGCGCGGTAGGCACTGTTCTTGGTGGTGTTGCTGGTGTTGCTGACTATCTTGGTTTTGACGAATCTGCGGAGTCAGTCCGCGACTATCGCGACGAATTCAATAAAGAGTATGGAGCGCCAGAGGCTGCTTCACAGAATGCGATGCTGCGCTATGGCGGCATGGCCGGAGAAGTTCTTGGCTCAACAGTTCCATATCTTGCAGGTGGTGTAGCCTCCGTTCCTGTACGTGCTGCTGTCGGCGCTATGTCTTTTGGTGGCGGCGTTGATCAGCAAGACGAGCGCGTAAAGCAGGCGCGTGAACAAGGGCTTACTGTTTCCTCTGGTCAGGAAATGCTTGCCGAAACATTTGGTGGCGTTGTCGGTCTTTCCGAACTTCTACCAGTTAAGGGTCTGCTTTCCCGAGTTCCAAATGGCTACGGTCAAAAAGTTGTCGAGATGGTTGGTCAACGATTTGCCTCCACAGCAGTTGGTAGGGCAATGGCTCAGGGCGGCAAGAGGGCTGTTGGCAGAGTTGCTGGCAGCGCAATTGAAGAGGGCGTTCAGGAGGCTGCAGCGGGTGTTGCTCAAGACCTCATTGAGCTTGGCGTATATAACCCGAACGTAGATGTTGGTCAGTCAGCGCTGCAGGACTTTGCCCTTGGTGGATTTGCTGGTGGTGTGCTTCGTGGCGGCAGAGAGGTTGTTGGCCGCATTCGCGGTGAGGACATGAACGGCGCTCCAGCCACGCCTCCACAAACAAACGCAGACCAAGAGCTTCTTGACGCTTTAGAGGAAAGGGCTACTCAAAGCCAATCTTCCAGCACTCCACTTCTTGAAGACCAAAGCGGCACAGCGCTTCGCGACCTTGGCAACATCTCCGCTGGCGGTATGAGCTACACGCCAGATCAGATTCTGGATATCGCTCGCAACAACGAGTCTAACCCCCGTATCGCCGACATCATGTCGCAGCCGGTCAGCGATGTGACGAAGGTAGAGCAGGTTGCTCGCATCCTTAATCAAGAGGAAGCCAGCCGCGTTGAGCCTGAAGCTATTCGCCGGATCTCTGGAATGTTCGGTGGAACCAACTCTGTTACCAGCTCTCGCCAGATGATCAGCGACGAGCTGGCAAAGATCGACCCAAGCGTGATTGCTGAGAGTCCATCTCTTTCGGCAATTGCTGAGGCGGTCCAAGCTAAAGGTGACGGCAAGAAGTTCGTAAACAGTCTGCGTAACGCCGTCAGCAACTACCAGCCAACTGCTCCGACAGGCACTCTCTTCGCACGTCCAGAGCGCGGTGGTCAAGGCAGCGTCATCATGTCGCAGGAAGATGTGACCAACGAAGCTCAGCGTGAACGCGAGGCTCAGCAAGCTTTCCGTTTGGCGGATGTGCGTCAACGTCGGTTTGACACTGCTACAGGTCAAGGCACTCAGCGTGAAGATCTGCGTGCCGGTGCTCCAGATCCTGAAGTCCAGTTCTTTCTTAACCCAGCAAAGTACGGTGAAGAGCTTGGTGGAACTGTTGCAACAGTTGTTGGTCTTGAGGACGGTCGCATCCGCATCCAGTATGACTCACCGACTGAAACTAATTCTGATGGCACGCCCGTAATTATCTCAGAAGATGTATCGCCCACCGATATGTTTGATCGCGTAGTTCGTGGTACACCACGCATGTCGCAGGAGCTTGCCGGAGACTTGCGCAAGCCACGCAAGGGTACAGGCACCACCATGAACCCACGTCGTTCGGTGGACCGCACTAGCACGCGAGCTTTAGTGCCTACACAGGACGCAGGACTGCCTGCCACGATCTCGCCTGCCCGCATGACGGGCTTTGAGGAAAACACCGACCAGTTGCCGGTAGAACAACAGGCGCAGAACGCGCAGGTTAATCCGCAGCAAGGTCTTGTGCCAAACGTAGAAGGTAATGTTGAAGGTCCAAACGAAATCAGCGGAGCTCCAGCTCAGCTTCAAGCTCCACAAAGCCAACGTCGCATTCAACCGCCAGCTCCCGTAGAGCCAGCGCCTGAAGATACTGTTGCTCAAGAAGACGAGGAGATCGACATTGATAACGATCCTCGCATGGTCGAACTTAACGATAAGTTCGATGCCGCTATAGAGCGTGTGCAAGAAACAGAAAATACTCGTGAGGCACGCAAGCTTGCCAAGGCACTGATCAAAGAAGGTGTGATTGACGAAGATGCTTACGCCGACATCGACGAAGCCATTAAGGACGAAACCGACAGCGGATACAAGCACGAAACTGCGATGGCGGCTATTGAAGATGCCATCGAGTCACAGCGTGACAATGCAGCGGCTGACCTAGAGTCAGAGATCTACAGCGAAGCGGAAAGCGGCGGTGCTCGTTACTCTGGTCGAACCTCCAAGCGGAAGAAGCGCACATACGCTACTGGCGTAGCTCCAACAGCAACGCAGGCAGACACCAAAGCTGCACCTCAAGCTGAGGCGCAGGCTGAGCCAACTACCGAAGAGCGAACTGTTCGTCCTGAAAACACAAACAACAACATTGACGATGTCGGTCGCGGTGTAACCAAGGCAAGCGATAGCGTAGCGCGAAACCCAACTCCTCGTAAGGACGAAGCTGCCAAGCGCGACACGAAGAAGATTGATTACGAAGCCGTCATTGAAGACCGGTTGAATAAGATTGCTTCTCGTGGGCGACAGGGTCGCATTATTGCTAATCGTCTGCGATCAATTATGAAGCAGGGTGGTTACACCCCAAAGCAGTTCCATTACGCTTTTGCAGCAGGTGATGTCATGTCGCGTGTTCTGCCAAAGGGCGCTAACGTAGACATTCTTTTCGTACCATCACTCAGGGCTACCGATGCCAAAGCAGCGGCGGCAAGTGGACTTACGGTTGGTGACGAAAACACTGGTGGGTATGAGATCTACGACGTCAGCCAGAATGGAATGAGTGGTCTCATCACGCTATCACTAAGCGAAGATCTGGGAATTTACGCTCGCGAAAGCGCAGCACATGAAGCGTTCCACGTTATTCAAGACATGTTGGAGGTTTACGACCCGCAGGCATTTGAAATGCTCAATAACGTCTTCGAAGATGGTATGACTGTTAAGCAGCTTGACGCAAGCATCTTGCGCGTTTTGAAGGCGACGGACATGGGCAACGGCGTCAGCTTCTATGATGACCTAGTTGCAAACTTTGGCGACAGACCTCTTGCCTTCTACGAAGCGCAGGCTGTTGCGTTTGGCGCTCTGGTTAACGCTAAAGAGAGCGGCTCTCCGATGCGTGGTCTGAAAGCCACTATCGCTCGTATTGTCGACATGATCCAATCTTTCCGCCGTGAGTTTGGCAGGCTTCTTCGCAGCGAAAATGTGATCTCATTAGCGGACTACTTCGAAGGTTATCGCAGTGGTGAAGCACAAGAGTATCTAAGTGATTTAGAAGCGCCAACAAAACTGACTAAAGTAATTGCCGCCGCACAAGCCTCGGAAAGATACTCTGGTCGCAAGAAAGACAGCGCCACAGGTGAGTTTAAGAAGAACATTAAGGCGTCTAAGCTTTCTGCTGACGAGCTGTTTGCCCAGCCCGACGTTAAGCAAGGAACGATGGGTGTCACTGAAGCGGCAATTGAAATTCAAAAGCGCACGCTTTCTATTCTTGGACGGCCTATCACTGCAGCCGGTCAGAAGGATGAGCTTCTTGCACAGACCGTAGCTCATGAGGTTAAGTCTGAGCTGGCTCGTTCTGGTAAGCGTAACGCTTCTGGCTGGTACACAGAGGAGATGCGTAAAGCCACTGCCGTCGCATCCATGATCCACCCTGAGATCGCTACTGATGTAGGCGCTCAACTGCACTTTACTGCAGCTCTTGCTATTACTTCGCAGAATCAATCTGTCGATGCCAATGCTGTGTTTGCTGAGCGCTGGTACGAGCACTATAAGAAGAACGGTAAGTTTCCTGAGAACGAGGGTTGGGGCAAGGCCGCATCCTCGATTATCTCCAACGCAAAGCTATTCAACTCAATCGTTGAAAAGTATGGCGCTGAGGCGGTCTCGAAGTTCTTTGCCACCAAGTTCACAGTCCGCGAGCTGCGTGCCGCTGGCTTTAGCAATGTGTCTGGCGCATCTGAAGAGATGGTCTACGGCAGTGCAGTGCTTGGTCCAAAGATTGGCTTTGGCTTCTACTCAAACCTCAATGGTCGCTACGATCCCGTAACCATCGACATGTGGTTTATGCGGACGTGGGGCCGTATGACTGGCGACCTTATTGGTGCAGATCCTGAGCTTATCCAGCAGCAGGAAGAACGCCTTACTAAAGCGTTGGCAGATGACGGTCGTCCGACAAACGCATATGGACCAGAGCTGCTTGAGGTTGCTCAGGCTGAGTCCAAGGCCTTCGAGAAAGACTTTAAGGTTAACCGCGCCGCCTACGACAGCGGAGAGAAGGTTAAGCCAGAGACTGCGCTGGCAGCACAGCGCCTTCTTGCCAGCTTTGAAGACACAAAGGACGCACCGAAGGCTGATTGGCAGCGCACTTGGATACGGGATATTGTGGCCAAGTCACAACAGATCTTGCAAGGCGATGGTATTAACATTACCAATGCTGATCTTCAGGCCGTACTCTGGTATCCAGAAAAGCGGTTGTGGTCTAAGAAGTTTGGTGTACGGGAAAAGGGCAAAGGCGCAGACGATGCGGGTAGCGCTGGCGAAACCAGCTACTACGACGAGTTCGTTCGCATTGCTAAGAAACGAGGATTTACCGATGAGCAAATCAGTACCGCCGTTCAACCCAAGGGGGGACGGGGACAAGGATCAGGAAGCGTTCTGGGCGGAAAAGCCGTCAATCAAAACGCTAACGGACAATCTGGGGCCGCTAATGAATTCGCGCCCAGAGACGCCAGACGCTTCATCCAAGATTCAGTCGTTACCAGACTCAATAAAGAGTTCCCCATTCTTGATGGCACTGGGTCAGCAACTTCTGGAAGACCATCCGAACATGTCAGCCGAAAAGCTGGTGGAAACCTTGCGCGGAGCTTAGAGGGCCGCACACCTGTAGTCGCTACATACAGCCACTCAGTAAAGGTAAAGAACGCACTTGCTGTAGCGGGTGTTGATGCTCCCAAGTTCCTCGAGCTGACCACCGGCCCAGCTTCAGCCAAGCTGTACCATCGACTGATCTCTGAAGCGCAGAAGGCCAATAAGGCTGGTGCTGCAGTTTATGTCTACGACCAAAAAGATTACGCCGACATGCGCCTGTTCCTCACTGAGGACGGGCTCACTGGCTTTGCCCTCAAGGGCGACGATCTTGTGTCGGTGTTCAAGCACCCATCGTCAGAAACTAGGGGTGTCGCTATACCTCTCGCACGTATGGCGGTGTGGTTGGGCGCTCGCCGATTGGACGCATATGATACCGTCCTCCCTTATTTGTACTCAACGGCTGGCTTCAAAGTCGCTGCGAGGATGAAGTGGGACAATGAACAGGCACCAAAAATTTGGGATAAGACTGAGTTCTCCGCCTTCAATAACGGCGAGCCAGATGTTGTCTTCATGTACCACGATCCCGCACGCAGCGACTTCTATACGAAGGGCGAGGGCGAGTACTTCGACCAGTACGATGACGCTGTATCAGCCCAATCGAGCAAGGCCGGTAACGTCCAGTACTCTGGCCGTCGTGGCAGAACCGTCGATAGCCCGTCGTTCAAAAAGTGGTTTGGCAATAGCAAAGTAGTCGATGCTAAGGGTCGCCCATTGGTTGTGTTTCATGGAACCGAAATGATCGATGAGGAAACCGACGGTCCCTTTGAGGTCTTTGATACCGCGCCTTGGGGTACGCAGGATGGTTTCTCGTTTTCCGACAGTGAGAAAATTGCGAAAGCCTTCACCGGTTACGCTCGTGACGGAACCCTATACAAAGTCTTTTTGAAAATTGAAAACCCTATGTCGGTCGACGCGAAGAGGGTTATGGTTAAAGACGGCTATGGTGGGTGGGAGCACGACAACGCAGCCAAGGACAAGCTGATAGCGGAGGCCAAGAAAAAGGGTCACGACGGAGTAATCATTCGAAACCTTCCAGAGCAAGTTGGAATAGGAACCGAATATGTTGCGTTTAATTCAACGCAGATAAAATCCGCAGAGAGCAATAACGGCAACTTCGATCCAGAAGATCCGCGCATCAGCTATTCTGGCCGTCGCGCTGCTATTTCGGCAGCAGTAGCCCTTACTGCATCGCCGGTAAACGCAACCATTGCTGACACTCCTATCGCGGAGAATAGCGCGATCTATAAGTCTCTGGAAAAGGGCAACGCCAAGCAGGCGCTGGCTTGGTTGCGTCAAAACAGTAAGAACGAAGACGCTCGCAGGGTAGCCTCTATTCTTGTAAGAAACGGTGTTGGTGACCAAAAGACCGTCATCCTTGATCCAGTCAATGACTTGGACAAAACGGTAGCAACGCTCGAGAAAAATGGCGCTGACCAAGAGTCCATCGACCTTATAAGTACAGGTGATGTTCGCGGCATGGTTCTCTCGACCGCAAAAGATAAGAACATCTATCTCATAAAGAACCCTGACCAAGGGGCAAATGGCGTCAACGAGCAGACATTCTTACACGAAGCAATCCATGCGTATGTGAAGGCGCGTTGGTCTAGCGTGGGCGTTTACAATGAGCGCAACCGTGAGCCATTAGACAATCGTGGCTTGTATAACGAACAAGTCGCGGCTGAGGTCGAACAATTCAACAAGATGTGGCGCGGCTTTGGCAACGCTATCAAGGATGAGTTCGATGGTGGTGCGGCACTTCCTAGCACCGTCATTAGCGCGGCAGAGTCGCCGAACGAAGCACTTGCCTACCTCCTGACTAACAAGACTGTTCAGGACTATGCCAAGCGTATCGTATCGGATGGCAACGGCTATCGACTGATGAGCGAAAAGGAAGCTAACAAGCGGTCATGGTGGGATGATTTTGTGGATATGATCCGCAACATCTTTGGCCTTAGCCCTTCGCGTGACCAATTCTTCAATGACTTCCTAGATGCTGGATACAGTGTGTTGAGTGTCGGTAAAGAGACGGATGCAAACTTCCGCGTAGCTGCGATAAACGACGAGAGATACTCTGGACGCCGTGCGCAAAACACTGGCGGCGTGTCTCAGTCAATGATGGACAAGGTTATTTCTGAAGAGCCAAGTGTAGGAGTCTTCGGAAAGTTCTTTGATAAGATGGTTGGTCGGATCGGAAATGAAAGCCGCCGCAGAGCACTCGTTCGCAATGTCGTAAACAGCAAGGATGGTACATTTGTTCTCGACAGAAGGCTCGACGCTGCAATTCGTGGCATAGACCCCGCTGATGGACGTATCCCTGTAGACGGTTCGAGCGTTGGCCGGATGATGGAAATGGCATCTCAGTCCACTGGCGTAATGCAAGGCGCGTTGGAACTTGGACCACCAGTATTCGATGGTGAGATCACCACATTTAGTGATGACATTAGCGGATTGTTCGATATCTTTGCTCCAATTGGCGAAGAGCGAGCTGGTGCATTCCAAACATATGCAGTTGCCCGTCGCGAAAAAGATCTTCGCGCAATGGGCAGGGTTGGCTTTACTCAAGTTACTGATGCCGAAATTGCGGAGACATTGCGAAATGCCGATGCGGATTTTGCAGAGGTCTTTGATGCTTATCAGGTATTCAACGGCGCAATCATTGACTACGCTGTAGACACTGGTCTTCTTACAGAAGAGCTTGGCGACACTCTGAAGAGTATGGATTACGTGCCTTATTACCGTGCGTATGAGCAGGACGATGGCGAGCTAGACGTGCTTGGTCCGAAGATGCAGGCCGCAATGAATAATCCAAAGTCAGCCCTAGACCTGAAGCTGAAGGGTGGCAGTACGGGACTTGGGAATCTCTATGAAAACATGATCCGCAATACGCAGTCCATCATCAGTGCGGCTCGTAAGAACCTCGCCCTGCAAGAGGCTGCTGACGCCATTGATGCTTTGAACGATCTTGGCGTCGACGACATTGGCCGTCGTGTTAATACTCCCGATGGCGAGGGTATTATGCGCCTGCGCGTAAATGGCAAGCCGGTCTACTACCAGATCGAAGACCCTGCCGTATGGGCATCTATCGCTTCCCTTGGTCCGCAGCAAATGAACGTCGTCGTGGAGGCTTTCTCCAAATTTGCAAATGTTCTTCGGACGAGCGTCACACTTGCACCATCTTTCATGATAGCCAACTTGTGGCGAGGAAAGATCAGTACCTACGTCACAACCGACGCGAAGCTGACTCTTGGTATCGATACTTTCAAGGGCATGAAGGATGCATACCAGAACGGAGAAACAACCAAGATCATCAAAGCCAACACAGGCATTGGCGGCTATGCTTACGGTATGGGCGAAAGGGATTTCGCCAATGAAGTCCGCAGGCGTTACCGTAGACAAGAGGGTGGTGGCTATGGCTTTACCCGTGACTGGCTCGACCGCCTAAAGAGTGGTTTAGTCGCAGCAGAAAGAATTGGTGAAGCAACCGAACTTGCTGAGCGCGTGAAGCTGTACAACGACATCATTGCAAGTGGCGGAAACCCGAAGTCGGCGGCTTATGAGGCCATGAACCTGACTAACTTTGGTCGCAAGGGCGCTGGTCAAGGATACATAGGGGCCACTATGAATGTGCTTATCCCAATGATTCCGTTCCTCAACGCCCGTATTCAGGGCTTGTACCGCATTGCTGAAAACCAGCAGAACGAACCAACCATTATGGGTCTGCGCAAAAAGGTGCTGCTGCGTGGCATGCTTTACACATTGGCTTCGTCCGCCATCTACGCAATGTTTAGCGACGATGACCGTTGGGAGGAAGAAACCGTAGAGAACAAGATGCTTTATGACATCATGTATCTAGGCGACAAGACCATCTACCTGCCACGTCCGTTCGAAGTTGGAACGATCTTTGGGTCTATGCCAATAGCTCTCTATGATTACGCTCGTGATCAAGATGGGAGAGAGGTTTCGGATAAGTTGGTATTTGCCTTCACAAACACGTTTGCGATGAACCCAATCCCACAGGGTGTTAAGCCAACATTGGAAGCATTCGTAAACTACAGCTTCTTCAGGGGCGGACCAATCGATACAATGGCAGACCAGAACCTACCGGCTGGCATGCGCTATGACGAGAGGACAAGCGAGATAGCCAAGGCAATTGGCGGTGCCGCCGGAGTATCTCCCAAGAAGGTTGACTACGTTCTGAACGGCTACTTAGGCACTATGGGCGCTGGCTTTATCAGTGGCGTTGACTCAGTCCTTTCAGGCGTAGGAGCCATACCAAAGAAAGCTGGTGGCCTATTCGGTGACCCGTACCACATTGGGGATACCATCGCTTCGGCCAGCGGACTTACCCGCTTTGTCAAAGACAGCGACCGGACCACAAGCCGGTTTGTCAGCGATTTCTATGAGCTTAAGAGGGAGGCTGATCAGGCCAACAGAGCTCACAAGAAGTTGATCGAAGAGGGTCGCAGGGAAGAAGCTCTTGAGTTTGCTGAAGAAAATAAGTTCCCCCTACAAGCTCGCAAACAGCTTGGGCAGATCAGTAAAGATATCTCTAAGGTCAACAAGGATATCGACAAGGTCGAGGTTGATCCGAAGCTAACTCCTGCTGAGAAGCAGCTCAAGCTAAAGCCTTTGCTACGCAAGCGCAAAGACCTAGCGCGGAAGGGATATGACTATGCTCGTGGAGCTCGCATCGTTCCCTCTATAGAGGAAGAGGAAGAGGCTGAGTAATAATAAAGGTGACTGTGATACCCTGACTTCCAAAGAGTATCACAGTCCCATTATGCTTATCGCGCAAGCATTGAAGCTACAAGAGGTTTTCTTACAGCGATCCGACGTTGTCCGCCACTTTGCGCAGGTGCTCCGTCGACAAGTGCGCATAGCGTTGAACCATACGGTCATCAGACCAACCGCCCATCTCCCGAACGGCTGCGGTGTGAGTACCCTTCTGGATGTGCCACGATGCCCACGTATGCCGCAGGTCATGCCATCTGAAGTTATCGATCCCAGCTCTCTTCAGAGCATTCCTAAACGCTTTCGTATTGCTACGCTGCACTGGCCGACCGCCATATGCAAATACCCACTCATCATTCTTGTCCTTAGACCTGAATCGTTTCCAGAGAACGTCGTATGCGGTGTCATTCAAAGGGATGGAGAGTGGCTTCCCGTTCTTCATCTTCTCGCCGACAATCGTCACTATCCTGTTCTGAAGATCGACCTCCTCCCAACGGAGCTCGCGGACGTTAGCGTCCCGAAGTCCAGTGGTGAGGGCGAAGATAACCTTATCCTTCAGATGTGACGGCAACTCTCTGATCAAGCGACGGGCTTCGTCCTTGTCGATGTACCGAACCCTCGAAGTCTCTTCCATTCTCTTGATCTTGGGTACAGTGTTG
>Ga0315899_10003647_pt1 | contig 16786 bp, 14 predicted proteins | sample LakEriMetagenome_2_FD_203518 | JGI IMG/M metagenome (GOLD analysis project Ga0315899, IMG submission 203518) | Freshwater fungal communities from buoy surface, Lake Erie, Ohio, United States - Buoy 4 MA112 | ecosystem: Environmental > Aquatic > Freshwater > Lake | place: USA: Lake Erie, Ohio... | reverse complement strand
AGGCCACACTTGTGCGCCTGCTCGCCGATGCGCACGTCGATGAAATCGAAGTCACCAGCTTCGTCAGTCCCAAGTGGGTGCCGCAACTGGGTGACGCCGCCGATGTGCTCGCTGACCTCACCGCCACGCCGCTCGCCACGCCGCGTCCGCTCTTCTCCGCGCTTGTGCCGAACGAAAAGGGCCTCGACTCGGCGCTCACATTCCTCACCGGCCCCGCCGCACTCGGCAAGCTCAGCCTCTTCGCCGCCGCCAGTGAGACCTTCAGCCAGAAGAACACCAACGCCCCGATCGCGCAGGTACTCGAGCGCTTCGAGCCCGTGATGCGTCGCATTCGCGCACTGCCGCAGCGCGTGCTGGTGCGTGGCTACATCTCCTGCGTCATCGCGTGTCCGTTTGAAGGTTCCATCGCTCCCGCCGCCGTCATCGACGTTGCCCGTCGCTTCATCGCCTTGGGCGTCGACGAAATCGATCTGGGCGACACGATCGGCGCCGCCACGCCCGACACGACACGCACCTTGCTCACCCAGTACACGCGTGAGCTGGGCACATCAGTCCCACTCACACTGCACCTGCACGACACCTTCGGCCACGCCGCCGATTGCGTCCGCGTCGCCCTCGATACAGGTGTCACCAGCTTCGATAGTTCTGTCGCTGGTCTAGGCGGCTGCCCTTACGCCAGTACGCCCCAGCGCCGCGCACCCGGCAATATCGATACAGCCCTCCTTGTGCGCACCGTTCATGCTGCGGGCCATACCACGGGCGTCGACCTCGATGCCCTCGCCCGCGCAGGTGAGCACGCCCAACACATCGTCCAGCGCTGACGTTCTGGGGCGTTCGCGGCGCGTGCCCTGCCAAGGTGGTTTGCAGCACTACGCGGACGCACTGCCGCCCGCCTGCGCCGCACACGTCGCCCGCATCGCCCTCCCAGCGTCCGCGTACCCCTCTTTCGCTTGACAATCATCCTCGCCAATCGCATGGGAGCCGATGCTTCATGCACCTTGTCACTCTTCACCGCCATCACCCGCAAACTCGCGCTTCGCCAAGGCGGCGGCCTCATCGCCGCGATGCTTGTGCTGCAAGCCGGTGTGCTGGGTGTGGGCGGCTACCTCACGCTGGGTGCCGCCAAACAAGGTGTGGAAGCGGGTCTGCGCCAAAGCGCCTCGGGCGACACCGCTTCCGCCCACGCCTTGACGCACGAAGCCATCGTCTGGGCCACCGCCAGCGGCGTCGTTCTTCTGGGCCTTTCGCTCGTGGGCACCAGCATCGTCATTCGCAAGTACGACAACGTACTCGTGCGCATGAACAAGCAGCTCGGTCACGAAGTTGAACGCCGCAGCCGCCAGAGCCTGGTCATTCGCAACGGCCTCATCTTCGGTCTCGCCAAACTTGCCGACTACCGCGACACCGACACTGGTCGCCATCTTGAGCGCATCTGCAGCTACAGCGGCGTGCTCGCTGAAGCTCTGCGCGAAGAGTTTGCGGAGATCACGCCCGCGTGGATCGAGCGCATCAAGCTCGCCGCGTCGATGCACGACATCGGCAAGGTTGGTATTCCCGATGCCATTCTGCTCAAGCCCGGTCGCTTTACGCCTGACGAACGCAAGATCATGGAAACCCACCCCGTGATCGGCGCCGACACGCTCGTCAGCATCCGACGTCGCGTGGGTGATGATGAACTCATGAACATGGGCATTCAAGTGACGCTCAGTCACCACGAACGCTGGGACGGCAAGGGCTATCCGTTCGGTCTCGTCGCCGATCAGATTCCCCTCAGCGCCCGCATCGTCGCCCTCGCCGACATGTACGACGCCCTCACCAGCAAGCGCGTCTACAAAGCCGCCATGACGCACGACGAAGCCAAGAAGATCATCGTCGACAGTCGCGGCACACACTTTGACGAGCGCATCGTCGATGCCTTCCTCCGCATCCACAAGCGCTTCGACGACATTCGCCGCGAGCTCGCCACTGAGTGCGACACCCGCGAATCCTTCACGCTGCCCGAATCCGCCAAAGCCGTCGAAGCCGAACGCGCGCGACTGGCTGCATAAACACCCAACAGTGAAGGCACCCAACAGCGAACGTATCCCCGCGTTCTCCGTTCTCTGTTCTCTGTACTCCGTCCCCACCCCCTACAAATACTTCGGCACCGGCTTCCCCGCCGCCACAGCAGTCACCGCCTGCCCAAGCAGCTTCATGTCGCGTCCATCGCAGATCTTCGCGACCGTCGCTTCGTCACCACCACACTTGAGCATGTACTCACGCGCGCGCTTCCACAGCGCGTCGCTCTTCTTCGCATCCGTTGCGAGAGCGATCTCCGTCGCCAGTTCCGCCAGCTTCGTCGCGTAGATCGTGTCCTGGTGCTGGTAGTACCGGTCCACAATCTTCCGCTGATAACTGCTCAGTTCAGGACGCTTGGCCATAAGTCACTGTACCCGCCACGCTACGCAGCCTCCTTCCGCCGCGCCGCGACTGCATCCGCGATCTGAATCGCGTTGAGCGCAGCCCCCTTGCGAAGCTGGTCCCCAGCGACCAACAGGCAGAACCGCTTGGCTGCACCAGGCACCTCGCCCGGATCCTCGCGCAGCCGCCCCACTAGCACCTCATCCCGTCCGCTCGCCTTGAGCGGCGTCGGAAACTCATTTGCCGCGCGATCATCAATCACGCGCACGCCCGCCGCATGCGCATACGCCGCGCGCACCGCGCTCAGCGACGCCGGCGACCCCAGCTCCACCGTAATCGCCTGCGTGTGCGCCCGGAACACCGGCACACGCACGCACGTCGGACTCACCGGCAGTTGCGGCAAGCCCCAGATCTTCCGGCTCTCGCTGATCATCTTCGCCTCTTCGCCATTGAGGCCCGTTTCCAGATTCACACTGCTGTTATGACTGAACACGTTGAACGCCGTCTGCTCGCGGAACACCTTCGGCTCGGCCTTGCCGCCCGCCAGCACGCGGCCCGCCTGCTCGCGCAGCTCTTCCATCGCGCTCGCGCCCGCGCCGCTCACCGCCTGATACGTCGACACCACAATGCGTGACACGCCAAACCGCTCATGCAGCGGCTGTAGCGCAAGCAGCATGATGATCGTCGAGCAGTTCGGATTCGCAATCAGCCGCGCCGCGCCGATCGCATCGCCATTGATCTCGGGCACCACCAGCGGCACCTTCGGATCAGCCCGGAACGCGCTTGAGTTGTCCACCACCAGCGCACCCGCCGCGATCGCATCGTTCGCATACAACTTCGCGACATCACTGCTTGCGCAGAACAGCGCGACATGCACGCCCTTGAACGCATCATGCGTCAGCTCCTGCACAACCAGTCGCGTCTCGCCATATGGCAGAAAAGTGCCCGCAGAACGCGCCGACGCCAGCGCGATGATCTTGTGCGCTGGATGCCCGCGCTCCTGCAGAATCGCCAGCGCCTCGCGGCCCACCGCGCCCGTCGCTCCAACCACAGCAATCGTGTGATGATGAGGAATCATGTGTCGTCCTTTCGTCAGTTACTTACTTGACCAGTTGCCCCGCCCCTGAAGCCTCGCGCGCCGCTGCGTGCGCGAGTTCAATCACGTCACCCAGCACCGCTTCCGCCGTGGGCCACCGCCCCGCGCCGCGGCCTTTCAGCGTGAGCACCTCACCGCTTGCCAGCGTCGCGACAATGCAGTTCTGCTCATTGCGGGCCTGCGCAAGCGGGTGCGAGTCATCCAGCCGCTGTGGCGCAATGCTCGCCCGCACGCGCGACCCTTCACGCTCCAGCGAAGCAACGAGCCGAATCGCCCGCCCCTCGCTCGCCGCCTGCTGCGCATCCGCAACGTCCAGCCCGCGAATCCCCGCGCGATCAATGTCATCCAGCGTCAACGCAACACCCAGCACGCGCTGCGCAATCAGCGTCAGCTTGTGCGCCGCATCAACACCATCCAAGTCCGCACTCGGATCAGCCTCAGCAAACCCCGCCGCCTGCGCCTTGGCGACAGCCTGCGCAAACGGCACGCCCTCTCGCAGCCGATCAAGAATGAAGTTCGTCGTCCCGTTGATCACCGCCTCCACGCGCACGACATCCTTCCCTGCCAAAACCTCCAGCACCGGCACCGCGCCGCCCACCGCCGCGCCACACAACAGCTTCGCACCGCTGCGCGCACTCGCCGCCGCAAACTCATCGCCATAGCGCGACACCACCGCCTTGTTCGCCGTCACAACGTGCGATCCGCGCTCAAGCGCAGCAAGAATCGCTTCGCGCGCCGGGTGCAGCCCGCCCATCGTCTCCACCACAATGTCTGCTCCGCTGCTCGCAACTGCCAGTACATCGCCATTCACCAGCCGCGTCGGTACATCATGCTTGCTCGCGTCTCGCACCGCAATCGCGCTCACGCTCAGCAAATGCGGCAGCTTTAACGCGTGCTCATACACCCCGCGACCCACCGTGCCCAGCCCCAGCAGCGCAACACGCAAGGGCGGCCGCACGCCGTCCCGCACACTCGCGCCCAACTGCGACGCATGCCCCGCAATCATCGTCCCCACAGGTCGCCCGATCGCGCCAATGTGCACGCTCACGCCATGCTGCTTCGCAAAGCGCACCGCCTTGTGCTGCACAATGCCCTCGGGCAACTTCAGCACATCGTCGTAGTTCGCCTGCACAAACCGCCGCGCGTTGTGATTGCTCGCCGGGTCCGCGTCATAAATCGCATCCACATCCTTCAGCAGCACGCACGGACACTTCAGCGCCGCCGCGATGTACAACGCGCTGAAGTCGCTCCCGCCGCGCCCCAGCAGCGCCGCGCGATTCAAATGGTCGCGCCCAATAAACCCCGGGACCACCAGCACACTCTTGTCTGCCAGCAGGCGTTCAATTGCGCTGGTATGAATCGCGATCGGATCGCTATCCAGCGGCGCACCATGCGTCCGCAGCGCAATCGCGCCTGGATCAACGCTGTTCGCCGGCACACCCGCCCGGTCCAGCGCGAGCGCCAACAGCGCTGCCGCATGCGCCTCGCCCGTGGCCGCCAACGCGGCCACTGCGTGTTCATCCACGCTCTCACCAAACGACCGCGCCTTGCTCAGCAGCCGATCCGTCTCGCCCGCAAACGCGCTCACCACCGCCACAACTTTCTTGCCCTCGCGCACGTGGCGATAAATCTCATGAATCGCGTGCGGCAGGTGCGACTCATCCGGCAAAATCGAAGAACCAAACTTCAGAACGATACACGACATGATCCAACTCACTTCCATGAGCGCGCAGCGGTGCCGCGCGAGAAAACCTGTGCTTGCAGTCCGGTGTATCCGCCGCTGTCGTGCCAACGAGTGCAATCACATCGCACCACGCACGCCGCAGTTCGCGGTTCACACATCAATCTCGTTTCAGAAGGTTCAAGACTCGCCCGCGAGCGAGTCTCGCGGACAAATCAAGCGACGGCGGAAGATGGAAGGGTGTGTACGCGCGCGCCGCGCGTCGTACCCGTCGTGGTCGTCGTCAGCGTGCGCGTGCCGCGACGCGTGCTCTTCGCACTCGTCCCCGTCACGATCTTGCTTTCCACAATCTTGCCTTCAGCGCCGCGAGCGCGAGCCGTACTCGCCTTCACGCCGCGCTGAGACTTCATCAGCGCCTGCTCCAAGTCCGCAATGATGTCCCGCGCATCTTCCAGCCCCACACTCAGTCGAATCAGACCATCAGTAATGCCCGTCGCCTCGCGCTGCGCCTTGGGCACATCGCCATGCGTCATGCTCACCGGATGCGTGATTAGCGTCTCCGTCGCGCCCAGATTCTCCGCCAGGCTGCACAGCTTCACACTGTTCATCACCGCGATGCCCGCGGCGGTGCCGCCATGCACTTCAAACGCGATGATGCCGCCATGCAGCGTCTCACCATCCGCGCACGCATGCTGCTTCAGTGCCAGCTCATGCTGCGCAAAGCTCGCCAGCCCCGGATACCACACGCTCTTGACCGCCGGGTGACTTTCCAGAAACTCCGCCACGCGCTGCGCATTCACGCAGTGCTGGCGCAGCCGCAAAGGCAGCGTCTTGAGTCCCTTCAGCGTCAGCCACGCATCCAGCGGAGCCTGAATGCTCCCCACCGTCTTGCGAATCAGCTTGAAGCGGTCATGCAGCTTCGAATCGCGCGTCACCAGCGAGCCGCCCACCGTCACGTTGTGCCCCTCGATGTACTTCGTCGTCGAGTACACGCTCACATCCGCGCCCAGCTCCAGCGGCTGCAAAATCACAGGCGTCAGGAAGGTGTTGTCCACCGCCAGCAGCACACCCTTCGCCCGCGTCACGCGTGCAATCGCTTCCACATCGCTCAGCACCAGCGTCGGGTTCGCAGGCGTCTCAATGAACACGATCTTCGTCTTCGCCGTGATCGCGCGCTCCACGTTCGCCGCATCGCGCGTATCCACAAACGTCACGTCAATGCCCAGCGGCCGCAGCACCTGTTCCACCAGCCGCACCGTGCCGCCATACAGCACGCGCCCCAGCACCGCATGGTCACCCGCGCGCAGCACGCTCAAAAACAGCGCACTGATCGCCGCCATGCCCGTCGAGTATGTCGTTGCAAAGGCCGGCGAATCGTCACGCGACTCCAGCGCAGCCAGCGCATCTTCCAGCGCACTCACCGTCGGGTTGCTCGCCCGGCTGTAGGTGTGCCCCTTGTGCTCCCCCACCGCTTCGTGCAAGTATGTCGTGCTTTGCACAATTGGCGCCACCAGCGCCCCCGTCGCTCCACACGCCCCGCGCCCCCCGCGAATCGCCACCGTCGCAATCCCCGCTCGCCCAGCCACCAACCCCCCTCGCTTACTCGGCTCCGCGCGATGCGCCGCTGCCTCACGTGCGAGTGATGCTGCCCCCTCCTTGGAGGAACGAACCGAAGTTGAAACGCGACGACGTGCCATGGGACTGCTCCACAGCATACCGAGAGGTGCGTTTGGGAAGGAATGGAATCTCACGCGGATTCCGTGGCTTTTTGCAAAGTTCGAGTGTGCCTCGCACACCAAACCCGCCGCATCGCCTGTCCTTCCCGGACAACGCTCGGCACCGCGACTGTTATTGCCCCTGAAACTTCTCATCGAAGCCCGGAGCCCAGCTCGGTTGCCGGTCAGGATCAAGTCCTGACACTCTGGATGCACCACAAGCCTATGACCCACCCGACTCTCCCGTCAAGTGGCCCTCCACACGCCACATAATGGACCATGCAACCAGCCTCTCGTCATCCCACAGTCTTGGCCGGACTCGCCTGCGTGCTTGCCGTTGCAGCCGTGTCACTCTCGGCGGTCGCACTCACTCTGCAGGTGCTTGAGTATCCCCTGCAAAAGCGGGAGCTCGCACAGAGCGTCACGCTGCTTGATCCGGCGAGCGATTCCCCCCGTGTCCGCATCGACGCTGATCTCGCCGCAGGATACGTGTGGGTATCCGATGGCTCGGGTTGGCGGCAAGTCTCCGTGTGTGAGCTCTGTGAGAAACAGCAGTCTCCCGCGGATTGAGCCTCACGCTGCATCAACCGTCCGAGCTTTCCTGGCCCCGAAGGGGCCACGGCCTGTAGCCACGAGCGCAACCCGTGGAGAGACGCGCCCAAATCTCGTGCCCCGGAGGGGCACAAGAACGTCCATCAACATCTCACTCGAGCAGCAGAATCGTGCTCCCTTGAACACTCGCCCGCCGCGGAAATTCGCAGATCACCGCAGTACTGGCACGCCCAGCTCTCGCAAGTACGCAAACGTCCCGTCATACAGCGCTGGCGAACGCGTCGGATCATTCACATCCCCCGCCGGAACCACGAGCACCATGCCTTGCCGCGCCCGCGTGAGCAACACGCGGTACGCGTTCTTCAAATGGGCCTGCCGTTCGCTCTTGCGGCTGCGTTGCCACTTGTCGCCGCGGAAGCCCCAGTGTTCCCAGCCCGGAGGCGCGAATCGCAAGTCAGCATCCCACACCACGCACGCCCAATCCAGCTCTAAGCCCTGCACGTGGAACTCCGTCGCCGCGTCTTCCAAGTAGTACGAGCTCCGCACATCGGTCTTGGGATGGAGGAACCAGTGCACCGGGTCAATGTCGACGCGCACGTCGATGGCCTCGGGCTTGAGCCGCTGGGCCTGCGACGACACCACCAGCCCGTAGCGTTCATTGCCGCGGGCCCGCTCGCGCAGCCACGCCTTCGCGGCTTTCACATCCCGCGTCAGCACGATCGGATAGCGAGCCGCGATCTTCTCCCACGCGGCCAACGCCGCCGTGCGGTCGGCATCCAGCACCGCCTTCACCCAGCCCGACACGTGCTCAGCCCTGAACGAACGCATCGACACCGCGAGATGCAAACTCTCGTGCGTGGTGACGTGTGCATGGCCTTCCAGCATCGCCAGCGCCGTTCCCGCTTCGTACTCCGAGTCGGTCAGGTGTGGCGACAGATGCACGTGCCAATGCGCAAAGTCGCTGCGAATTGCCCGCAGCCACTCGCCGATGCCGGCTTCGCCTGTGTTGATCTCCTGCCCGCCTCCCACAAGGCACACCACCACGGCCCAGTCGATGTGCCGATCCATGCACGAGATCAAGAAGGCGGGTTCGGACATCGCGAAGTTGGCGCGGCCCTTCTTCTGCTGCATGAACTTGGCGGTCTGATCGAGATTCCACGCCCGCTGGGCTTCATCGAACACAGCCACGTGGTCGCACGGTGGCTGATTCACATCGACGAGGCATTCATCGCGAAAGTGGTGCACGTTCTGAATGAATGCTTTGACCTCGCTGCGGACCGCGCCAATCTTCTCGACCCTGCCAGCGCTCGCCGCCCGGGCCACCTTGTCCCGCGCCAGCGCTTCACAGAGAATCTTGACCAAGGGGCCATTGCCCGACAGGAAAACACTGTGCAACTCGCTCTGTTTGTCTTGGTGCGTGGTTGCGACGTTCAGCCCCACCAGCGTCTTGCCCGCGCCGGGCACTCCCGTCACAAAACAAATGGCTTTGTGCTTATGCTCGCGAGCCTCCGCGATGATCGCCTCCACGGTGGCCGATGTCTGCGTGAGGTTGATCGCCTCCGCTTCGCGCCGCGAAATCTCCTCCACCTTGTGGCCGCCGTAGAGCGCCATGGCGGCTTCGATGATCGAGGGCGTGGGCTTGTACGCCGAGCGGGCCCACGCCTCCACATCCAGCGCGGGCGCGCCACACCACGCCGCGGCCGTGCGGAGCACCTCGCCGAGCGTTGTGGGCGTGGCCCGCAGCGGCCGCATCACCCCGTCGCGGTCACTCTCCATCACGGTGTGCACACGCGCCGCGACGGCGTGCGTCGCCACCACAATGGGCACCACTGGAGCCGCGTGCGTGCCGGCGTGAAAGTTCTTCATGTCCAGCCCATAGTCCCACACTTGGTTCATCGCATCCGACGTGAACTCGCGCTCGCCCACCTTGAACTCGATCACCACCACCACGCCGCGCACGACCACCAGCACATCAATCCGCTTGCCCATCCGCGGCACCGCAAACTCGAAGGCAACAAGCCCGTCCGCGTCCACGCCAATCAGCGCCTCACGCATGACGACGATCTGCTCCCGCCATGCATCACGCTGTGCTGTCTCAATCGCAAAGGCCGACGACGTGGTGAGGGCCGCCAGCACGGTGTCATCGTGCTGCGCACAAAAGTCGCCAATGCGAGCCGCGTAATACGCCCGACCCGACAACCCCTGCAAACGTGATGCATCCACGGACGCCATGCAGTACCAGGATACGGAACCTGCTCTAGCGGACCTCTCTGTGGAAATGTGGAGAGAGTGGACATGGTTTGTGCGCTCAATCCATGTCCACCATGCAGATCGCACTTGCATCGCAAAATGACTTCTGCGACAATGCGCATCTGGTGGACCGTCACGGACTCACCAAGTTCCTCTGTCCGCGAAAGCGGCGGCAGTCGGGTAGCCAAGTCGATGGCGACGAAGCGCCCCACGCGCCCGATGATCTCGCGGACACGGACTTGATGAAAATCGAACCATCCACCAGCGGTCTTGGGGTCGTTGGCAGTATCGACAGAACTGCCAACGCTGGGGTAAGGGAGCAAACCACTCACTGATCTCTCGTGGACCATGCCACGATGCTTCGCGCAAGCGAAGTAAGCCCAAGCCCGCCGATTCCGGTGCGCAAGCCGCTTTCCCACTCGGGTCTTCGGAACCGAGTGTGGACGATCATCCCACGCACGCGGAATTTGGCAGCCTGCTCAACCCCTGAGAAGCACCCAAGCCGCTACCGCGGCCACGGTTTCGCCTTGCCGTTCCTGCATTGATCCCCATCGCCTCTGCCTACTTCCCACTCCTCACACAAAAACCTCGAGCACCCCCACCGCTCCCACCACGCAGCTCACCACGCCGTTGAGCGTGAAGAACGCCATATTCAGTGCGGGCGGCGGGTTGTCGCTGCCGTCTGGATTTGGCGTAAGCGACTTGCGTGCGAGCTTGGTCACGACGCCATGCTCCACCAGCAGCAGTGTCGCGACCGCGCCCATCGCTATGACAAACAACATCCCAAATCGCGGCTCGCTGCGCCACGCCATGATGAGCGCGGCAAACGCCAGCATGTGCAGCAGGCGGCTCACCCACAGAGCGCCGCGCGTGCCAAGCTTCGCGGGCACACTCGACAGCTTGTTCGCGCGATCAAAGTCCCGGTCCTGCAACGCGTATACCACATCAAACCCCGCGACCCACAGCAGCACGAACCCGGCGAGCCACCACACCACAGGCAGTGCCTGCAGCGCGGCGGGATCAATTGCAATCACCGCCGCCAGCGGACTCACTGCCAACGCGCCACCCAGAAAGATGTGACACCACGCCGTGAAGCGCTTCGTGAAGCTGTAGAACGCGATCCAGGCGAGCACCGGCACACTGAGTGCGAGCGGCCACACATTGCCGAACAACAGGCCAAACAGGCCGCACACGCCGATGAATCCTGCGGCGCAGGAGCCGGCCGCGAACCAGCCCTGTTTCACAGTCAGCGCGCCGCGTGCGAACACGCGCCGCTGTGTGCGTGCATTACGCGCGTCGATGTCGCGATCCACCAATCGATTGACGAGCATGGCCCACGTGCGGGCGAGCACCATGCACACCACAATCAGTCCGAGCTGCGCCCAGAAGCGCTGCGTGTCCGTCCAGGTGCTCAGCAGTCCGTCTGCATCAAGCGGCGTGTAGCCCGCATAGGGAGATGCCAGAAAGGTCGCAAGAATCGCGAACGGCAGTGCGAAGATCGAGTGCGCGAGCTTGATGTCGGCGGCGATCAGACGCAGCGCAAGCCAGGGAGATGACGCGGGCGAGGCGAGAGCGGACATGAGGCGTGAAGCGTAACACGTGTCCGCTTGCTCGATACCATTCCGTGTGAGCCAGTTTGAGCGTCCACCAGAACTGACGGGGAGCGTCACTATCGTGCGCGGCGGGCTTGGCGCGCGCATTATCGGCTTTGTCATCTTTCTGCTCTTGCTTGCGGCGATCGTCGCGGTTGTCGCGGTGTTGCTGCCGGTCGCGCTGGTTGCGGTCGTCATCGGCGCGGTGCTGCTCGCGCTGCTTGTCGCGTGGATTCGGTTCCGCATCTGGTGGGTCAGGCTTCGCGCCCCCAACGGCGCGCTCGACGGCCGCCGCAACGTGCGCGTGCGCGGCCCGGGCGACGAACGAGACGTGGTGTGACACACGTACAGTCTTGCCATGAACCGCCTCATCGCAGTTTCTGTGCTCGCCGCTGTCGCGCTCGCTGGCTGCAATCGCACGCCGCCTCCGCCGCCGCTGAGTGAAGGACGCATGACATTTCTGCGACCACTCACCGCTCCTGAGTACACCTATACCACGCGCGGCGTGATCACCGGGTTGCCCGGTCGCGGCACGCTGTACGTGCAGGTGCACCACGAGGAGATTCCTGAGTTTGTCAACAAAGCCGGCGAGAAGACAGGCATGAAAGAGATGATCATGGACATGCCCAATGCCATTCCCGATGTGAAACTCGACGAGTTTGCCATCGGCGACAAGGTGAGCATGACCTTTGAAGTGCGCTACAAGACCGACCCTCGCATGGTCATCACCAAGATTGAGAAGCTGTCGGCGGACACAGCGATGAATCTACGACCCATGGAAGACATGCGCTGATCACGTGGCGATGTGCCCGGCGCGGAGTCGTATCACCTCATCATCACTTTGCCGCAGGCTTGGCCTGCTGCACGATCCAGTCGGTCAGCTGCTTGAGGAACGCGGGATCGATGGTCGTTTCGATGGTCGCGTATTCGCCCACGCCACCCGTGGTGGCGGGTTGGAAGAGGTGGTTGAGCTTGGGGGCGATGATCGTCGTGACGTTGGTGTTTCCCGCGGTTTGCAGGGCTTTCTGGATCTCGGGCACGTTCTGGTCAACGAGCACTTGGGTGTCAATCTCGCCGTTGGCGATGATTACCGGCTGCTTCATTTGCGCGAGTGGGCCGCGCGGATCGTGGCGGAGGAACCAGCGCATCCACTTGCCGGTGATGCCGGCGTTGGAGTACTCCTCGCGTTCGGCGGCGTTGGTGATGTTGTGCTTCGTCAGCACTTCGTCGATCTGCGCAAGCGCGTCTTGCGTTGACGTGTCGCTGGCGAGAATCGCGAGGACATCGCGCTGCACGAGACTCGCAGACTCGATGTCCGCCTCGGGTGCGCCGCCAGCGCGCATGATGGCGACCAACTGCCTTTCGAGGACTTCGCGGCCTGTGACGCCTGGACCAGCGAGCAGCGCGACAAAGGCGATCGTGGGATCCTTGCTTGCGACAAGCGGCGCGATGAGACCGCCTTCGCTGTGGCCGATCAGCCCGACGCGCGCGGGATCGATATCTGCACGCGAGCGCAGGTACGCGACGGCGGCGGCGACATCGGCTGCGTAATCGAGGCTGGTGGCGTTGTTCCCGAGTGCTTTGTCGCTCTTGCCGGTGCCGGGGTCGTCTACGCGCAGCACGGCGACGCCCGCGCGACTGATCGTGTCGGCGAGCAGGCGAAAGGGCTTGTGACCCATGAGTGTGCAGTCGCGGTCTTGCGGGCCGCTGCCTGAGATGAGCACGACGGCGGCGTGGCGATTGTCTTTCGCGAAGTGCGACTGCGGGATGGTGAGGGTGCCGGCGAGTGTGCCCTTCGTGGCGGGGTTGATGAAGGTGACATCTTCGTTGGTGTACTGCGAGGGGTCGAGCAGGCTGTCTTGCGGGCGGACGAGCGCGGTGCTTTCGCCTTCTGCCAGGCGCTTGAGCGTGATGGGCAGTTCCATGCCGCCCTGCGTCATGACGCCAGTGGCGGTGCCGGCGGCTTGATCGACTTTGAGCGTGAACGACGCCTTGCTGGCGTCGGTCATGGGCGGCACCTGGAGCACGAAAGCCATGGACGTGTCGTCAATCTTCACGTCTTTCAGCGGGGCTTTGTCGAGGTTTTGCGCGGGGATGGAGAGCTTGGCGGCATCAGCAGCTTCGACGTGGACGATCACGCCGAGCTTCTGGCCCATGACATCGATATCGCCTTTCCAGTTGACGGGATTCGCGAGAGCGAATGTGGCAAGCGAAACCGAGACAACAGTGGCGAAAAGAGATGTCATGCGGCGTTGTTCGGACGAGGACTACAACTGTTTCATATGAAGAAGGTTCTGATCTACTCCATGCTGCTGATCGCGGGACTGGTGGGCTCGCAGTTGCTGCCTTCGACATTGGGGCCGTCGTATGACGCACTCATGCCGTGGATTCAGGCGCTGACCATGGTGGCACTCAGCTACATCATGATCGGCGTGGGGCGCGAGTTTGAGATTGACAAGAGCAATCTGAAGCAGTACGGCTGGGACTATGTGGTTGGCGCGACGGCGGCGGCGTTTCCGTGGATCTTCTGCTGCCTGTACTTCATTTATGTGATCCTGCCGCCTGAGGCTTGGACGAGTTGGCCTGCGTGGAAGGAAACGTTGCTGGCTTCGCGCTTTGCGGCACCGACGAGTGCAGGTGTGCTGTTCAGCATGTTGGCGGCGGCGGGGCTTGCGGCGACATGGGTGTTCAAGAAGGCACGCATTCTCGCGATCTTTGACGATCTTGACACCATTCTGCTCATGATTCCGCTGAAGATGGCGATGGTGGGCATGAAGTGGCAGCTTGGTGTGGTTGTGATCTTCATGGCGATCATGCTGTGGATCGCGTATAAGTGGCTGCACCAGTTGCGCATCCCTAGCGGATGGAAGATGACGCTGCTATACAGCATTGTCATGGTCGGCATCGTCACGCTGATTCACAAGTTTTCGCTACGGCTTGATCCGATGGTGCCGATTCACATCGAGGTGCTGCTGCCGGCGTTTGTGCTCGGCTGCGTGATGAAGCTGCCTGATCGCAAGCTGGACAAAAACGGCGACGCAATCCTCGATCACGAAGAGCACGCGCACGAGCGCGTCGGCACGATTGTGTCGGCCGCATTCATGCTGTTGGTGGGGTTGTCGATGCCGAGCGTGGTGGAGAGCCTGCGCGGCGGCGCGACGCCCGTGGACGGCGAAGCTGCCAAGGAAGGCGCGGGGCTCATCAAGCACGCACTCTCGACCATGACGCCTGCGATGGGCTGGGGCACTATCGCGATGCATGTGCTCGCAGTGACGGCGCTGGCGAACCTCGGCAAGATGTTCCCCGCGCTGTGCTACCGGCGTGAAGCGACGCTGCGCGAGCGGCTTGCTGTTGCCATTGGCATGTGGCCCCGCGGTGAAGTGGGTGCGGGCGTGCTTGTCATCAGCCTGAGTTACGGCATTGGCGGGCCCATCGTGGTCATCGCCATGCTGTCGCTGGCGCTGAACCTGGTGATGACGGGTGTGTTCATTCTGATCGTCAAAAAGCTGCTCTCGGGCGTGGCGAAGACGGTGCATTGATGCAGCATTCGCGTCACGCGAAGCGTGGCGGTACCCACCTCACCCCAGCACCCCGCGCCACTTGCTCATCCGCTCGTGCCGCGTCAAATCAAACTTCAGGGGCGTCACCGTGATCTGGTGCTTCATGAGCAGGTCGACATCGCTGCCTTCTTCGGTGGCGTGGAAGTCCAGGCCATGGCCAGCAGCCCAGTAGTAGGTGTCGCCCAGCGGGCTCATGCGCTGTTCGTATTTGTCGATGAGGCCGTGCACGTTCATGGGGCAGACGTGGATGGCGGGCATCATTGTCGGCGCGGGCACGGCGTTGGTGAGCTGCGGCTTGCTGTGCGTGCTGGCGAGTTCGATGCGATCAACCTTGGGCTCTTCGCCATCGGCCCACGCTTCTTCGGTTGTGGGGATGTTGATGCTGAGAATCTCGCCGGCTTCGAGGTCGCCTTTGCGGAAGATCTGCTCGAGCACGTGGCGGGCGCGGTGCGCGGCGAGATCGAAGCGGGGCTTGCCGCGACCGAGGCGGAGGCTGACGGCGATGCTGGGGATGCCCAGGAACGCGCCTTCGATCGCGGCGGCGACGGTGCCGGAGTAAATCACGTTGATGCCGCAATTGGCGCCGGCGTTCATGCCGCTGATGACGACATCGGGCTTGCCTTGCATGCGCGATGGCCAGATGGACGAAACCGCGAGCTTGACGCAGTCGGCGGGGCGACCATCGACGGCGACGCCAGATGCGCTGGGGGCGCTGCCTGTGCCGCGGAGGCGCTCTTCGCGCACCATCAGCGGTTCGTGAAAGGTGATGCCGTGCGAGGTGGCGCTTTGGACGGTGAGCGGCGCGACGACGAGGCACTCAGATTTGGGCCCGCCCAGCGCGCCGGGGTACTGGGGCGTGTCGTGCATGAGAGCGTCGTGCAGGGCGATGATGCCGGGGGCGCGGATGCCGTCGTCGTTGGTCAGAAGAATGCGCATGGGCTGGAGCGTACGAGCGCAGCAGCGCGGTTACCGGCATGCGCCGCCAGCGAGGACGTTGAAGAAGGAGATGATGTCATTTTCGTCAGGGAAGACGGCATCGTTGTTGTAGTCGATGTCGTTGCAGCCCTGCACGGGGTCGCAGGTGGAGGGCGTGTCGCCCGCGAGCACGCTGAAGAAGTCGATGACATCTTGGTCGTCGGGGAAGATGTCGTCGTTGTTGAAGTCGATGCTGTCGCAGGTGGGCTCCACCTCGAGCCACGCGAGATAGCCGTTGAAGTCACCGCCTGCGAAAATGTTGTAGCCGGAGGTGGCAAGGGCCCTCACGTCGGCACGCGAGAAGACGTCTGGGGCGTTGGAGACGGGCAGCCACTGCTGACCATCCCAGACTGCGACGCCTCCTGGAAGGTTGACATCTTCGGGCGTGGGTGATTCGAAAACCCATCCCGTGCGTTGGAAGACTCCGCCGGCGACGAGCACATCGGAACAGGAGAACGCAGTGGTGAGTGCAAAGACGGAGTTGCCCAAGCCTCGGCCGAGCGGTCGCCACACGCCGTTTTCGAGGATGGCGACGCCTCCAAGGCGCTGGTTGAATTCATTCACAGTTGCGAAGGAGCCGCCGATGATGAGTTTGCCTTGGAAGGTGACCATGGTTGCGACGTTGGATGGACCCGCAGGCTCCCACGTCGTGCCGGTCCAGCGCGCGAGAGGAAAGTTGCCTCCTGCGTAGAGGGTGCCTTCGCGCACATGCAGTGAACTGACAGCGAGGGAGGGCGCGCCGGGAGAGCCGACGCCGTTGCCCAAGGGTGACCATGTTTGTGTGGGCTCATCCCAGTAGGCGACGCGGTTAGCCGGTGCGCCGCCTGCCGAGAGGAACTGGCCGCCCACGACGACGCCTGATTGGAACGGTGTGATGGCGAGGGCTGGAGCGGAGAGGCCGGTGCCCAGCGCGCGCCAGGTGTTGGTGACGCGGTCGAGCAAGGCGATATGCGAGGCGGGGACGC
>Ga0315899_10003643_pt1 | contig 16790 bp, 14 predicted proteins | sample LakEriMetagenome_2_FD_203518 | JGI IMG/M metagenome (GOLD analysis project Ga0315899, IMG submission 203518) | Freshwater fungal communities from buoy surface, Lake Erie, Ohio, United States - Buoy 4 MA112 | ecosystem: Environmental > Aquatic > Freshwater > Lake | place: USA: Lake Erie, Ohio... | reverse complement strand
CACCAACTGAGCGCGGGCACATCATATGTCCTCTACTGCAACAAAGGCATGTTATCCTACATGGCGGCATTTGCGTTGGTTCGCGAGCGGCCGGATCTTCAACTCGCCCATCTGCACGGAGGCCTTGAAGCATGGCAAGGGATGAATGAAAGAAGCTAGTGCGCGCCGCACATAAAACGCTAACTTTGTCGACCGCTCACCATGCACTTTAAAGTATACCTCTCCGATGAAGGCTTCGGCCATATTGTTCGCCAAAGAGCGATAGTTGAGGTTTTAAGGGATTCCATTCCATCACTGGAGTTGACCTTGCAAACACAAACACACATCGATACTGCAGGTCAGTATTTTCCGGGAGCTCATCTGATTAAGCGGTTCAATAATATCCAATGGGATAAGCAGACAAACGGCTCCCCTGACCTGCAGAAGATAGCTGACCGATACGAAAACTACATTGCCGGGTCGAGAGCATACGTCGATCAGGAATGCTCCGATTTTCAGTATGATGCCATTCTCAGCGACTTTGTTTACGAGGCTTTCGCCGTCGGGCAGCGTATGGGCAAAAAATCGTTCGGTGTTGCGCACTTTACCTGGGATTGGTTTTTCAGCAAGCTCTATCCGCCGCCGGTTCATACCGATGTGATTCGTCACTTCATGACCATGGCCGACATGGCTACGCGATTGTACTTCCCTCCCTTTACTCCGGAGGAAATCATTCATCACTACCGCGGTAAGGCACTTGAAGTTCCGCTCATTCTTCACGGAAAAATCGATCATAAGGAAGTGGGCGAATCAACCAAATTCAAAGTGTTGATTATGGATAGTGGCGCAGGCATTCTGAGTGACAGCATTCGAAAAGCATTGCTGAGTGTAGCTCATTTGGACGACTACCTTTTTTTCGTTTCCGATAAGTTTGAAACTGATCAGGCGAACGTACGCTTTATTCCGCAAAACGCGCTGATGGTTGATTATGTAGCCGATATGAATCTCGTTATCGGAAGGGCCGGATTTAACACCATCTCTGAGTGCATTGGCTTACGCACTCCCATGCTTTTGCTAGGCGAGGCCATGAATCCTGAAATGAATGAAAACATCGTTTTGCTGAAAAAACAACACCTTGGATCGTTCATCTCGATGCACACGTTTGAGTCGGGCCTTGGTCTTTACCTGCCGGCATTTTTGAAACACGAATACAACATGATTAAGCACATGATGAACGAGCACGAGATTGCTACGAACGGTGCGGAAATCATCAAAAACGATATACTCAATCACCTATGAGAACCATCGTAATTATACCGGCCAGAGGCGGATCCAAACGTCTTCCCAAAAAGAACATCTATCCTTTCAATGGCAAACCCTTGATTGCGTATACCATCGATGCCTGCAGAGAGTGTCCGTTCATTGACGGCATTTACGTAAGCAGCGACGACGAAGAAATACTCCATGTTTCCTCAACACACGGTGCGCAAACGCTGCTGAGACCGGCAGCGCTGGCCGATGACAAGACACCGAAAATTGTCGCGATACGACAAGCGGTTCAAGACAAAAAAATTGGCCCCTTAGATCGTGATGACATTGTCATCATCGCTCAGGCTAACTCGCCGCAAATCTCAGCGACTCAGCTCACGAACGCGCATGCTTTTATGGTGAAAAACAACCTGTGGGAAGTGATGAGCGCCGACGAAAACGGCGTTCAAAATGCAGCATTTCGACTGGTCCGTTATCACGCGCTGTTCAACGAATTCCTGAGCGCGCACTGCGGCTTCGTGATAGCGCCGAACATTGACGTTCACACGCTAGACGATCTCCAGGCGATTTCGTGAGGAAATGCTATTCTACAATTACGTATGACTGAGCACCGCTGAATTTGTTGCGCTCAATGCGAACGTTGCTCAAGCCAAGTGCTTCACGTACGGCTACAGTTTCGCCAGGGAATTCCTTGTCGTTCAGCTCGTCGAAACCAATCACCGTTCCCTTTGTGATGTAAGGCTTAATAAGCTCAAGGCATTTGTAGGTTGGCTCATACAACGTCATATCAAACCACGCAAATGCGATAATGGTTTCCGGATGTTCGTTGAGATAACGCTCCAGTTCAACGATTGCATTTCCCTTACGGAGTGACGTTTTCTTGATATGATTAAGCGGGCTCTCACCTTCATGAAAATCCAGCAAATCCTGCAGGTAGTTTTCATAACCGGAAGTCACCGACAATGAGCCGCTGGCGATGATTTCATGACCGCCGTCCTTACCTGAAAGCACCGGGAAACCTTCAAACGTATCAAATCCAATAAGCTTACGGTTATGGTTGAATGGTTCTAGCAATCCGCGCAGGTTGCTCAGTGTAACCAGGTTCTGTCCCCAACGCACACCAAACTCCATCATCACACCGTGCACCGGCAAAACATGCTTTTGATACAGCTCTGCAAAGAACAGGTGCTTGGTGAGCTCCTGGCGTTTCAAAAACAAACCGGCATTGGCCAGAATCTCATTGTCGGGAATGGGACAATTGCGCATCGCAGCTGCGGCTCTAGCCCGACCTGTAAGTTCTTTCTCAGAAGCCAGCGTTTTAATCTTGATATCGTTCGACATGGTGAATAAGGTTCAGATTGCGGCGCAAAGATAGCGTTTCGGCTGATTGAGAAAGGTGTGCTTTTGACATTCGGCCAAATCCCTTAAAATGGATTACTTTTGGCCGACTTCAATTAACCACAATCACGATGTTTGTTATTTCCGAAATTTTCCCTCAACACGGCGGTAGCCTTGCTGTTGCAGAACAAATGATTCTCCAAAGCAAAATGGCCGGAGCCGATGCCATTAAAGTTCAACTATACACCGGTACTCAATTCGGTACTGAGCGCGCTTATCTCGAATTGAGCAAAGACGGTCTCAAGCGTTTGAGGGATTATGCGGGAACCATTGGTATTCCCCTTTTTGCAACTCCATTCACGATGGATCGCCTGGATTGGTGCCTCGAATTGGACCTTCCCTACCTCAAGGTAGCTGCGCGCATGCACAAGGAATTTCCGGAGCTTACAGCGGCCATCATGAGCCACAATAAGCCGACGTTTGTCAGCATTCCATCCGATAGCAATCCCGATGAAATCGAAAAGCACGCACACGCAATTTATCTTTATTGTGTAGTGAAATATCCAACGCGAGTGGATGAATTCTCGATGCCCAACTTTGACAATTCCATCTTTCACGGTATCAGTGACCATACGTTAGGGAATGCCGGCGCTTTGTTTGCTGCTGCGCACGGTGCCAAGTATCTTGAGAAGCACTTTACCCTGAGAAAGTCATTCCAATACGAGACAGAGAAAGCACACTTGGGTAGTATGGACATGAACGATTTGATGGAAATCAAAAACACCGCATTCGAATTCGAGCGCATTCGCAAAGTACTGGGTTACGACAAATAATTGTCGCAGTGCCAACCTTAGGCGATGTTGACGAAGCAGCACCATGAAATCGCAGCTGAAAGCGGTCATTGACCTTCATGAACAACTCTATCACGGACTGAAGGAGCTGCCGGACGACCGGCAAACAGAGGAGCAACTTGCCGGTGAAAACCTGTTTGCGTTTTCCACGTTTCGCTTGCCAGCGGCTTCCAATCAAAGGCCATTGATTGGGTTCTCGGTTTTGAAATCCGCCATAACCCGATGCTTGAAATCTTCGGCCAATCCTTCGTTGGACGAATACTCCGCGGGCATTATCGTTAGTTCGTCTTCCTGTGACCATGTAAACGCGCAGCATTACATCCGTTCGATGTCGGGAAAGAAAAATCTTACCTACATCATTAAAGATCGCATCTCTTTTCGGGGAGAATTTTCATGGACAGAATGGATTACCTGGTTTTTTTTCGCGCTCAAGCAATCGCTTCGCACCCTTGGCAGCAAGGAGAAGAGCAACATGGCACTGACCATTATCGAAGTACTTGAAATAAGTGTTCTATTGAAGTGGTTAGAGCGATACAACCTCAAGAACATCTATGACTTTGTGCCTTTTGAGGTCGATAGCAATTTCATGTACCTCTGCACGCGAGAACTCGGCGCGCATACCACGAAGATTCCTTCTCCGGGACCACTTTCCACACATAATAAAATTATGTTATGTGACACGCTTGTCCTTTCAGGAGGCTATCATTTTGAAGAAGTCGCACGTTTGAAAGCGCGCTATCACGTCGGTAGTTATATCTCTTGGCCTCCGGAGCGGGCGCACACGTACTATGATTTCTACACAAAAAGCGAGGTAAAGACGAATCCCATGACCTTGGGTTTTTATTCTCATGGAGAATGGATTCGCAAAAAAAACGGACTGGTTAAAGACACTTCCTCGCTGCTGCAAGCAGAAGAAGATGCACTGCGTTTTCTGGGCAGATTTCTTTCAGAACATCCCGATTTCTCGCTCACCATCTATCCGCATCCTAAAGAGCGCAAGAGTTGCAGTGCGGATGAACTGCAATCTTACTATTGCGCCTTGACCGGCAGTTCACGCATAGAAATAGCATCAGCCGATAAAGGCACAACCCTTCGCTTCCAGGAGGTAGACACGGCCATCACCTGCTATAGCACCATCATTTTCGAGCGCCTCTATTGCGGTTTCAAAACGCTTATCAAGCGCATAGATGAGCACGACTTTCCGAAGTCCGGCAGCCCCTTGAATACCGTTTGCTTTGAAAACTATGAGCAACTATCTGCTTTAATCATAAACGGGTCCAGCGTTGACAAGACCCATTTTTTTGAGCAGCACGGATTGAACGACTACCTGCATTATCACTTCCCTACACCAATTAGTAACCATGGGTGAGCACATCCTCTTGATCAATTATGACTTTCCGCCCAACCAAGGGATTGGTGGAAGGCGCTGGGGCAAGCTGGCTAAAGGATTGGCAAAGCAGGGATACATAGTGCATGTTATCAAATCGCAAGCGATTCCGGGCAACAAGCCCTCCCCCTGGTCAAGTGATGTCATCCATCCCAACATTCAGGTGACAACACTTCCGAGAACCTATCCGGCTGTCATTTCCCATACGGGGAAATGGTTTTGGGATAAACTCCATTATCGATTTGCCATTTGGCGTCTGAAGCGGGCAGTGAAGGGCACTATCTATGACCTGTCGGCCGAGTGGGGAAAGCCACTGATCGCGGCATGTGAACGGTTGTGCACTGATTTTCCCATCAAGCGCATCATCGCTACAGGAGCTCCCTGGCACATGCTCTATGAAGTGGGTGAATGGAATCGTACTCGTTTAAATCTGCAATACATCATCGATTTCCGCGACCCCTGGTTGCATGCCAAAAACTACGGCATGGCTGACCTTGATGCCGCGCGCAAAGCCTTTGAAGCTCATAAACAGGAACGCGCATTGGCCTTGGCTGACGTTGTTCTTTCGCCCGACCCTGCCATCCTCGAAGAATTGAAGGCTTTCGCACACGACCGTAAAACCGCAACGGGTCGCTTATGCGTGCTTCGACATTTTTACGATGAGGATGATTTCAACCAACTTGCTGATGCGCCGAAATCATCAAACGACACCCATAAATTCACCATCGTTTATGGCGGCGATCTCTATCAGGACATGCAACCGGAGTTACGAGATGTCGTCTCTTTTTTCGAAGAAAACAGCCATTCGAACCCACACGTCGAGCTGCACATTTATACCGATGCACGTGTGCCCGATTTCATTCGGGATGTCGCCGGCATTCGCATATTTCCCTCAGCAGGCAAATCATTTTACTCCATCGCCCGTGAGGCAGATGCTTTGTTGATTTTGCTGCCGAAACATAAAAACCATGAATTCACGACGAAATTCTATGACTATATGCCGCTGCATAAGCCTTATATCGTGGCGTCACAGGGTGGGCTTGTTGCAGACTTCGTTGTTGAGAATCAAATGGGTTACATTTGGAAATCAGCGAACCAATATCCCTGGTTCGAAAACCTGCGCTCCGACTCCTTTAACTTTCATCCTAAATACGATATTAGCGCCTTTAGTTTAACCGCCGCTACCAAGCAACTCACCACGCTATTCACATGAAAATTATTTACCTCAGCCCCCATCCGCACGTCAGCATGCATGATATCAGTGGTCCCGGAGTGCACATCCGAGAAGTCATGCATGGATTTCAGCAAAAGGGTCATGAGGTCATCTGGGCATCACCCAACAAGCGGTTGGCGGACCAACCTATTGTGAGAAAAGCGAAGTCAGGAGTGCTTCTAAAAAAGGTCATCAAGTCGTTGTTGCCCAAAATCATTTGGGAATCCTTACGCGACATTCAACTCCTATGGATTGATCGCCAATTCGATCGTGATTTGCAGCAGCTAATTGACCTGCATAAACCTGATTTCATCTATGAGCGTGTTTATTATTTGATGGGGTGTGGCTATCGCGTGGCCAAAAGAAACAACGTTAGGTATCTCGTTGAGATTAACTCACCCTACACCATTGAGAAGCCGCTGATGAGTTATAAAAGCCTTTTCGCACCGTTGGCGGAGCGAAATGAGCGCAAACAAATGGAAGCAACAGACCAAGGTTTTGTTGTAGCCAGCAGCTTGAAAGAATTCTTCATCCAAAAATATCCTTTTACAGACGGAAAAATAACGGTAACTCCCAACGCCGTTCGCAAAGAATTCACAGAGCCGGCAACAGCCGAGGTGATGAACCAAGCTCGCAAAGAACTTGCGCTTGCTGAGGGCGACATTCTTGTAACATTCGTCGGTTCCATCTTTCCGTATCACGGAGTCGACATTTTGATTCATGCCTACCATGATGTGCGCAAGCAGTTCGGCAATCGACTGAAACTGCTCATTATGGGCGACGGCGAGATCCTGGAAGACCTCAAATCGCTCACCGTCAAATTGGGCATTGCCCATGAAGTCACCTTCACCGGCAAGGCTCCCAGCGTAAAAGTGAGGGAATATCTTACTGTCACCCACATCGCTGTTCTGGCTAATTGCAACTGGTATAGTTCTCCCATTAAACTCTTCGAATACGGGTCGAAACGCTTGGCCATTATCGCACCGAAATATCCGGGTGTTGAAGATGTGATGACGGGTGATTTGGATGGCATTTTGGTGGACCCCGACCAGCACAGTTTGTCCAAGGCAATCAAACTACTGGCCGAGCAACCCGAGATCCGTGAACGCTATGCGCAATCGTTCCATCAACGCGTCAAATCGCATTATACCTGGGATGTAATTGCTGATCAAATCCTGACTTTTGCGCGATGAAAATTCTTCTGCTCACCGATGGTATTATGCCCTTTGCCATTGGGGGAATGCAAAAGCACAGTCAGCAATTGGCTAAGCATATGGCAGCTTCAGGACATGATGTGACCTTGGTTCATTGTGTTTACGGGAATCAACCACTGCCTGACTCCAAAGAGATTTCCGAGGCATTCGGCATGGCGGCAATGCAACACCTGGAGGTTATCAGTTTGCGCTTTCCAGAACTGGGGAAGATTCCGGGCCATTACCTCAACGAATCTTATGTGTACTCTAAAACTATTTTTGAGAAACTCAAGGATCGACTTACCACCTTCGACTTTATCTACTCGAAAGGATTTACCGCCTGGTATTTTATCGAGCAGAAGAAAAAAGGAATGGCTTTGCCACCAATCAGCGTCAAATTTCATGGCTATGAGATGTTTCAGAAACCGGCTAACGTGAAAATGTGGATCCAAAATATCATGCTCAAACGACCGGTGATGTGGAATAATCGCCATGCTGATTACATATTCTCATACGGTGGAGGGATAACAAAACTCCTTCTTCAACTTGGCCTAAAGCGTGAAAAAATCGTGGATCTTCCCACCGGAATTGATCCTTCCTGGTGTCTCCCAACGATTACTCGTAACTGTGTTGCACCCATTCGATTTTGCTTTGTTGGACGATATGAGCGAAGAAAAGGAATTGAAGAGCTCCATGAAGCGCTGAAGAAGCTCGACTCGAATGCCTTCGAGTTTGATTTCGTTGGACCCATTCCTCCTTCACAGCGCATCAAACGCAGCGGGGTAACCTATCACGGGGGTATCAGCAGCACCGCTGAGATGATGCGCATCCTCGATCAATGTGATATTCTCGTCGCACCATCCCATTCTGAAGGAATGCCCAATGTGATTATGGAAGCGATGGCCAGAGGGCTAGCCATCCTAACCACGCGCGTAGGTGCCATTGAAAGTGTTGTAGATGAATCAAACGGCTGGTTTGTTGAAGCCGGTAGCAGCGATGCACTGAGACAAACAATGGACGATATACTGTCGTCCGATTTGCGCATCATCTCAGCCAAAAGAGAAGCTTCGCTCCAACGCATTGGTCAGTTCAGCTGGGACAAAATCGCGGCACAAACGATTGGAAAGATTCAGGACCTAATTCGCTAGGGTTATATTCGCCAAAGGAATGGATTCGAGCAGAACATACTTTCAGGGGCTAAACAGTTTGCGATTTTTTGCTGCTTTAGCGGTACTGCTGACCCACATCGAACTCGTGAAAAAACTGCTTTATCATGAGTGCACACTCTGGCTTAAAACAGACGACTGGATTATAGGCAATGCCTGGCAATCCATCTTCAGAGAAGGTCCTCCGCTGGCCATTTCCTGGCTCAGCCCATTCGTTACGTTTGGGGGCTACTTCGGTGTGATTTTCTTTTTCGTGCTCAGTGGATTTCTGATTACTTACTTGCTTTTGCAAGAGAAGGAACGAAGTCAAACCATTGCCATCAAGAACTTTTATATACGACGTATTCTGCGCATTTGGCCCATCTACTTCCTGCTGATAGGGCTGGGGTTCTTCGTATTCCCTCACATTCCGTGGTTTGAGATACCTTCTCAAGAGCGCGTATTAAGAGATAACTTCTGGTTTAGCTTCATCACCTATGCGACCATGATTCCGAACTTCGGTTTTGCCTATGTGATGGAATCCATTCCAAATCTGGGGCAACTTTGGAGCATTGGAGTTGAAGAGCAATTCTACCTGTTTTGGCCGGTCGTAATCTACTTCTCGCGCAATTACTTGCGCACAATACTGATTTTCACCTCGGCGCTAATCTGTCTGAAAGTTGGCGCGTTTGTGGTCGTAAAGATGTTTTTTGCCGGACCCAAAATCAACCCTGACTTACTGCAGTTTACTGCGGTAGATGTGTTTCAACGATTTTTAAGTTCGCTCAAATTCGAGTCAATGGCGATTGGGGCGCTCGGGGCATGCCTCCTTTTTGAGAAAAAAACAGCATACCTCAAGTTTATTTACCACCGTGCAACGCAAATACTCGCCCTGCTTGCACTCCCCGCAATCATCTTGTTCACGCCTACAGTTCTCTACAAAGGACTCTATTTGCTGCTGAGCGTCCCCTGCCTAATTATCATCATGAACGTTGGCAGTAATCCTGACTCCTTACTTCGCCTAAGGAACAAGGCCTTAAATTATCTAGGGAAAATTTCCTACGGCATCTATATGTACCACTTTGCTTGTATTGCTTTCACTTATCATTTGGTGGATTATTTCAGCGAGCTTCCGTTTCAGATTACCTTGCGGCAAAACATACTGATTTATACACTTTCGGTTTTATTCACCTTAATTGTGTCGGCACTGAGTTACCGATTTATTGAGAAGCCCTTCATTCAACGTAAAGACAAATATGCCATAATCAAAAGCGGCGAATAAATTAGTATCAGATGTTCAGACGAATCTCCATATTTCTCATCTTCGCCAGTCTCTATGGATATTCATATCTGCTTTCGAAGAGTGTATTCGAGTTCTACCTTGCTTACGTTATTTTCATCACTTACTTTCCATTCTTCTTTGTGAAGTTCGGGGTACCCAAATGGCCTGTGTTAATTTTTGTGCCTTTATTTTTTTCCGGCCTGCTTTATTGCTTCATCGATCTTAATACTACACAGCAGTTCTTTAAAACTTTCATTGGGTTCTTCGCGGCCTGCATGTTTTACCATTATGTCGTCCAAAGTTTCGATTTTGACATAAGGGAAATCTACGGTTATTACATGACCTCCGCTTACATTGTAACGCTCTTGGGGCTTTTGCAAATCGTATCTTATTTCGTAGGATTCACACCTGGTTATAACTGGAAATTCATTCTCAACAAATGGAGTCCTACATACGGTGGAATTGGGATAAGAATGCAATCCGTTCTTTCTGAACCTGCCTACTTTGCGGCTGTATTGGCACCTGCGTTTTTTACTTCACTTTACAACATCACTCGGAGAGAACCGCTCTATCTCAGCAAATTCAAAAACCTGGTTATTGTGCTTGTATTCCCTTTGACCTATTCGAGTTTGGGAATTCTTGCCATCTTCCTTGCCATTATCCTTTTGCTGATAAACTTCGGTTTCTTTCGCTACTTCTTCGTGTTTTTGCCAATCTTGATTCTCTCGTTTGATTACGCTTATAAAAACGTGGGTGAATTCCGCGAACGTTGGGATGGTACTTTCGAGATTTACACGACTGAAAATATCTACGACTACGACATTCACGGCAGTAGTTTCGTACTCTACAACAACTCCCATATCGCTTGGGAAAACTTCAAACGCAACCCTCTTTTCGGCACCGGACTTGGTTCACACCCAACAGCATTCGACAAATACTCGCTGACCAATGTCGATGGCGCTGTACAAATCGACTTCAATAAAATGGACGCCAACTCAATGTTTCTGCGACTCATGTCCGAAACAGGAATTTACGGGGTCAGTATTATGATATTGCTACTATTCAGATGCTGGATTTTCAAAGGAGGAGCCATGGATGAAGCCACCTGGGTAATTTCTAATAGCCTAGCGCTCATTATCATTATCTACCTGCTTCGACAAGGTCACTACTTTCTTAATGGCTTTCCATTGTTCTTATGGCTATTCTTTTACTTAAGTGCCGAAAACAAACGTGTCATGAAGGAACGAAAACATGAAGCTTTCATGGTGGAAAAGGCCAAATTCAGACCTCAATTGAAAGAAGCTAAATTGAGTTCCTCGCCGTAATTATTTCTATTGCATTAGAGTTCAAAAAAAAAGCGGCTTTATTTCAATAATTCAACCATAAATTTTGCGTCAACTACAGGCAAAAGAATATTGGTTTTCTTTGCATCATCATGAAACGAATACTCATTCTTTACAGGGAATTAGCAGGATACTTTCTGGCATGTCTGGATGAATTGTGCATGACATATGATATTCATGCCGATATAGTCGCTTACCCGATAAATAAAGATGCTCCTTTTCAACTCAAACACTCACAACGTGTTTCAATCACATTTCGATCAGACTATGATAGAAATTCACTGAAAGAGAAAATCAAACAAGGTGACTACGCTTTAATATTCGTCAGTGGATGGTTCGACAAGGATTACCTTTTTGCTCTCTCTGCGCGTCGTTGCCCTGCAATCATTGGGTTTGACAACCCATGGCGAGGATCCCTCAAACACTATATCGCCGCTGTTTATGGAAGAGTTTTAATCAAACCCAAGTTTGATTTTGCTTTCGTCCCCGGTTCCAAACAAAAAACCTTTGCCCGCTATCTCGGATTTCCTGCATCCAAAATTATCACCGGAGTCTATTCGTGCGATGTTCCCAAATTCAGTTCAATACAGCGTACCGGTGCACAGCCCAAACGGCTGATATATGTGGGCCGGTATGCCCCGGAAAAATTCATTCCTCAACTCTTTGAAGCATTTCTTGCAGTGAATGCATCCCTACTTGAACCTTGGGAACTGCATTGTGTTGGCGTTGGCCCACTCTACGAAAACCGAATGATTAACCCGCAAATTCATCACCACGGTTTTATGCAACCGGATGAACTCATGGCGTTCATGGCTGTCGGTAATGCCTTTATACTACCTAGTTTATACGAGCCCTGGGGACTGGTTGTTCATGAATTTGCCGCTGCCGGATACCCCATGATTATCTCCGATGCAGTATGCGCGGCAGAAGCCTTCCTAAAACCGGGATTCAATGGCTATCTGTTTAAAGCAGGTAACAAGGAATCGTTGAAAATAGCACTGAGTGAACTCCTGCTCAACAGCGAAGAAGAACTCCTGCTCATGGGTGAACGCAGTAAATCTTTGGCACAATCCATTACTCCATCTTCATGGGCCAAAAGCATTCATGCGCTGATGGCATAATGCCGTAATTTGCGCCTGTATCATGTGTGGAATTACCGGCATAGCAAGATTCAATCAACGCCAGCTCGCTGAAGAGCGTGTTCGCGTCATGAACCGCTGTATCGCACACCGCGGACCGGATGCCGAAGGATTATGGTCGAATGACCTGTGCGTGCTTGGTCATCGCCGATTGTCCATCATCGACACTTCCGCCCAGGGTAATCAACCGTTCCACTTCGATCAAGATCGACTGGTGGTTGTTTTCAATGGTGAGATTTACAATTATCTCGAATTGAAAAACGAACTCGCTGCGGGCTTTTCTTTTCAAACCCAAACCGATACGGAAGTCATCATTGCGGCATACTTAAAATGGGGAACTGATTGCGTGAGCCATTTCTTTGGCATGTTCGCATTCGCTCTCTACGACCGCGACAGCAACCAACTGATGATTGCCCGTGATCGGCTTGGGGTGAAACCACTCTATTACGCGCAAACGTCGGATGGACTTGTTTTCGCCTCCGAAATCAGAGCGCTTCTTTCCACCGGTTTAATCGAAAAGAAAATCGGACTGAATGAATTGTGTGACTATCTGCGCTATCAAACAGTGCATGCGCCGGCCAGCATCATCGAGGGTGTTCATATGCTCATGCCCGGACACTTCATGCTCGTTAATGCTGATGGTTTCACCATCAAGCGCTATTGGGACGCAACTTCGCATAGAGCGCACATCTCACCAGGCGTTTCGCGCAGTGAAGTACTTCAACATATTGAAGACTTACTGACTTCAAGTGTGGAGCTGCGCATGCGCGCGGACGTGCCTTTCGGAGCCTTTCTCTCCGGTGGTATAGACTCCAGCATTGTTGTCGGCCTGATGAGCCGTATTTCGGAACATCGCGCAAAGACCTTTTCCATTACGTTTCATGAAAAGGAATTTGACGAGAGTCCATACTCCGAATTAATCGCTCAAAAATTCAAGACAGATCATACTCCGATTCGTCTGCGCGCCAATGATTTTCTGGAACTCATTCCCGATGCACTCAACGCTATGGACCACCCGAGCGGCGACGGTGCAAACACCTATGTGGTTTCGAAAGTTACCCGTGATGCGGGCGTAAAAATGGCACTGAGCGGACTCGGTGGCGATGAGGTTTTCGCCGGATACGATGTGTTCAAACGCATGATGGCACTGGAGCAAAAAGCATGGCTGAATCTGACCCCCAAAGTGTTGCGCAAAAGTGCAGGTGCCTTGTTGCGCAGTATCAAACCATCAGTGGCTACCGATAAGTTGGCGCTGGCGTTGGGCAGCGAAAGACTCGACCCCGAACACCTATATCCACTGACACGACAAATTCTTTTTGAGGATGATATTCAGCGGTTGACTAATTCATCAAGGATTACTGAAAACCCCATGCGGATATTGTCTTCGACCGTATTCAATTCGGATCTTCCGTTGCTGTCGAAAGTGAGTGTGATGGAAATGGAAACCTATATGCAGAACACGCTGCTGCGCGATGCCGATCAAATGAGCATGGCGCATGCACTGGAAATTCGGGTTCCCTTTCTCGATCATCGTTTGGTGGAATACGTGCTGGGTGTTTCCGATACGTTCAAATACCCGCATACGCCCAAAGAACTCTTGACTGCCTCTGTGGGTGATTTGATTCCCCGTGAGATTATCGATCGCCCGAAGATGGGCTTTACTTTCCCCTGGGCGCTCTGGATGCGCAATGAATTAAACAGCTTTTGCGAATCACAACTGCAGGCGCTTGAAGCAGTTCAGGCCCTGAATCACGCAGAGGTTATGACCCTTTGGAAACGCTTCATGAATAACGACAAGCACATCACTTGGTCGCGCATTTGGCCGCTTGTAGTGCTGGGCCATTGGGTGAAGGAGCATGACATACACTAGAAAAAAAATACTGGTTTTCACCGATTGGTTTCTTCCGGGATTCAAGGCCGGTGGTCCCATCCGGTCGCTGGTGAATCTCACCACGACACTACAGCACGACTTTTACATTGTCACGCGCAATACCGATCACGACAGCGAAGAGCCCTATGCCGGCATCACGCCTCATCAGTGGATCAAACACGAGGAGCACGTGCATGTTTTCTACCTCACCGAAACATCCATTGATGCCGCCGTTATTCGCACACTGTTGACGGAATCATCCTATGATTTCATTTACCTCAACTCGCTCTTTTCACCGAAGTTTACGTTGCTGCCGCTGCGCATCGCCGCGCGTCTGGGAATGCAGCGTAGGATTATCCTTGCTCCACGCGGGATGCTCAAGCCCGCGGCATTATCCATTAAGTCGCGTAAGAAGAAAATCTTTCTGTTCGTTTCCCGATTTCTTGGCTGGTTTTCCGGCATCAGCTGGCATGCCACCAACGAAGAGGAGGCGAAAGAAATCCGAGCGCATTATGGCCGCAATGCACAGATACGCATTGCGCCGAACCTAGCAACGGTTATCAGCGAGCCGCTTCAGCCTGCGCTCAAAGACCAAGGTCGGTTAGTGCTCGTGAGCATTGCTCGCATCAGTCCGGAAAAAGGAATACTCGAAGCGCTTGAATTTCTGAAGCAAGCGCAACTCCAAGGCAGCATCCGTTGCACCTTCTTCGGCACGCAACAAAACCCGGAATATTTGCAGCGCTGCAAAGAGGTTGCGGCTAACATTCCCGGAGCGGATATCCGATTTCCGGGTGAAATTTCTCCGGAAAACATTGCGGAGGCGCTTATGGATGCTCACTTCTTTTACCTGCCCACCCGCGGTGAAAATTTCGGGCATGCGATCGCTGAAGCCTTGCAATACGGCAAGCCTGTGATCATCAGCGACCGAACACCCTGGCGAAATCTGACTGCCGCTGGCGCAGGATGGGATCTGCCTTTACATGCGCCGTCATTCGCGCCCGTTCTCGCGAGCTGTCTTTCTATGGATCACGCAACTTATCTGCGACTTTCCGCATCAGCAGCGGATTTCGGTAAAAAGCACGCCCAAGACCCTGCAACCATTGACTTGAATTACGGCTTATTCGAGAAATAATCAAGTCTAGTTAACACCCCGCTAACATCAAGCGGTGTTATCTTGCGCGCCCACCCTAGTAATCATGAATATTGTTATTCTCTCCAGAGATTCGAAGTTGTACAGTACACGCCGCTTGGTAGAAGCTGCCGAACAACACGGCCATAACGTGCGCGTATTGGATCACCTCAAGTGCAACCTTGTTATCGAAAAGAAAAAACCCAAGGTCATCTACAAAGGTGAAGAGATCACCGATGTGCATGCTATCATACCGCGTATTGGCGCTTCCGTTACCTTCTACGGAACAGCGGTGGTGCGTCAATTCGAAATGATGCATGTCTTCAGTGTGGTGGAATCTCAGGCGCTCGTGCGCTCCCGCGACAAACTGCGCAGCATGCAAATTCTATCGCGAGCCGGCCTTGGATTGCCGAAGACTGTTTTCAGTAATTACTCGAAAGACGTCGATAAGATTTTGGCGGAAGTCGGAGGCACACCCGTTGTCATCAAACTGCTCGAAGGAACCCAGGGTCTTGGCGTTGTGCTGGCCGATAACGACAAAGCCGCTATCAGCGTAATGGAAGCATTCAATGGATTGAAAGCACGCGTTATTGTGCAGGAATTCATTCGTGAAGCTAAGGGCGCTGATATCCGCGCATTCGTCATCGACGGACAAGTTGTGGGCGCTATGAAACGCCAGGCGAAGGAAGGTGAATTCCGATCAAACCTCCATCGCGGTGGCACGGCGGAAGTCATTACCCTTTCTCGTCAGGAAGAAATCGCTGCTGTGAAAGCCGCTAAAGCACTTGGATTGGGAATTGCGGGCGTTGACATGCTGCAGAGCGATCGAGGACCACTCATCATCGAAGTGAATTCATCACCGGGATTAGAAGGGATTGAAGCCGCTACTCAAAAAGATATCGCCGGCGAATTCATTAAGTACATCGAGAAGCACGTGGATCACTAGTGTGAGAACATCGCGCGATCGACTACGTAAGTATCGACAGGATTAACACACAGCACCGGAATCTGAGCTTCATTGGTAATAACCTGTTGCTCGTAGTTACTGCTAAAGAAACTCATGATGCTGTTGTCGTAGAAGTTCATGATGCAGATCAAATCAGCATCAATTCCTGCGGCATACTTCAGCAAATCGCGAACGAAATCATCAGACTTGTTCTCTGTGATTTCCACTTCATAAGGAATGCCTTTATCCTGCAGATAATCTTGTGCAAACAAGATGTTACGTTCAAGTTGATTGCGTAAAAACTCATCGGTTTCACCCGGAGAAATCAGATGCACTTTTGATCCGAAATACTTTGCCATGTCGGCCACCAAGCTCAACTTCTGCTTCGTCTCTTTGTGCAAGTCAAGTGGCACAACGAGCTTGTGATAGCCATGTTCACGAATATCCCTTTCCTGAACCACAATGAATGGGACTGAACTTTCCGTAACAATTTTCAGTGCGCGACTGCCGGTGAGGAATTGCATACCACGCATGCCATGCGTTCCCATGATAATCAGGTTAGCCTCAATTTCAACGGCCACTTTATCGATATCCTCGAAAACACTTCCAATACGCGCGATTACACCAATATCTATCTTCTCCTCGCGCTTCACGCGTTCTTTCAGTGCGTCCAGCTTTAGGCGGGCCTCAGCAATATGCTTTTTGC
>Ga0315899_10003640_pt1 | contig 16793 bp, 11 predicted proteins | sample LakEriMetagenome_2_FD_203518 | JGI IMG/M metagenome (GOLD analysis project Ga0315899, IMG submission 203518) | Freshwater fungal communities from buoy surface, Lake Erie, Ohio, United States - Buoy 4 MA112 | ecosystem: Environmental > Aquatic > Freshwater > Lake | place: USA: Lake Erie, Ohio... | reverse complement strand
GCCACCGCGGACCTCCACCGGCAGGGGATCGAGAAACGTGGCACCGCCCACGCGCGCCAGCAGCGGGGAGAGCTCGTCGCGCAGGCGGTAATGCCAGTGCGTGCCCAGCGCGGCGGCCGGCAGGTGCCCGCTCGCGGCGGCCAGCACCCGTTCCCGCACCGGTTCGCTGCGCCCCTGCAGCGTGCGGTCCAGCATGCGCTGCTGTTCGATGGTGCGCTGCAGCGCGTCCACCGTCATGGGCTCCACGTCTTCGATGAGCGGGTCGTCGCCGGCCACCGTGACCTGCAGGACGCGCCGGCAGTACACGCGCGCCGGATCGAGCCACGCGTCCACCAGCTCGTTCACCGTGAGCTCCAGCGGCGGGGCATGGACCGCGGTGTGCGCATCACGCACCAGCACCGGGACCGGCGGGAGTGTGGGCAAGAACGGCGGGGCGTCCATGCGATCCCCGGCGGTGAGACTGCGCGCGAGAGCGGTATCGAAGCTGAACAGGCGCGCATCCCGGTCGGCGTGTTGCGCGAAGTACACCGGGCTGAACGGTTGCAGGCGGTGCTCCACGCGCAGTTGCCGTGAGGGGAGCGCACCGCCGGGCGCCAGCCGATCGATGCCATCGAGCAGCTCCGACAGTACCACCGATGGCGCGATCTCGGCGTTGTTCTCCTGCGAGCGCCCCACGTACGACAGGATGAGGCGGTCACCGGCGCTGAGCAGCGTGTCGAGCACGAGTTGCCGATCGTCGGCGCGCGGGTCCCGGTCGCCACGCTGCGGGTCGGCGCCAATGAGGTCGAAGGCAGGACGCCGCTGCCGCCGGGGAAAGGCGCGGTCGTCGAGCCCCAGCATGGCGATGATGCGGTGCGGGATGGCGCGCATGGGCTTCATGGCGCACAGCGTGAGCCCGCCGGTGAGGAAGCCACTGGCCTGCTCGTCGTCGGACAACAGATTCATGACCCACTCCCGCACCACCTCGAACGCCACCGGTTGCGCGGCATCCTGTGCAGTATCCTGCGCGGCCAGGCGCGCGAGATCGCTGCGCAACCGATCGGTGGCCGCCCGATCGTCGGCGTTGGTGGGCGCCACCAGCCAGTCCAGCCCCTGCTGCAGCAGCGGCGGCCAGTCGGCGAGCCGTCGTTCGCCACGCAGCACGTCGACCCATGCGGCCAATTGCTCCACCCAGGTCACGAAGTGGCCGAGCAGCTCCACGTCACCGGCCAGATCGCCCGCCAACGGCGCCACGTCGCCCACGAGGGCATCCACCTGCCCGGTGGCGTAGCCGGCCAGCAAACGATCGAGCCCCGTGCGCCAACTGTTCTCGCCGAACGGAGGTACGCCGTGCCAAGCGGCACGCGTGGGGCCGTCGTGCCCCCAGCGAATGGCGGCGTCTTCCACCCACCGGGTGATCTGGTCCATTTGTGCGGGGGCCACGCCGGCGGCCTCCCGCACCAGCGGCTGCGACAGCAACGCCAGCACCTCGCTCGCGGCCAGTCGCGACGTGACCAGCTGCAGCATGCCGGCCAGCGCCGTGGCCGGTGCGCTCTCGCGGGCCAGCGTGCGATCGGCAATGCGGTACGGAATGGCGGGGCGTTCGTCGGCGTCAGCGCCGCGGCGCTGTCCGAAGATGACCTCGGCCAGGGCCGCATACGGCTCCACATCGGGGGCCATGACGAGCACGTCGTGCGGGCGCAACGTGGGATCGTTGGCGAAAGCGTCGAGCAGCTGGTCGCGCAGCACCTCCAGCTCCCGCAGTGGCGAATGACACACGTGCACCGTGACGGAGCGATCGTGCGAATCAGGCGCGAACGGGGGGGCGATGCCGGAGCGCAATCCGTGCTGCAGCTGCTGCAGCAGCGTGGGCGTTTCCGGGGCATGCCAGGGGCCACGGTCCACGTGCTCCACTCCCACCGGAGCCACCTCGGTCACCAGCGTGCGCACGAAGTCGCGCGACGAGTGGCCGAACGCCTCGAACAACGGGTGACCGACGCGGTGGGGCTCCCAGCCGCGCGCCTGCGGCATGAGCACGTAGAAGCGCACCGGCACGAAGCGCGCCAGCGCGCGCAGCAGACGCACGAACAGCGGCGGCAGCGTGGACACCCCGAACACCGACACCCGCGTAGGCAAGCCCACGGGCCGATCGGCGATGGACTCCAGCCGTTCGATGGTCTGCAGGAACCAGCGGGCGAAGTGCGCGGGGCGCTCGTTTCCCAGCAGCGTGCGCCACAGCGCGGCCTGCCACTGCTCGTGCTCACCAGCGTCGGGGGACGCGCCCTGCGCTTCCCACGTGATCACCCGCTCGGGCCGATAGAGTCGATACTCGTCGAAGCAGGCGGTGATGCGCTGGGCGAGTCCGAAGCGCTTGGCGTCGGTGGCACCCTCGAGGAAGCTGCGCAGCGGGGCGTTCACCGGCTGCGCGAGAAAGGCGCGGTCGGCAAGCCGCGTGAACACCCGCCAGGTGAGTGCCTGCTCCTCGAAGCGCGTGTCGATGCTGACCCCGTCGCCGGTGGCAAAGCGCCGGTCGCGCTGCAGCGTGGAGGCCAGCCGCCGGCAGAAGGCCGCGGGAAAGGGCATGGCCAGCGACGCGGCACAGCCGTACGTGCGGGCGAACTGCTGGCGCAGCCACCGGTCCATGCCGAGTGACTGCACCACGATGCATTCCTCGTCGAGCGGCGCGAGTGGCGCGGCGGCGAGATCCTGCGCCATTCGGGCGAAGAGCACCGCCGGTGCATCCCCCGTGATTACGGACATCAAGGTCATGCCCGGAATCTGGCGAGGGGGGCTGACAGAGACTATGCGGCGGGGATGGATCGCGGGGTGGGGGGGGCCACAAGCAGACGGCAGACGGCAGGAACTACAGACGGCAGTTGGGCAGGGATACGGAAGAACAACACGGGGGCGACCGCGGTGCGGCGCCCCCGATTCCTTTGCGGTTGGGCCATCGGGGCCGCGCGCAGCGCTGGCACCGTGTTGTTCTACCGCAGCCCTGCCGTCTGCGAACTGTGGTTCCTGCCGTCTGCCGTCTGCGTGTAGCCCAACACACCAGCCTCGCCACCCCACCCCCCACCCCGCCTTACGGCAGCACCCGATCCGCCGCCACCACTGCGTTCAGCAGGACGTTGGCCCCGTTGGTGATGTCGGCGGCCCGCGAGAACTCCTTCGGCGAATGGGAGATGCCGCCCACGCTCGGAATGAAGATCATCCCCATGGGCGCAACGTGCGCCACTTCCTGCGCGTCGTGCCCCGCGCCGCTGGGCATGCGCTGATGCGAAAGTCCCAGCGCCGTCGCGCTCCCCTGCACCACATCCATGATGCGCGGGTCGGACAGCGCCGGCGTGCTGTTCACCATCTGCGTGAACGAGAACTTCGTGCCGGTGGCCGCCCCGATTTCGCGCCCGAGCCGTTCGAAGGTGGCGGTGAAGCGATCGATCTTGGCCTGCTCCAGATCGCGCAGATCCACCGTGAGCACCACCTGCCCGGGGATCACGTTGGTCGTGTTGGGCGTCACGTTGAGGCGCCCCACCGTGGCCACCTGTCGCCCGCCTTCGCTGCGAATGGCCTCGTTCACCGCCACGGTAAACCGGGCCGCCGCCAGCATGGCGTCCTGCCGCTGATCCATGGGCGTGGCGCCGGCGTGGTTGGAGAAGCCGGTAACGGTGATCTCGAACCAGCGGAGCCCCACGATGCCTTCCACCACGCCGATCTGCCGGCTGGCCTTCTCCAGCAGCCCCCCCTGCTCGATGTGCAACTCGATGTAGCCGGCAATGTCGCCCTTCTTGCGCACCGCCTCGCCCACGCGCGTCACGTCGCCGCCAATGATGCCGATCCCCTCACGCACGGTCTTGCCGCTGCGCGCGACCTTGTCGAGATCCGCCGGCGTGAGCAGCCCCACGGCGATCTTGCTGCCGATCGTCCCCCCTTCCTCGTTCTGCCACACCACCACTTCCAGCGGGTGACGCAACCGCACGCGCTGCTCCGCCAGCGAACGCGCCACCTCGATCGCGGCAAACGATCCCACCGGCCCGTCGAAATTGCCCCCGTCGGTGACCGAGTCGATGTGCGACCCGATCAGGATGGGCGCCAGCCGGGCATCGGTGCCGGGCACGCGCGCCAGCATGTTGCCGGCCGTGTCGAGACGCAGCGTCAGCCCGCTCTGCTCGAACAGGCCACGCGTGAAGGCGCGACCGGCCAGATCGGCCTCCGAATAGGCGACCCGGTTGATCCCACCCGCCGTGCGGCCGATGCGATCGAACTCCGTCAGCCAGCCGTTGAGCCGGGTGCCGTTCACCGCCAGCGGCTTCGTCTGTACGGGCCCGGTGTGGGCAGCGCCGCCAAGGCGGCTCAACGCCGGCAGCGCCGCGAGGGCGGCGGCCTGTTGCACGAAGTGGCGACGGTCCATGGGGAAGATTGGAGGCGCGGAGAAGGAGAGACGCGGAGCAGAGGAGGCGCAGGGGATTCCCTAACATGCGCTGCGCAGGATGCGGGCGGGAGCCATAGCTTTCCTCTCGACCCTTCTTCCGACCTCTGCATGCGCCCCTTGCTCCTTCTGCCTTCCCTGCTGGCCGTCGCGGCCACCGCCGTCGCGGCCACCGCCGTCGCGGCCACCGCCGCCGGCGCCCAGAATGCCGACTGGCCGGTGTACCACGGCAACGACGATCACACCCACTACTCCACGCTGTCGCAGATCTCGCCGGCCAACGTGAAGCAGCTCAAGGTGGCGTGGACCTTCGACACGGGCGACGCCTTCGCCGGGTCGGAGATGCAGGCCAACCCCATCGTCATCGACGGGGTCCTCTACGCCACCACCCCCAAGCTCCAGGTCATCGCCCTCGATGCGGCCACGGGACGGCAGCTCTGGCGCTTCGACCCGCAGAACGGCGCGCCCCCCACCTCCCGCATTCGGCACCGCGGCGTCGTGGTCACGGGCGACCGGGTGCTCTTCAACTACCGCAACCGGCTCTACGCGCTCGATCGCCGCACGGGGCAACCCATTCGCAGCTTCGGCGACTCGGGGTGGGTGGACCTGCGCCAGGGACTGGGCCGCCCCGTCGAAGGGCTCTCCGTGAGCGCCTCCACCCCGGGCGTTGTCTTTGGCAACCTGCTCATCATGGGCAGCACGGTGCCCGAGCAGCTGCCGAGTGCCCCGGGGGATATCCGCGCCTTCGACATTGCCACGGGCAAGCTGGTGTGGAGCTTTCACACCATTCCGCACCCCGGCGAGCCGGGCTACGACTCCTGGCCCCCCGACGCCTGGAAGGTGGCCGGCGGCGCGAACGCCTGGAGCGGCGTGACGCTCGACGCGACGCGCGGCATGGTCTTCGCCGCCACGGGGTCGGCCAGCTACGACTTCTACGGCGCCAACCGGCTGGGCGACAACCTCTACGCCAACAGTGTCATCGCCCTCGATGCCCGCACCGGACAGCGGCTCTGGCATTACCAGGTGCTGCGGCACGACCTCTGGGATCGCGATCTCCCGGCCGCGCCCATCCTCGTGACGGTGCAGCGCGGCGGAAAAGCGGTGGACGCCGTCGCGCAGATCACCAAGACGGGGCACACGTTTCTGTTCGATCGCGTCACGGGGACACCGCTCTTCCCCATCGAGGAGCGCGCCATGCCCAGGCTGGCGCTCCCCGGCGAGAACCCGTCGCCCTCGCAGCCGTTTCCGGTGAGCCCGCCCCCCTTCGCCCGGCAGCAGCTCACGCGCAACGACCTCACACGGCGCACGCCGGCCGCGTACCGCGCGGCGCTCAAGACGTTCAATGAATACAACACGCCGCATCCGTTCACCGCCCCCAATGGCAAGGGGATCATCATCTACCCCGGCGTGGATGGCGGCGGTGAGTGGGGCGGGCCAGCCTTCGACCCGAAGACCGGCCTCATGTACGTGAACTCCAACGAAATGGCGTGGCTGCTCAAGCTGGTGCCGCGCAGCGATGCCTCGCTGTACGGGGCCAACTGTGCCGGGTGTCACGGCGCCAAGCGACAGGGCTCCGCCCTTGGTCCGTCGCTCCTTGGCATTGCCAGTCGGCGTTCGCGTGAGCAGATCACGCAGATGGTACGCGAAGGGACCGGGCGCATGCCGGGCTTCGGCGCCGCCATGGATGGGGGGGCCATCAATGACATCGTGAACTACCTCGTCACGGGCAAGGACGAAACCAAGGCCAAGGTTGCGGCGGCTCCCAGCCCGTACGCCCTGCCCTATCGCACGGCGTACTTCGACATCTTTCTCGACCACGAGGGCTACCCCGGCGTGAAGACGCCGTGGGGCACGCTCAATGCCATCGACCTCAACCGGGGCACGATCGCCTGGTCGATTCCGTTCGGCGAGTACCCCAAGCTGGCCGCGAAAGGGGTGAAGAACACGGGCACCGACAGCTACGGCGGCGCCATCGTGACCGAGAACGGGCTGCTCATCATTGCCGCCACCACCTACGACAACAAGATCCGTGCGTTCGACAAGGCCAACGGCACGCTGCTCTGGGAGGCCACGTTGCCTTTCGCCGGCAATGCCACACCCAGCACGTACATGGTGAACGGCAAGCAGTACATCGTGATCGCCTGCGGTGGCGGCAAGAACGGCGCGCCCAGCGGCGGCGTCTACGTGGCGTTCTCCCTGTGACGATCCCCCCACACCATCCGGGCGACGAGCCCACGACGCGGCCGCGCCCCGGTTCCTTTGCCACCTCCAGCGCCGCCGAGTCCGACCTGGGGTTCGGTCGTGTCGTGGCGCAGTCGGTGCGCGGGCGCTTTCTCTCGCCCGACGGCCACTCCACCGCACGCAAGCTCGGGCTGCGCGGGCAGGCGGCCGAGCAGTTCTACCTGCGTGCCCTCGCCACGCCGTGGCCGCAATTCCTGCTCTGGCTCGTGGGCGGCATCCTGCTGCTCAACGGCCTCTTCGCCCTCGCCTACCGGGCACTCGGCGACGCCGCGCTGGTGGGCACCGACACCCTCGGACTCACCGATCCGTTCCTGCGTGCCTTCGTGTACAGCGTGGGCGTGTTCACCACCACCGGCACCGATGGCGTACACGCCGCCGGTGCCACGGCCCACCTGCTCACCGTGGCCGAGGCGCTGCTGGGACCGCTCGTGGCCATGGTGGTGCTGGGCATCATCATTGCCCGGCTCACGCGGCCGCGCGCGCAGATCCGCTTCAGCGAATCGGCGGTCATCGCCCCGTACGAAGGCGGCCGCGCGCTCATGTTCCGCATCGTCAACGCGCTGCCCAGCGAGCTGACCGACGTGCGGGCGGCCGTGAGCATGACGTGGTTCGAGAACATCGACGGCCAGCGTGAACGCAACTTCCACCAGCTCACCCTCGAGCGGCGCGACGTCACCTTTTTTCCGCTGCACTGGACCATTGTGCACCCCATCGACGACGCCAGCCCGTTGCGTGGCGTGACGCCCGATCGCCTGCGGCGCGGCGAGGCCGAGATCCTCATCCGCATCAGCGCGCACGAGGAGACCTTCTCCACGCAGGTGTCGGTGAGTCACTCGTATGCGTGGGATGAAGTCACGTGGGACGCGAAGTTCGCGAACGTCTTCATCGAGTCCATCGACGGCGCGTTGGCCATCGATGTCGATCGCCTCAGCCGTTTCGACCGCCTGGCCGAGAACAGCACACGCGCCCCCGCCGCGCACGAGGGGCCGCCCATCCCCTGACGCACGCGCAGACCGTGCCCATCCCGGGCACGCTCAGTGCGCGTGCGGCGCGGCCGTGGTCAGGCGCATGGCATCGAGATCGAGCTCCTGCTCGAGCTCGCGCAGCACCTCGTCGGAAATGGCGCCCTCGTTGCGCAACCGCACCAGCATACGCCGCTCCGCCTCGCGCATGCGCTCGCGCAGCCGGTGGCGCGCGAGCGCTCGCGCGGGATCCTGCTGCGCCGCCAGCCGATCGCGCAGTTCGGCGCGCAGCCACGACACGTCATCGGCACTGGCCGCCCCTTCGGCGGCCGCGTCCTCCAGCGCATCGGATGCGCGCCGCAACGCCTCGATACGGGCAAAGCGCTCCTCCTGCGCGTGGTGGGTCTCGGGCGCGAAGTGGAAGCGCCGGATGAGCGGCGCGAGGGTGCACCCCTGTACCACCAGCGTGAACAGGATGACGCTCATGGTGACGTACAGCAGCTCCTGACGAAACGGGAACGGCGCACCGTTGGCGAGCGTGAGCGGCAACGCCAGCGCCGTGGCCAGCGACACGATGCCCCGCATGCTCGTCCACGCCACGAGCGCCACCGCCCGCGGCTCCGGCGGGGGGTCCCGGCGGGCCAGGCTCGGGCTGAACCAGCGCGGGATCCAGGTGGCAATGGGTACCCAGAGCACGCGTACCACCACGCACACCGCACTGATCACCAGCCCCGGTGCAAGCAATGCCGGCAACGCCGCCAGCGAGGTGGCCTCGAGCAGCGCCGTGAACTGCATGCCGAGCAGCACGAAGATCATCGCGTTGAGCACGAACACCACGAGATCCCACACGGCCTTGGACTGAATGCGCGAGCGCGGCCCCACCACGGTGGAGAAGTGCTGCCGTACATACAGCCCGCCGGCCACGCAGGCGAGCACGGCCGACACGTGCATCTCCTCGGCGAGGATCCAGGCGGCGTAGGGGCCAGCGAGCGTGAGCAGGATTTCCGCGAGTTCATCGTGCGTGCGGCGCAACGCCCACACCAGCACCCAGCCCACGGCGAGCCCCACCAGCACCCCGACGCCGGCGTCGAGAAAGAAGCGCACCACCGACTCGCCGAGGCTGAACACGCCGGTCACGGCCGCGGCCACGGCCGAGCGATAGAGCACCAGCGCCGACGCGTCGTTGACCAGGCTCTCGCCCTCGAGCACCACGATCACCCGCCGCGGCACGGGCAATCGCGAGACCACGGCCGCGGCCGCCACGGCATCCGGCGGCGAGACAATTGCGCCCAGCGCCACGGCGACCGCCCAGGGCATGCCGGGGAAGAGCGCGCGCGCGGCGAGGGCCACGCTCACCGTGGTGGCCACCACCAGTCCGATCGCCAGCAGCCCGATGGGGCGGCGATTGGCCTTGAACTCGCGCAGGCTCGTGAAGAACGCCGCGGCCCAGAGGATGGGGGGCAGGAAGACGAAAAAGACGAGATCAGGCTGCAGCGTGGGCACGCTCACGCCCGGCACGGCTGCCAGCACGAGTCCGGCCACCACCTGCAATACCGGAGGAGGCACGGGCAGCCGACGGCCGAACGCCGTGAGCGCCACCACCAACGTGGCGAACGTGAGGCCAACCAGGATGGGAGAATGCGATTCCATGCGTGATGGGAAGCTCACCCCGTTTCAGCGAAAATGCACGGGCGCGGACTAGCTTTCGGGAATCACGTTCACTTCCGCCCTGCGATCCCGGCCATCATGTCCGCTCTTTTCTCCCCGCTCACGCTGCGCGGGCTCACGCTGCGCAACCGGATTGGCGTCGCGCCCATGTGCCAGTACTCGGCCGTGGACGGTCAGGCCAACGACTGGCACCTCGTGCACCTGGGCGCCTTCGCCACCGGCGGCGTGGGGCTCGTGATCAGTGAGGCCACGGCCGTGCTCCCGGAGGGACGTATCTCGCCGGCCGATCTGGGCATCTGGAGCGACGCCCACGTGCCCATGCTGCGGCGCATCACCGACTTCATTCACGCGCAGGGCGCCGTGGCCGGCATTCAGTTGGCGCACGCGGGGCGCAAGGCCAGCACGCGACGTCCGTGGGACGGCGGCGGCATGGTGTCGGAGGCCGACGGCGGCTGGCCGGTCCTCGGGCCATCGGCCACGCCCTTCGCGGCCGACTACCCGGTGCCGCACGTCATGTCGGGCGCCGATATCACCGCGGTGATCGAGGCCTTCGCCAGCGGGGCTCGGCGGGCGCTCGCCGCGGGGTTCAAGGTGGCCGAAGTACATGCCGCGCACGGCTACCTGCTGAACGAATTCCTCTCGCCGCTCACCAACGATCGACGCGACGACTACGGCGGCAGCTTCGAGAACCGTATCCGGCTGACCTGTGAGGTGGCGGCGGCGGTGCGTGCCGTGTGGCCCGACGAGGCCCCCCTGTTCGTGCGCATCTCCGCCACGGAGTGGGCCAACGGGGGGTGGTCGCTCGAGGATTCCGTGCAACTCGCCGTGCGTCTGGCCGCACTCGGCGTTGATCTCATCGACAGCTCGTCGGGGGGCAACGTGGCACACCAGCAGATCGACGTGCGCCCCGGTTATCAGGTGCCATTCGCCGCGCGCATACGGCGCGACGCGCACGTGCCCACCGCCGCCGTGGGCCTCATTACCGAGGCGGCCCAGGCCGAAGCCATTGTGGCCAACGGCGAGGCCGACCTGGTGCTGCTGGCGCGCGAACTGCTGCGACATCCCCGCTGGGCACTCGAGGCCGCACACGCGCTGGGCGCGGCCGGCGACTGGCCCAACCAGTATCTGCGCGCACGCCGGCGCTGACGCCACGCGGCGTCAGTGCCGGGCTTCTCTCACGCCACGCCGCCCAGCTGGCAGATGTGCGCCCACTCGGCCGCAGCCACCGGGACCACCGAGAGCCGCCCCACCTTGATGAGCGCCATCTCGGTCAGCGCCGGGTCGGCCTTGAGCTGCGGCAGCGTGACCATGGTACGAAACGGCTGCACCGCCTTCACGTCGACCATGTACCAGGTGGGCGTGTCGGGGTCACTCTTGGCATCGAAGTAGTCGTGCTGCGGGTCCCAGGCGGTGTGGTCGGGATAGCCTTCGCGCACGATCTCGCAGATGCCCACGATGCCCGACGGCTCGGCATTGGAGTGATAGTAGAACGCCAGGTCCCCTTTCTTCATGCCATCGCGCATGAAGTTGCGGGCGCTGCTGTTGCGGACGCTGTCCCAGCAGGTGGTGCGTTTGGGCGCCCGCTCGAGATCGTCCCAGGAGAACACGTCGGGCTCCGACTTGATGAGCCAGTAACGTTGCTCGCCGGGGGCGCGCGGCGCGAACACGTGCGCCCACGCGCCCTGCTCATAGGGCATCGACTTGGGGGCTTTCTTGGCAGGCATGCGCGGGAAACCCGTCAGGTCATGCAGCAGTTCCCACTGCCGCACCCACCGCGCGGCGGCCCGCTTGGCACGGCACAGGAGTCGCCGGACTGGCCGTGGGTGAAGGTGACCAACCCGCCCGACAGGACGCGACGCACCGGTACCTGAGTGTCCGGATGCCGCGTCAGCGGCGCGTCGGCCATCGACTGGCGAAACTCGAACCGTTCGGGCACCGCATCGGGAGCAGCGGGAATCGTTTCGTAGACGTAGATCGGCATGCCTTCAAGGTATCGCCCGCGTCAATTCCGTTCGGCACGGCGCGCCGTGGCCCCCTGCGGGACCGGGCTGTAGCTTCGCCCCATGCGACCACACCTTCCTGCCACCGGTTCCCTGACCGCGCTCCTGCTGTGCGCGGGGGCCGCGCCCGCGTGGAGCCAGGCTCCCACGACCGCGCAACTCACGGCCATCACCGACAAGGTCTTTGCGCCGTGGAACAGCACCCACTCTCCCGGCTGTGCGGTGGGCATTGCGCGCGGCGGCACCACGCTGCTCGAGCGTGGCTACGGCATGGCCGACCTCGCGGGCGGACGCCCCATCACACCCGGCACCATTCTGGAGTCGGGCTCCGTGGCCAAGCAGTTCACTGCCACGGCGGTCATGCTGCTGGTGGCCGACGGCAAGCTGCGACTGGAGGACGACGCGCGCAGCTACCTGCCCGAGCTGCCCACGTACGGGCGTCCCATCACGGTGCGCCATCTGCTTACCCATACCAGCGGGCTGCGCGAATGGAGCAACCTGGTGGCGTGGCAGGGATGGCCACGGGGCACGCGGGTGCACACGCAGGGGGACGCCTTCCGCATCATCACCAGCCAGCGCGCGCTCAACTATCCGGTGGGCGATCACTATTCGTACACCAACTCGGGGTACCTGCTGGCCCGCACCCTCGTGGAGCGCGTCAGCGGCCAGGACTTCGAGACGTTCACGGCCCAGCGCATCTTCGCACCGCTCGGGCTGACCCACACGTCGTGGCGCGGCAACTTCACGCGCATCGTACCCGGTCTGGCGCAGGCCTATCGTCGCACCCGCGGTGAGTGGCAGCTGGACATGCCCAACGACCATGTCATTGCCGCCGGCGGCCTCTGGACCACGGTGGGAGACTGGCTGGCGTGGAACGAGCATCTCACGAAGCGCACGCTGGGCGCCGCCGTGGTCGATTCGCTGAGCCGCCGCATGCGGCTCACCAACGGTATCGACATCGGCTACGCGCTGGGTCTCATGGTGGGGGAGTATCGCGGCACGGCGCAAATCGCCCACTCGGGCTCCACGGCCGGGTACAGCACGTACCTCGCCCGGTATCCGCAATTGGGCAATCTCTCCATCGCGGTGCTGTGCAACTCGGCCGGCGCACCAGCCACGAACTACACGCATGCCATCGTGGATGCGCTGCACCCCGAACTCGCGCGCCCCGCAGCGCGGGATACCGTTGCCGCCGACCTTGCTTCGTTGCTGCCGTGGCGGGGCCTGTACGAAGACACACGGTGGCACAGCGTGGCCATCATGGACACGGTCAGTGGCACCATGCGCCTCGATGGCGCGCCGGTGCGGCCGCTGCGCGACGGCACGTATCTCATTGGCAGCCAGGTCATGCGGCTGGCCATGGATGCGGACGGGCGGACACGCACCCTGCGCACGGTGACGAGCGACGGGGACAGTGTCGTGCACCGGTGGCGGCAGGCCGAGCGGTGGCGCCCCGGCCTTGCCGAGCTGCAGTCGCTGGCGGGACGCTACACCAGCGACGAAATCGGGGTCACGTTCGTGGTGGCGGTGCAGAACGGGACGCTCACGGTGAGTTCACGCCCGGGTGTGGTGGACACGCTCACCCCCACGGCGCGCGACGCGTTCGACGGCAGCGACAACGCCGTGTGGTTCACGCGCGGTCGCAACGGAACGGGGCGTGAGATGCACTTCGGGGCGAGCCGCGTCTGGCACTTCACGGCCGGGCGTGTGCCATGACCGACGCTCCTGAGACGTCCGTAGTCCTCATCACCGGTGCCGCCACCGGCATCGGCGCGGCGTGCGCCCGCGCTTTTGCCCGCGCCGGCTGGCGGGTGGCCATTGCCACCCTGCCCGCCACCCAGCGCGAGGCCGAAGCGGTGCAGGCCGAGTGCATCGCGCTGGGCGCCGACGCACTGGTCGTGGACCTCGATGTCACCGACGACGCGAGCTGCCGGCGCGCCGCCGACCGCACCGAACAGCACTTCGGCCGTCTCGACGGCCTCGTGAACTGTGCCGGCGTCACGCGCTTCGTGCCGCATCACGACCTCGAGGCGCTGCCCTCGAGCGAATTCGGGCGCACGAACGATGTGAACGTATTGGGGACCTTCCAGATGATTCGCGCCTGCCGCGGGGCGCTCGAGCGCAGCGGACGCGGGGCCATCGTGAACTACTCGTCCATTGCCGGGTTGTCGGGGGTGGGGTCGAGCGTGGCCTACGCGGCCAGCAAGGGCGCGGTGATTGCCCTCACCCTCTCCACGGCGCGCTCGCTGGCCCCCCACATTCGCGTGAATGCCATTGCGCCGGGCTACGTGGCGGGCGGCCTGCCCAGTCGCGTGCTCGATCCCGAGGCGTTGGCGGCGGTGGAGGCCCGCTATCTCGAAACGCAGCCGCTCAAGCGGCTGCTGCACCCTGACGAAGTGGCCGCGCTCACGCTCTTTCTCGTGGATGGACCGGTGGGCATCACGGGCGAGGTCATCCGCATCGACAACGGCCTGCACCTCAACGGCTGACACGCATGCACACGGCACACGACGCCGAGATGGCCGACACGGTGCGCATCGGTTTCATCGGCACGGGGCTCATTGGCGCGCCCATGGTGGAGCGACTGCTCGAATGCGGGCGTGACGTGACGATCTGGAACCGCTCGCCGGCAAAGTGCGCACCGCTGGTGGCGGCGGGAGCGCGCCTGGCCCCCTCCGCGCAGCAACTGGCGCGCGACACCGATATCATCTGCCTCTGCCTCACCGACACCGCCGCGGTGAGGGAGGTGGTTTTTGGCGCCGGCAACCTCGTGGCCGGGCTGCGCGAGGAATCGCTGGTCGTGGACCTCTCCAGCATTGCCCCCGATGCCACGCGCGACATGGCACGCGCGCTCGCCGAGGGGTGCGGCGCCGCCTGGCTGGACGCGCCGGTTTCGGGCGGTGTGCCCGCCGCGCGGGCGGGTCGGCTCATCGTGTTCGCGGGCGGTGACGCCAACGATGTGGCGCGCGCCACGCCGGTGTTCAGTGCCCTGGCCCAGCGGGTCACGCACATGGGCGGGCACGGCGCGGGGCAACTCGCCAAGAGCTGCAATCAGCAGATCGTTGCCTGCAACCTGCTGGTGATTGCCGAGATGCTCGCCTTCGCCGAACGCGCGGGGGTGGATGCCTCGCGGCTGCCGACGGCGCTCGCCGGCGGCTTTGCCGATTCGCTGCCGCTGCAGATCTTCGGCCCGCGCATGGTGCACGACACCGACCTGCCACGCCTCGGCGCGGTCGGTACCTTCAACAAGGACATCGCGCAGGTGGTCCGTCTCGCTGAGGCCGTTGGGGCGGAGGTGCCCCTCACACGGGCGGCGCTGGCGCGCTATGCGGCGGCCCTGGCGCATGCCGACATCGGCCACGACGCCGATGCCTCGCGGCTCATTCGCCTGGTCCGGACGCCCACGGAGGGCGGCGCATGACGCGCCCCTTTCGCTCGAGCGCCATCTACGAGGGCACCCTGCGCGCCACCACGCACGCGTTTCTGCAGGCGCTCGGGCAGGACGACGACGAGATCCGCCGGCCGCACATCGGCGTGTTTCACACGGGCGGGGAGATGAGCCCGTGCAACCTGAATCTGCGCGAGCAGGCGCAGCACGCGAAGACCGGTATCTACGCGCATGGCGGCATGCCGCACGAGTGTCCCGTGGTGTCCGTCTCCGACGGCCTGTCGGTGGCGCACCCCGGCATGCGCTACTCCCTCGTGTCACGCGAACTGATCGCCGACAGCGTGGAGGCCAGCACCGAGGCCCACCAGTGGGATGGCATCTTCGCCATAGGCGCCTGCGACAAGAACCTCCCCGGACTCATGATGGGGATGCTGCGCTGCAACGTGCCGGCCGTGTTCGTGCATGGCGGGTCGGCGCTGCCGGGGCACTGGCAGGGACGCGACACCCACGTGGGCGAAACGTACGAAACCATCGGCAAGGTGCTCGCCGGCGAGGCGTCGGCGGACACGCTGCAGGCCCTGGCCCACGCCTGTCTCCCCACGGCGGGTGCCTGTGCCGGCCAGTTCACGGCCAACACCATGGGCATGGTGTCGGAGGCGCTCGGCCTCGCGCCGGTGGGGTCGAGCATGGTGCCGGCGGTGTACAGCGAGCGCGCCCCGCTCATGCGGCGCGCCGCGGCCACGCTCATGCGCGCCGTCATGGCCCATGGCCCGCGACCGCGCGACATCGTGACCCGCGCCGCGCTCGAGAATGCCTGCGCGGCGGTCTCCGCCACGGGCGGGTCCACCAACGCCGCGCTCCATCTGCCGGCGCTCGCGCACGAGGCCGGCATCGCGTTCACGCTCGCCGATGTGGCGCGCGTGTTTGCCCGCACGCCGCTCATTGCCGATCTGCAACCCGGCGGTCGTTTCTTTGCGCGCGACCTGCACCATGTTGGCGGGGCCGGTGTGGTGCTGCGCGCGCTGCTCGAGTCCGGACATCTCGACGGCCGTGCGCTCACCGTCACGGGGCGTACCCTGGCCGAGGAGTTGGCCACGGCGCCGGCACCCGACGGGCGGGTGGTGCATGCCGTGGCGCAGGCGCGCTCACCCGATGGCGGCGTGACCGTGCTCACCGGCAACCTTTGTCCGCACGGCGCCCTGCTCAAGACGGCCGGGTTGGGCACGCTGGTGCATCGCGGGCCCGTGCGCGTCTTCGAGTGTGAGGAGGACGCGCAGGCCGCCGTGGCGGCGCGGGCGTACGACGTGGGGGATGTGCTCGTGATTCGCAACGAAGGCCCGCGCGGTGGCCCCGGCATGCGCGAGATGCTGGGGATCACGGCGCTGCTGTATGGCCAGGGAGTAGGCGATCGCGTGGCGCTACTGACTGACGGCCGCTTCAGTGGTGCCACACGGGGGCTCTGCGTTGGTCATGCCGGCCCGGAAGCGGCCGCCGGCGGTCCCATTGCCGCGTTGCGCAACGGCGACATCGTGGCCATCGATGCCCGTCCGGAAGCGCGCACGATTGTCGTGGAGCTGAGCGACGAGGAGCTCGCCATGCGACTGGCGGCCGTAACGCCGTGTCAGCAGCCCGTGCGTGGTGGGCTACTGGAGAAGTACCGTGCCGTGGTGGGGCCGGCACACCGCGGTGCCGTGACGCACTCGGGGCCGTACGGCACCGCGTAGCGCGTCATCCCGCCTCGGACCTCCGACAACCGTCAGGCCTCGGACCTCCGACAGCCATCCGGCCTCCGAGGTCGGACCTCGGAAGTCGGACCTCGGATGTCGGAAGTCCGACGGGTACCGGAGGTCCGAGTCCCGATCCGTCCTCAGAGGTCCGACGCCGGAGGGAACCGCGAGGGCGGCTCCGCCGCGCCCCTGCCGTGATGCACTCGCGGCCGGGGATCGGGCCAAAGCGGATCCCGCCTCGGACCTCCGACAACCGTCAGGCCTCGGACCTCCGACAACCGTCGGGCCTCGGACCTCCGACAACCATCCGGCCTCCGAGGTCGGACCTCGGAAGTCGGACCTCGGATGTCGGAAGTCCGACGGGTACCGGAGGTCCGAGTCCCGATCCGTCCTCAGAGGTCC
>Ga0315899_10003639_pt1 | contig 16794 bp, 14 predicted proteins | sample LakEriMetagenome_2_FD_203518 | JGI IMG/M metagenome (GOLD analysis project Ga0315899, IMG submission 203518) | Freshwater fungal communities from buoy surface, Lake Erie, Ohio, United States - Buoy 4 MA112 | ecosystem: Environmental > Aquatic > Freshwater > Lake | place: USA: Lake Erie, Ohio... | reverse complement strand
GAATCGCGGGACGTCATCTCAGATCTTCCTTGCCTGCACGCGCTGGAACAGCCCCTCTGGACGGAACATCAGCACTATCGCCATCACCAGATAGATCGAGAACAACTCGGCCACCGGCCATAGATGCACCGCTGCCGAACGCGCCAACCCAACAATCAGCGCACCAACTGCAGCACCGGGAATACTACCGAGGCCGCCAATAATCACGACTGCAAAAGAGATGATGATCACACCCACCGATACACCCGGCTGTACCGAGATCATCGGTGCGGTAAAGGCGCCGCCTAACGCGGCCAGAAAAATTCCCACTGAAAACGCCACGGTGTAAATGCGCGAGACATTCACGCCCATACTCGCTGCGATTTCTTCGTTATGAATAACCGCCAGCACCAATTTACCGAAGCGGGTGCGATTCAGACCCCACCACACGCTTACGCCAACAATCACTGCCACCAGTACCAGCATGAAGTCGTAACCAACATACGACAAGGTACCAATCTCGACCATGCCAAACAGCATGTAAGGGTCGGCGACATACAGCGGATTAACGCCCCAGATCTGCTTGGTGAGATCTTCCATGATGAGAAACAGGGCGAAGGTGACTAGGACCAGCAAGACCTCATCACGACCATAGAACATACGCAGCAGGCCACGCTCGCAGAGTGGCGCGACCAATGCCGCTACGACGACGGCTGCCAGTAGCATTGCCACAATCGAAAACGCTGGCGCGAGTTGCATGCTGGCGAACCAGCCAACCATGCTAGCGGCGGCATAAGCACCGAGCGCATAAAAGCTGCCGTGCGCGACATTCAAAATTTTAAGAATGCCGAATACCAGTGTCAGCCCAAGCGCCACGATGAACAGCCATGACGCATAGGTCAGGCCATCTACAAAGATAGTGAGAAGCAGTGCCATCTAACGAAACCACACCACAGCGCGTGCCATCATTTGCACTTTGCTCCGGAGAAGCCCGCCTTGATCCAGTCTTCTGCCTTGATATTCGGTGGCGGATTCACACACTCAGCATCAAAGCGCTGTATATCCTTCATCACCATCATCCGCTTTTCAGCATCCCATTTGGTGATGCCGATCGCGGTAGGTTGTATCGCTTGATGTCCACCGCCGAGCGCCATCTTGATCCGACCGCCGGGAGATTCCCACTCCAAGCCAGTCAGCGCTGCGGCGATCTGCTCGGTGGTCGGCTTCTTACCGCGATTGGCTGCCATTGCTTTTTCAACCGCGAGCTTCAATCCCATCAAGCCTTGCGCCATACGATACGGCGCTTGCACTGGGTAGACGTTCCAGCGGCTTTGGTAAAGATTCCACCACCAGTCATTCAGCGCAGATTTGGGTGCCAACATGCCATAGGCACCACGCGCACCAAGCACTACACCCTCGGGCATTTTGTCCCCCAAAGGAATCAGCACATGATCAGCGGCTGTCAGCACCATCTGTGATTTCTTGAACATGCCACGCGGTGATGCCTGCAAGATCATCGCCTGTAAATCGCCACCCCACATGCTCGAGTGCGTGACATCTGCGGGCTGCGTCATTAATTGGGAGATCTCGGTACCGTATTGTCCTGCACCGAACTTGGGTCGTTGGTCAGCCTGTACCTTCGCATTGGGGTAAAGCACCGCCATCGAGAGCGTGAAGTCTTTGATCGAATCATGACCCCAGGCGTAATCCTGATTGATGAGGTTGATCGTCTCTACTTTGGTGTTGCGCGCCTTGAGATAGCGCGCAGCGGCAACGTTATCCATCGCGCCGTGGGAGGCGGTACGAAAGACATACTGATAGCTGGCTTCTTCAAAAATACGCGGCGTACCGCAGTCATACAATACCAGCAGTTTTTTCATCTCCTCCGCAACCGGTGCCACTGCCAAGCAATCGCCCGAGCTGACGTAGCCGACGACTGCATCAACATTTTCTCGGTCGTATAAATTGCGCAGTTCTTGAACCTGCTTGGTGGCGCCACCGTTTTCATCGACAAACACCGGCACGATCGTGATGCCACCAAAGCCCGGCTTGTTATAAGGCGCAGGGGCTTTACCTTGGTTGAATGCCTCGATTAACACCTTCGCGCCATTCATCGCCGGCACGCCGAAACTATCTGCGGCCTGCCCAGATAAAAAGCTGACGATACCTATCCTGAATTCTTCTGCAGCTGCGGGGCTGATCTGAGCAAGACTTAAGCAGCTAGCGACTGCCAGTAAGCGAGAGGTTCGCAGGGCAGCTTGCATGACACGGGTTGATTTCATTGGCTTGTCTTAAATAGTGTTTTAAACAGCGTTGGCGGGTGGCGATCATCGCAGCACTAAATAGCGATTATCAGATGATCCATTTGGTGAAATTGCCGCGTCAACCGATATCGATGCTGCGCTGCCATAATCTTGAGAAGCTAAGCCTTAGCCACCGCCTGGTATTTGCGATACCTAGCGATTGTTAATGAATCGGCATTGCCTAAGGTCCGATCTCTTCGCGCAACGCTGCGAGACTGCGCTGCTCGGCTAATTGCGCTGATTCTGCATGATAGTGATCGCCAGCCGGGCGCGCGAATGCATGGTCTGCATTCGGATACACGTGCACCTCGATGTCCTCGTGCTTAGCAAGACCTTTGATAATTTTTTGTTGTGCCTCGGGCGGGCAGTATTGATCAAGTCCGGCGATGTGCACGACTAAACGGCATTCGATGTCCTCGGCTTCGTCCAGGGCATCTTCAATACCGACACCGTAGTACGCAATCGCGACATCGGCATCGGTACGGCATGCCGATAAATACGCCAGCTTACCGCCCAGACAGAAACCCATGACACCGACTTCACCGGTGCAACCCGGACGCGCACGCAAAGCGTCAATGGTCGCTTGCAGATCATCGACACCAAGGTCTTGGTCGAAGCCTTGGAAGAACTGAAATGCGCGCTGCCAATCTTCAGGCGTATAACCCAATTGCACACCCGGTTCCTGGCGCCAGAATAGATCAGGCACGAGCACAATATAGCCAGCCTCGGCATAGTGATCGGCGATTTGCCTCAGGTTGGCATTGACCCCGAAAATCTCCTGTGCGATGACCAGACCGGGGCCAGCGCCAGAAGCGGGTTGCGCCAGATACGCAGCGAACTCGCCGCTGCCGTCACTCGACTTAATCATGATTGTCTGCGCCTCAGACAAAGCCGCACCCTGTTTTGTCATGTTCTCTCCTATCCCGGAATACTTAACTTTGTCGGTGCCAATTCAACAAGATTGTCTGGTAGCGATGATAGCCTGAATGAGGCGTATTAAGGCCGATTTAGCTTCTGCGGTTAAACTCATGTCATGAATAACAAAGGTTCAACCTGGCTGGAAGTTGCGCTGAATGGCCCGTGGTCACGCGAGCGGCAACCCGCCATTCCCATCCACGCTGACGAGATCGTCGAGCAGGCAGTCGCCTGCGCCCATGAAGGCGCGGCCATCATTCACCTACACCCCTACGATCCGGCCACGGGTCGGCAGCGTGATGACGCCGACATTTACGCACCGATCATCGAGCGAATCCGTAGCAAGGTGGATGTCATCTGCTACGGCACGCTGCCATTTGCGGGTGATGTTGATGCGACGGGTAGTGTGAATGCCGAGCAGCGCTACAGCGCAGTTGAGGCCTTGGCACGCAACGGACTGCTTGAATGGACCGTAGTTGACCCCGGCTCGACCCACATCACGACGCAAGACGACATCAAGCGAGGTAAGCAAGGCTTCATCTACGCCAACCCGGAAGATCATGTGCGACGTGGACTTGCGCTGTGCCAGCAGTACCGATTGACGCCCTCGTATGCGATTTACGAACCAGGCTTTATGCGACTCGGCGCCGCCTTACACCGTGCGCTCGACGATGTTCCAAAGCCGGTATACCGTTTGATGTTTTCCGATCACTTCACCTTCGGTTTTCCACCCGAGCCATGGGCGGTAGAAGCCTATGCGCGGCTACTCGCTGTCGAAGCGCCGAATGCGCCGTGGATGGTGGCAGGCTTGGGTGTACAGATTGATTCACTGATTGAGCACACCGTGGCGCACGGCGGTCATATACGCGTGGGGTTGGAAGACGCGCCTCTAGGCCACACAGTGAGCAATGTCGACCAAGTGCGTGCGGCACGCACACGTATCGAGCGCAGTGGTAGCCGACTGGCTAGTGCCGCTAAAATCCGTGAGGCGATGGCGAGCTAAGCAGAGGGTGGCGTACCACTCACCATGTGCGCCAACTGATACAGGTTCTGCGAGCGCGCACCGCTGCGGCAGAACGCCAACAGCGGGCCTGGCGAATGAGCAAGCAAGTCAGCAAAGTCTCTGGCCTGTTGCTCGGTAATCTGACCACTAATCACCGGCAAATACGCATAGTGCAAACCAGCCGCCTTGGCTGCGGCCTCGATATCGGCATTGCTGGGCTGCTCTGCCCCACCCTCGCCGTCGGGGCGGTTATTCACCACGGTCTTGAAACCCATAGCAGCGATCTCTGCGAGATCGTGCGGCGCGATCTGTGGCGCGGTGGCAAAACTCTCGGTGTGACGGCTAACAAATGCGGCCATGATGATTCCCTTCTGGTTGGAATGACGTTGCTGGACACTGTAGGTTCCAGAGCAGCGCTTGGTAATGCTTAAGCTTACAACATTATATTGAACTATAAAATAATTCAGTGCGATGACGTATTCGGCGCTCTCTATCGTCGGCAGCGCAGTGGCACACGACAAATGATCGATGGTGCTTTCGGGTCACCGCCGTAAATACAGGAGCTGCTGCCCCAACACTGCTTGGGTACAGCGTTCTAAGGTTTGCGGTGTAGCCGCGCAGGGGTAGAGGCGTAACTGAAAATACGATTTCGCCTGCCGAGGGCTCCGACCACCAACTCATCATTTTTTTCCTGATCAAAAGGACTACTTCGAACACGACCATCCTCGGCTTTAAGCGCTGGAAATTGAAAACAGATTGCCGGGCAGCGACTCCGTCTGTAGAAAGCGAAATGGCTTGCCGGCGCCGTATTTCATGGGATACAATCCATCGTGACTCAGATTCGCCAAACCGAGGCATATGCCCGGTGGTTTGATGGTCTAAGAGACAGCATCACTCGTGCCCGTATCGATATCCGTATCCGACGGCTATCCCTCGGAAATCCAGGCGATGCTAAATCTGTGGGTGATGGTATCTCGGAACTCAGGATCGACCACGGCCCTGGCTATCGTGTCTATTTCACTCGTCGTGGACTATCTTTCATCGTGTTATTGGCCGGGGGCGATAAGTCAACACAGGATAGAGACATCCGTGATGCAAAGGCCTTGGCAAAGAATCTTTAGGAGACATGACGATGCCCAAAACAACCACAAAATTATGGGACCCTGCCGAACACTTCGCTACTGAAGCGGACATAGCGGCCTATCTCGAAGCAGCACTGGAGGAAGGCGATCCAGCGCTGATCGCAGCAGCATTGGGGGATATTGCACGCGCCAAAGGCATGAGTCAGATTGCGCGAGATACTGGGCTGGGGCGCGAGAGTCTTTATAAAGCGCTGTCGCCCGAAGGCAATCCAGAGTTTGGAACCATCATGAAGGTCGTTACTGCACTCGGGTTACAGCTACACGCATCGCCCGCCAGAGCCAACGGCTAATCATGCGATTTTAAGTAGCCGCTCATGTGAGTGATCGAATCCCATCGTTTGTGAGCCTTACTCGTTTGTGAGCCTTACTCGTATGCCACCCTTTGCGAGCCTGCCGCTGCAAGAAAAGGGTACCCCTCCACAAAGAAATAGTCTGTAAAGATAGAATTTTCTCGTAATGCTACGAGAAGATTCTGCAATGAAAAATGCGGTTTACGGCCAGCTAGATCATGGCCAACTTGAAGCACGCCGAGACCAGAACGCCGGTATTGACTCTGTGCCGGGAGCATGGGGTCACCAACGCCAAATTGTATAAGTAGCGTGCCAAATTTGGTGGCATGGATGTGTCGCTGATGCGCGCCACCCGATACCAGTCACGTGCGGTCGCCGCCAGCGACAACACCGATGACTGCTTAGAGATCCACGCTGAGGTTAAGGACAGAGTTAACGCCAAAAATATCCGTGAAATCTTCGATGGTTTGAATGTTTTTTACAGCCGGATATTTCGCACTGTCGACCAGAACAAAGACGTCATCATTGATAAGGGCATTAATGCCTGATTGAATCCATGCCGAAGGCAAGGTCTGCTGGGATGAGGCAAGCAACCACTGAATACCTGGATCATCCAAATTCACCGGATTGTAGTCAAATTTAAAGTGGAGACACGCCATATCCGGATATCCATTGTTGGAATAAATTGGTGCAGTATCCGAATAGGTAATCTGCACCGCGCTGGCTTTGAGTTTCGCCGGGATAACCGCAGGCGCATCAGAGGGCTTTGCACTATTCCAATTCATAACTTGTAGACTATACGGCATCACAGTATTTGAAGAATAATTACTGTACAAGTATGAAAAATCTATTTTGTCGCCCAAGTCAAACTTGAAGGGAAAATTGTACGTAGGCAATCCATCCCAAGGAGCGCCCGGATACCACGTAGTTGGCAAGGAATAATCTACGATGGCGTTTGAGGTCATTTTACTAATCGGCAAACCTCCAACGGTCGCATCATTATAGTAATTAAATCTTTCTTGAAGTTTATTTGCCCCAAGGTTTAAGTAATCTCGATTGCCAAGAAAGTTATTAAGCGCCGCTATGGAATCAACTGTGCCAAGAGTTTTAAGGTCATCGTCGGTCTTAAACCTGTTCGGCAGCTTGATAAAAACTTCGGTTCCGTTTTTTGCGGAATCATTATTTTGGTTTGCTTTCTCCAACCGATCTGATTGGTAGAAGATCTTCACCCACGGGGCATGATATTCGCTGACATAACTGTTTCGTGGAAATTGCGGGACAAAAATCCCCATGAACTCAACGTAACCCGGCTCGAGAAAGAACAATCGATCCCCCTGAACGTAATCCAGCAGTACCGGATCTGTAGCGCCAATAAAATAATCGTGGGGCTTGTTATAGCTTAACTGCGATAACTGAGATGCTGGCGGCGCATCCCAAGCATACTGCGAAGCAGGCCAACCTTTACTTGGAGACATTGTCAAGTATCGGGCACTAGCGAGTGGATCGTTATTTACCGTGATACCGTTTGGACTAACCACCTGAATCTGAGGCACAACACCGCCCTTAGCGTCAAAAGAGATCTGCGAGCTGCCATAAACAGTCGTAGAGGTTCCGTCCTGAGGCGTGGTAAATGCAGCGGATCCCGGATTAGGAAGAAACATTTTTTGTTTCATATCGATGCCTAAAGGCGCAAGATCCTTGTTAAAGGATGGGACATCGATAGCACTAAGCGACGAAAAGTTATAGGTTGAGGTGCTATCCACCACATTACTGACGTTCATAAATGTCTGGCCATTGGCGAGCGTCAGATCAAATTGCCTGTCTTTGTTTAGATCGTTTAGCTCAAATCCCCCAGAATTCAGTGGAATCACAAAGTTTTTTGAAAGATTCTGCACCTCCGAAAACTCACCGGTGCCATTTCCAATGTAGGCTTGAATGATTCTGTTGGTGCCGGCAGGGGTTTTTGCACCGACGATAATGTCCGCATTACCGTCATTGTTGATATCGCCAATGCGTGCATGATCAGGGTAATAAATGCCCGACAAATCGACCTGCCTGGACAAAACACCTGCTTTTGAAAACGCCCCCTTGTCGCTCAAAATCACTTTGAGCGAGCCATTCTCCGAACCCACCAGCACCAGATCAGCAAATCCATCTTTATTCAAATCGCCAGAAGTGATATCGGAGTATTCATTGTTTCCAACAACCACGGTATCCACCAGCGAAATCTTGCCTTTGGTGTTGGTGTATATCCCTAGGACATCATTACCTTTAAATTGCGCTTTGTTGCTATTCGTTTCAAGAATGGCGATGTCAGAAAGTCCGTCGTTATTAAAATCGCCGGTAAGTCCATGGGATCGTGGGCGCATCCAATCAGATGGTCTAATATCTTGCCCTTTCCACATATATCGCGGCAAATTCGTTTGATCCTCAAAGCTAATTCCCACCTGCTGTAATGGCGCAAAATTACCTTTGTCGTCACCCTTGTAAACAATCACCTGATTTTTTGCCCAATCAACCGTCGCGAAATCACCTTTTCCATCGCCATTGAAATCGCCACTGCCAAGGATGATTTGCCAGCCATTCGGCGTAGCGATCGAAGAAACCAGTCGAGACTGTTGATCAAAAATCTGAAGAGAATTTTTACTAAAGTCAACGCCATCCCAACCAATCGCTGTCGATGGGTCAATTTTGGCTTTGACAAGGAACTGCTTGCCAGAGAACTTCGAGGTAGCGGTCGCCTCCCATTTATCTGCAAATGCCTCATAGCCATCAAAATTGGGAAGCAAATTCGCTGCTCCACGTTGCGAGTGCGTCACCGGCAGTGCTAAGTAAGGCTTGCCAACAAAAGAATCGCCGTTGATATCGGCCAAGGCATTCATTTCGGTTTTATAAAAATCACCGGGCTTGAGTGCGGTGCCTGCGGGGTTCTTGGTGATACCGCTCGCGCCGAAATTCACTTCGTAAATGGTATTAATCGCTCCCTGCGGGCCGACCACCTTCCGCGTAATGTAGACACTACCGGCGCCATCGGCTTTGAACACCGCTTGTGAAATTGAAGCAGCGTCGGCGCTTTTTAATAGCTGATAGGTGCCATCGCTTTTTAGCTGCTGCTTCCACCCATAGGGTAGCCAGGTTGAGCCGTTGGCATTTTTAAGCGCCGTAAAGTTGAGCGACTTTTGGACACCCTGCGAGCCGCTGTCGACCCAGGTGTTTTCTCTGGTGAGGGCAATGGCACCCGAACGATCCAACTGATACAACCCGAAATCATCCGAGCTGGCCAGCTTGGTCACCGAATCGCCGACAATGCCGTTTTTATCAATGTCGAAGTTAAGCTTTACTTCTTGGTTGTACAGGGCAAACGGCGTTAGTAAGGTGCCGTTTGGCTTGACTGTGCCACCGCTTGCATCGAAATTGACAAGGTAGAACGCTTTCTGCTTGCTTTCGTCTTTCACCACCAAATCAACTGAACCACCGGCGGCCGAGCTGAACATGCCGCCTGCCACAACTTTGCCATCGGTCAGGCCATACTTCGGTACCGACCAAAAGGGGGATGCGCTGCCCTCGGCATTTCGTAGATAAACAATACCCGCCGTTGGCTGTGCATCATTGGCTTCGCCGCTCCCATCTTTGGCGGCAATGAATATCGGATTGTCGTTAAATCGGGTTTCTAGCTCGTACACGCCGAACCCAAGACTGCTATTGCTTGGCGCGATAACAAATTTCGAGCTTTTGATTTCATCACCAATGGTGCCATCCATGTTGATGTCAATGGTATTTTGCACTTCAACCTGGCGCAGCTCATAAGGCTCGAGCGGCGTTTTTGCGGTACTTTTTAGAATACCTGCGTCGAGTGAAAAACTTTCAGAAAAATATTTATTGTTGGCCGGGTTTTGGTTATCAATCTCTGATGAAAATACTCTCGCGCCCGACAGCGTCTTATCTGCTTTGTAGGTAAAAACAGCGGCATCAATACGATCAGGACTGTTGCTCAGGTCGTATAAAAGCAGCGCATCGCCCACCACATCACCCGGGTTCTTGGTGGGGTCTGACGAAATATAGACGGCCCCTGCAGCGGTTTGATAGACCGTAGCGCTGCCATTGGTCGCTAACTGCGCCGTGATGGCGTCACCAATAACGCCATCATTGTTCAAATCAAAGTCGTAATATTTTTCGCGCGCAAGAAAGACCTGCCGCTCCGGCGTCGAGTATCCATAGGCATACACCACGGATGGCGCTGGCCCTGGCGGAGCTGCGGTTGTACTTGATGGCCCGTACGCCTGAGTCGTTGCGTTGAGCAAGAAATTATTCTCTCTCAACACCGTCGTGCCTGTCATGTTATCCATGATCTGAGATGCGATGGATAACAAGCGCCCACTCTGTTGAATGCTGGCGACCACGACCTTGGAGCTTTCGATCAGCTCTTGGTCATCTGGTGTCAATGGCGCATCAAACGCGATGCCGACTGCGCCGGGAATCCTGTCACCTGACGATAAACCCCTGTTGGATGAATAAACCAAGTCACCCGCAGTGGTTTTATAGATGCTGAAGTTGTCGTTCTCAATGACGGTAGATAACACAACTGCGCCGACAGTGCCGTCACGGTTCAAATCCCGGTTGTTCAGCACTTCATAGCCACGTAACTTGCTGGGGGACACCAGATCAATCCGGCTCAGTAAATCAGCACGGTCAATCATGCCATTATTAGTAAGCGTTGGCGCGCCAGTCTTTAGAGTAAAAAAGATGTCGTTACTAGTTTTATAAATAGGTGTATTGACTGTGGCTGTACTGAGCAGCTTGATTGAGTCTACTAGGCTGTATTTGATGGTGCCGTTTGCGTTCTGGTCGCCATCAAGGTCAAGCTTTAACTCGGATTCTAGGTTCAGTAACTTGTCCAGCGTCAGCTTATCAACACTCGCCCCCGCCGCTCCTTTGTTCACTCGCAGATAGAGCGGGTCAGCTTTTGAATCAGCATCCCACTCAATCACCAGCGTATTGTTTTTCTCGTAGATGCTGGGCGACCTTTGGGTCAGGTCATTCAGTGATAGGGAGCTACCCAGATAGTAGCTATTGCTGGCAGCAACATCGCCGGACGTCGATGCCGTACTTAACACCAGCCCAAGTGGCCTGGTAACCTCTTCCCCAGAGGCATCGAGCGTCTTCTGCGAAACGCTGTATAGCTCGAGCGTCGAATTCGGAACCTGATACCCTTCTTTGAAATAATCGAGCTGTCCTTCAATAGGGATGAGCGTTCCTGACAAATCATAGGTCCGGCTAAAGTCTGGCTGATTTAACAAGTAATTCAGCGCCGCGTAATCCAGTTTGTCGCTCGATAACACCCGCCCTGAGGTCGGAGAGATCACGGTATCTACCGCATTGACCTGCAGTGCATTTTTTGCCGAGTTGTCGGTGGTGACTAAGTGATAGTTCTTGGCATCCTTGAACAGAAACACGCCTGCGTTTGGCTTTTCAATCGCGCCTTTTAGACTGGTGAACGTATTTGCATCCAGGATCAAGCGTACTGCGTTGCTGTTTTTCAGCGTGGTATCGGTGCCAGTACCCTTCGCGTATAAAAATATATTTGCTGGCGTGATTGGTGCTGTAGTCGTGGCCGGCGTGATGACGACTGAGTCATAAGGAACAAGGGTTCCATCCGGATTGAAGGTATCGGTGATTGCATATACCTTGTTACCGGTCGCTGCGGTACTTACGGGCGCTAGGTTGGTGAGAACGGGTGCTGTGAAGGTTTGGAAGCCACCGATCTGTGGCGCTGGTGTCGTCGCAAGAGTAAAGTCCGAAATGATGGGCGCGGTGGTTGATGGAATCCCAGCGAAGAGTGTTACTTTGGTGGTCGGGCCAGATCCAGCAGGGACTGCTGCGTAGCTTAGGAATTTTGTTTCTTGCTGAGTGCTAAGTGCGACATTCCATTCAGACGCATTTCCATCGAAGTCGTAGATGTAAAACTTTGAACCGGTGGCGGAGACCATCACACCGCGAAGCGCTGTTTTCCCAGCATCGACACCATACAGTTTGGTATAACCGGTCGTGAAGTCTGTATTGACGCCTGGAGGAGTTGCCTGTGCCGCGTTAGAGATCCAAACGTTATTGTCCGTATCAATAACGACTGACCGTTTAGTTGTAGCATTCACCACTACAGAAGCAGCGCTCTTGATTCTTGGCATGACATTACTCCGACGTTCGTTATCTCCCAGTGGAGATCGATGTAGCTAATGGTTTTTTACAGGACGACGAGAACTGCTCGGCCAGACAGTTCGTTATCTCGTGATCGAGATCGAGATCGATATAGCTGTTGGTTTTTAAACTGCGCCGTGAGCCGCTCGACCAGACGTTATGCGTACTCGATTGACTTCTGATGTCACGCTGGTCAACTGAAAAATGCGGGCGAATTAGTACCTGTTGAAATCTATCACAGCACTTTACTGATAGAAGAAGATTGCGGTGGTTTTATAAAGATATCGACCAAGAATTCCATATAAAAACTAATAGTAGTTATGTTTTGCGTTCGAACTATCGTCTCGACGATTAAAACGATGAATGAGCCGATTCAGCGTTACTAATCTTCGAAAAGCCTAAATTGGCGCGGGAGATGAAGATGCTCTCTCGGACAACTGCATCGACCACTCGTTTTGTACCCGTAGCTCATTAGCAGTAACAAGTGGGCGTACCACACCCAAACCGCTATATGCCTAAATTTACCGACAGCCAGATCGTGGATGTCCTGAAGCGGGCTGAGACTGAGGCTGGGATCTAGATTCTGGATCTGTGTCGGGCGCTGGATATCAGCAGTGCTTTGCTCTAACGCTGATGCGCTAAATGCGGTGTCATGGACGTCTGGACGGCAGCGCGGCAGCGCGGCAGGTGTTTGACACGGTGGATGAGGTGCAGGATCAGGCGACCCGCTGGATGTGGTACTACAATTACGAAGGCTCGGACATGGCCTTGGACGGCGTAGCCCCCAATCAGCGACTGGCCATGGGCGCTTAACGCTACTTCTAACAATCGTTGAAAATGGGCGGATTACCTATCCAAAAACCAATGAGACTCGTATGCGCAAACTTATACCGTTGATGTTAATTCCCGTCTGCATTACAGCGGCTGCAGAATGGGTCAAAGTTGGCGATACCCGCCAACTCAAGTTCGAGAAGTACATCGACCCCGACACCGTAAAACAAAGCGGGCCGATGGCGATCATGCGGCAGGTATGGGAAATCGGGAATCTTTTGGAGCCCGGAGCCGATCGCGTCGCGTCGGTAAAAACCTTGGCAGAGTATGACTGCCAAAACCGCCAGCTACGCGTGCTAAAAGAGTTTCGCTTCACAGAACCTTGGGCCAAAGGCAAAGATGTAACACCGGCCCATCTCAATCAAGCACCAAGCGACTGGAGCGCGATTACACCGAACAGCGTCGGTGGCGCAATTATCGATATTGTGTGCCCTAGTGGTGAGGACGGCTGAGCCAAGACGCACGCTTAGCTCATCCGCTTCATGCCGCCCGCGGCCGCTACGCAGACGGTCGCAGGTTAAAACAGTCCCAAGAATTACTTCTTCGGTTCGAGTGACAGAATCAATGTCGCCATCTGTTTGGCGTCAGCATCCGTCACATGTGCTTGTGGCGGCATGATGTCGTCGCCCCAAACTCCGGTACCGCCTGCTTTGATTTTTGCGGCCAGTTTTGCGTTAGCAGACGCGTCACCTGCGTATTTTGCGGCGACTTCTCTAAGGACCGGACCATACTTACGCTTGTCAACCATGTGACAGGCCAAGCACTGGTTTTTTAGCAATAAACCGTTGAGTTGTTCAGTGTCCTCGGCCATGGCCTTGCCGAAAACGGCCAAACCCGAGCACAGCAGTAGTGCGATAAAGCGACGCATGAATATCTCCATAAAAAAACGCGCTGCCCGAAGGCAGCGCGTTTAGACACAACTGCTACTTATTCCGGTGTAACACGGTAGATCATGTTAGCGGCCTCATCACCCACGTACAGAGCACCGTCTGGGCCCAGTGTCAGGTGACGGAAGCGACCAGCAACGCCTGGCCATGACAGCTCTTCACGCTTGGATGACATACCGTCCTTGGAAATATCCAAGATGTCGATACGGTTACCCGTTGGTGTGCCGTGGATACCGATACCAGCGTAACCCACTGCCAGACGGCCTTCCCAGCTACCCCACTGCTTACCAACCAGCCAGGCGCTACCGCACATACCCTGCGAAATGCCGTTGTTGTTCCATGCTGGTTTCATCGCCTTTGGATAGGCTTTCAGGTCAGTCATAGGCATGAACGCTGCGCGCTCTTTCGGAGGCAATGCACCCATCTGGTTAGGCGAGTAACCGCAGTAGCTGTCTGGGCATGCCGGACGGCCATTGACGTTGTCACGTGGATCCCAGCCAGCGTTACCACCGTTGACGAGCTTGGTGACTTCATCGCTGTGCCATGGGCCATTTTCCGAAGTGTATGGCTCATTGGTACCTGGACGGAAGGTAATGCCCTGCGGGTTACGATGGCCGTAGGTGAACACACGCTTGTCAAAACCTGACGGTGGGTTGTTACCCGGTGCTGCATTGCCGTCGCGGTCAACGCGCAAGACCTTGCCACGCATCTGAGTTGGGTGCTGAGGACCCTCACCGCTATGGTTATCACCAATCGTCACGTACAGGAAGCCGTCTGCTGGGCTGAAGCGGATACGGCCGCCATTGTGCGCACCAGGACCACCGAATGGGTGGTTCGACTTCTTCGGCTTGTAGCCGAGGTCGGTGATGATTTCTTTCATATCGGATACGTCAGACAGTGAAGAATTCACTTTCATGCGCATCACGATGTTGTTGTAGCCGCCATAGGTACGGTTGTCGCCGCGCGAGCTGGACATCAGGTAGATGTAGCGGTTTGACGAGAAGTCCGGGTCAACCGCAACACCGAGCACACCAGCCTGGCCATCGCAGAACAAATCGTTCTTGGTCTGGCTGTAGCCGCTGCTACCGCCAACACCCACCAGCTTATTCACGCTGCCGGAAGATGTACGCACAGAGAGGCCACCGCACTTCTCGGTAAAGAACATGGTGCCATCTGGAAGGAAAGCCATATCCCAAGGCGAATCCGCTTTCTGGAAGGATTCAACCTTCACGCTAACAGCGGACGCCGGCATAGCCGCCAACATGGCAGCCGCTGTCAAAGCGGTGAGTGAGAGAGAACCGACAGTTTTTTTCATTTTGTCTCCTAGTTGAGTTGGGGGGCAGCATCGCTTCGCATTTCCTCGCCGCTAGCATTTCCCTTAGTACGTACTACACGAACCAAACAACGGCACGTGGAGATCAATTAGCCACAAAGTACCACTCCGAAAGTAGTCGCAGCCACATGATTCGCTTTTTAGCATACCTGAATTACTAACGATTTCAAGCAAATCAAACATTTTTTAATCGTACAAAAAAAACCGGCCGCAAAAAATGCGGCCGGCGGAATCGCCATATCAAACGACGTATTAAAGAGAGGGAGCTTGTCCCTTCGCGGATGCTAGGTGGCAAAATCAACTGAATCAACAGGAAAAATTCCCAATTCAGCGAATATGAGCCAAGAGCCCAGTATTTTCAATGACCTTGGCGAAAGTGAACACTACGAAATCTGAATAAATCAATTTCAAAATGCAAGGTTGCTGTTTTTTAAAAAACCCTAACAGCTCAAAGGCCTTGGTTAAAGATGTTACTAAGTTTTTAATTATATTTATAGCAATATCTAAAATCCACATAATCACATGGACTTACCTCAAAGAGTCGTACTAATTGGCTTTGAGATCGGCCAAAGCTCGCACACTCTGCAGCTGAAAACGAAACGATCCCGCTTGTTTATCGGCAATCAGAATGCCGAGCTCTTTGGCATCAGCGAATACCAATTCAGGCGCGTCCACCGCCCGCCCACGAAAGCTTGCTCTGAAATCGCCAGGGACGAATCGATAGGTGTGCCAACCTTGTGCAGCAACAAAGTCGGCTTGATACATCGGCGTGCGCGGTGACGTATCAGTGCGAAGAATGAACTTGTAGCGTTTGCCATCTCCCTTGATCTTTACCTCAAGAGCAACGGTACCCCCGGCAAACGCCACCGCGCTTCTTACCGACGCAAAGCCACCATTGTTCTCCAGCGAGACACTACCTTCAATCATCACGCCCTCGGCATCATGCCGAAAGCGCGACTCTGAAACGCCACCCATCACACCATCATTAACGACCCACATATTCGCCGAAGTCTGGGCATTGGTGAAATCAAGTGACTGGGCATTAGCCATGGCAGATAGCATTGAAAAAAGAATGAGGAAAATTCGGCGATGAAGTGAGTTCATGGATACCAACGCACAAGCGAACTGAGTTGATCGGACCAAACAAGAAGAAGAAAGCGCATGCATAAGCTGCCGACGCCGCTACGATACCTCGGAAGATCGTGTACCAAGCGCTTCAATCATCGTCGCGCCCAGAATCATCAGAGCACCAATGATCTCACCGCTTGACAAAGATTCACCGCCAAGCAGCACGGCAGAGACCATCGCCACTATCAGCTCGAGCACTTGCATCACGGCGGCCCGGCTGGCTTGCACATGCGTGACGCCATAGGTCGATAGCAGCGTACCGCCAATCAGCCAAATAAATGCGTAGAGCACCAATAAAGCCCAGTCACTGGCTACCATCATCGGCACTGCAGGCACATGGACCAATAATCCCAACAGCGCGATCGCGGTACACCCGACAAACGCCATCATGGTGCGGCTGGTCATTGGTATCGCAAGCGCTGAGCGATTAGCAATGCCGGCACCGGTGTAGGCCATACCCGCCAAAAACGCAGCCGCATCAGCGAAGCTGAGCGGTGTGTCGAACACCGCTACGCCGCCTACAATCGTAAAAACGCCGACCAGGCAAAGCGCAACCGCGAGAAGACGCCGTGGCCCAAGCTGCTCATGCAGGAATAGCTTGCCGCCAATCACACCCCAAGCTGGCAACAGAAAAAACAGCAGCATGCCGCGTACTACCGAGCCAACCATCAAGGCCCAAGTGAACAAGAAATTAGCAATTCCGAACAGCAGGCCAATCAAGAGCAGCAACCGCCATTCGCCTCGCCACAAGCGACGCTCACGCCAGATCAATGGCAGCGATACCATCGCCA
>Ga0315899_10003638_pt1 | contig 16795 bp, 14 predicted proteins | sample LakEriMetagenome_2_FD_203518 | JGI IMG/M metagenome (GOLD analysis project Ga0315899, IMG submission 203518) | Freshwater fungal communities from buoy surface, Lake Erie, Ohio, United States - Buoy 4 MA112 | ecosystem: Environmental > Aquatic > Freshwater > Lake | place: USA: Lake Erie, Ohio... | reverse complement strand
ATAACGACTTCTTTCCGGCCGCCGGCTTTTTTCAGACAATATATAGTGATTCATTAGAGACACGCGATTCGACACGACTAAATATTATTTCCAACAACCTATTTTTTCAGCGCAACTTTAGTAACACGACTAAAGTTTTCTTCATGCGAATTGCGGCAGGTCATGAGGCTATCGACTATCATAATGATACTATATCGGTAACAGGGGGTAATCTTCTCGGCAAACTTGATGTATTCGGTCGTGATACTTCATCTTGGTTAACGTCATACCAACTAAAAACGCGTTACTATTTCAGCGGACTTAATGAAAGTAATTATCAGATTTCTGCTCGTATAGGTTTTTTTGAAGCAAAAAAGATTTCTATCAATGTGAATGCAGTTTCGGGAAGATATCGCCCGGAACAAACGGCCCTCACTTTTTCCGGGAATCACTTCAAATGGGTAAATGATTTATCCGATGAGTATCACACTCAATTACAACTACAGACCAGTATTCGGATAATTGATAAAATACGTGCGAGACTCAGTGTTGAATACAATTCGTATACCAATTATGTGTACTTCGATAGTACATTGCTTCCCGTTCAGCACAATTCAAATTTTGATGTGCTAAGTTTGGTATTAGGACAAGATATGCAGTTAACCCATTTCAGGTGGTACGGATCGTTGAGATATAATGTAGTCTCCGAGGAAGATCCTATTCGATTGCCACCGCTTGTTGCCCGTCAGACCTTGATTGGGGAGTGGAAACTATTTAAACAGGCAATGACTTTTCAATTGGGTTGCGATCTAACTTATGTAGGTAGTTATTTTGCCGACGGTTATCATACGAACCTAAGTGTGTTCTATGTTCAAGATGCTATTAAACTTAAGAGTTACGTTTACTTTGATCCATTCGTTGCAATTCAAATTAAGTCTGTTAAAGCATACGTGCGAGCAGAACATGTTAACGCCGGACTTATGGGCCGAACGTATTACATGATTCCGCATTATCCCGGGAATGATCTGGCACTAAAACTGGGATTGTCGTGGATTTTTAACGACTAAGTAATTTGTCAATATGTTTCGCGATTTTTTCGACAGCGCCTTTATTATCTGCCACATACTTACCTGCGTTGATTCCTGTTTTCTTAAGAGTTTCCGGGTTGTTCAACAATTGGATCAGCGCTATTTTCAGTTGTTCCTGATCGTTAACACAAATTGCACCGCCTAACTTTAAAAGTTCTTTCGCTTCTTCAAATTTTTCATGTTTAGGACCGAAAATTAGTGGCTTGGAGTATACTGCTGCTTCCAAGGTGTTATGCAGATTTTTAGCAAAGCCACCTCCTATGAAACATATTTCGGCATAGCGATAAAGTTTGTTTAGCATTCCAATATTGTCAATAATCAACACTTTTTTTGTTGTTATATCAATAGATTCATTTTGAGAGAATCGAACTATTTCCTCTTTATTCCATCCCGCGTGAATTAGATTTTGTTCCACTGAGCGAATACGATAGGTGTTAATATCATGAGGTGTGACAATTAACTTCATGCGGTCAGGAAGTGTGCTGAGGATCGCCGGAAATGCAATGATTTCATCCTGATGCCATGTACTTCCCGTGACAATACAAGAATGTGATCCTAAGAATTTTTCAATTATTGGAAGCGAATTTATTTGTGTGAGGATATTCAATACGCGGTCAAATCGGGTGTCGCCGGCAACTTGCGAATCGACTTCAATATTCTTCAACAGGTTGGTCGATTTCTCATTTTGGGTGAAGATATTGTGATAACCACGAAGCCCTTCTCTAAAGATTTTACCGTACGATTTAAAGAAAACCTGATCTTCTCTAAAGTTTGCAGCAATTAGAATGTGCGGAATATCAGAATGGCGAAGTGAGTTAAGGTGGTTTAGCCAAAATTCATATTTCACAAAAATTGCCAGAGAAGGTTGCAATATCTTCAGCCATTTGTGGGCATTTCCGGGAGTGTCCAGCGGCAAATAAAAAACACCATCCGCACCTTCGTAGTTTTTTCTGATTTCATAGCCCGAGGGCGAGAAAAATGTCAAGAGAATTTTGATGTTGGGATGCCGTAGTCGAATGTGCTCAATAACAGGTCGTCCCTGCTCAAATTCACCTAATGATGCACAATGCACCCAAACCAGCTTACCTGAATTTATTTTTTTAAAATCAGATAAACCTCGCTGCCATTCGTGTCTCCCTTTGACCCACAGTGCCGCTTTGGAATTGAATAGTGCTGCAACACGAATAATCAATCCGTATACATATATCGCAAAGGTGTAGAGCACAAGCATATTAGTACATGTAGTACTGTTGGTTACCGGTGCGATTGAGCAGAATATTCCAACCTACACGAAATCCGTATTGAAGCTCGATGCGTTGTGATGTGTCTGCCTGCATAAGGTCGTAGTTCCAAGAACGTCGGCTTTTTGTGAACGCCTGGTTAAATTCGAATCCTGCATAAAAATTCGTGAATCGGGATTTACTCATAAACCAGAATCCGACAAATTGATTGATCATTAAGCCTGAAGTTAATCGGTCGTAGCCTTTCAGGTAGTCGCCTTGGAGTTGTGGTGTTCGTCCTCCATTATCATAAATACGGATTTTGTGTTGCATATATCCTGCGCCGGCACTGATAAATGGTCCGGAGTTGGGATTAGGGCTCAGAATATTCGTGAAGATTCTTCCGACACTGAAATAAAGGTTAAAACCTCGCGGATACATTCTGATATCTGCCATTTTCCCTTCCTTGTCAATTACAAATCCGTTTGAAGTTGAAATGCTATCCAGTACACCTCTTTCTCGAAGTTGATCTCCAAACAAGTATTTCCAGTTTGCGCTAAATAGCCGGGCATTGCGGGATTTATAATGAATGGACAATCCGGCTCCTGAATGCAGACCCATGCGATCAGCGAGGTCGCCGCCGGGACTATATAAGGCGTAATCACCCGCAAACATGAAGCATTGGGTAATGGAATCACGACGGGGAGAACTCTGTCCATTCGCAATGTGGAATGACAACATAAACACAACAAACACAACAAGCCATTTCAGCATAGATCAAAGTTAATTAAAAAGGTCTTTTGTGGCGGAATTCTTAGCCTTCAACGGGTTTAATTTCCGTATCTTCGCCTGTTTTTAACAGTAATTGAAATGGCTGTTGTAGAGAAAAAAATTCAAATGGTTGATCTCGTAACCCAATACGAGAAAATTCAGGGTGAAATTGATGCTGCCGTTCTTGGCGTTGTTCGATCCGCGGCATACATCAACGGACCTGAAGTGAAAGCTTTCAAATCAGAGTTGGAAGCTTATCTTGGTGTGAAACATGTAATTCCATGCGCAAATGGAACTGATGCCCTGCAAATTGCAATGATGGCTTTAGGACTGAAGCCGGGGGATGAAGTCATTACAGCAGATTTTACCTACGTGGCAACAGCAGAAGTTATTGCTTTGTTAGGATTGACTCCGGTATTGGTAGATGTTTATCCGGATACATTCGACATTAACGTCGAAGAGTTGGAGAAAGCAATTGGTCCAAAGACAAAGGCAATTGTCCCTGTTCACTTGTTTGGTCAATGCGCCGACATGGAACGTATTCTTGCAGTTGCGAAAAAGCACGGTTTGTTTGTGATTGAGGATACCGCGCAAGCAATCGGATCCAACTATACGTTTAGTAATGGGACGGTTGCAAAAGCAGGAACTATGGGAGATATCGGATGCACATCATTTTTTCCGTCTAAGAACTTAGGTTGTTATGGAGATGGAGGAGCGATGTACACGAATAGCGATGACCTGGCCGCAAAAATGCAGATGATTGCTAATCATGGACAGAGTGTTCAGTATTACCACGATAGTATCGGTGTGAATTCTCGTTTGGATAGCATTCAAGCTGCGATATTGAGAATCAAGTTGAGATACCTTGATACCTATGCAGCAACACGAAACAATGCGGCATCCTATTACGATAAAGCATTTGCCGGAAGCTCCAAGTTGAGAACGCCGAAGCGTGTTAAGCATTCCGATCACGTGTTTCATCAATATACGCTTCAACTAAATGGTGTTGATCGTCAGGGATTGCGTGATCATTTGGCGAGTAAAGGAATACCGTCGATGATTTATTATCCTGTGCCGCTGCATATGCAAAAGGCATACCTCGATCCGCGTTACACGGAAGGCATGTTTCCTGTTACAGAACAATTGTGCGCATCAGTGATCTCTTTGCCAATGCATTCGGAGTTGGAGGAGAGCACGCTAGAGTTTATTACGCAATCAGTTTTAGAGTACGTAAATCAGTAGTTATTATGAATATCGCTGTTGTTGGAACCGGCTATGTTGGTTTAGTTACCGGAACTTGTTTGGCAGAAACGGGTAATCATGTTATCTGTGTGGATATTGACGCCACCAAGGTTGAAAAGATGAAAAACGGTATCATTCCAATTTACGAACCGCATCTTGATACATTGTTTGAGCGCAATATTAAACAAGGCCGACTTAAATTCACTACCAACCTAGAGGAAGCTGTTGCCGGAGCCAAGTTGATTTTTTTGGCTTTGCCTACACCTCCCGGCGAAGATGGATCTGCAGATTTATCTTACGTTTTAGGCGTAGCAGAAAATTTGGGTAAGATCATTAAGGATTACAAAGTGATTATTGATAAGTCAACGGTTCCTGTAGGTACTGCTGATAAAGTTCATGCTGCTGTTGCTAAGAATGCGCGGGTTGAGTTCGATGTTGTTTCTAATCCGGAGTTTTTGCGTGAAGGATTTGCTGTAGATGATTTTATGAAACCGGATCGTGTTGTTATCGGTGCAAGATCAGATCGTGCGAAAAAGTTGATGGACGAGCTGTATAAGCCTTTTGTTCGTCAGGGAAATCCAATCATCTTCATGGATGAAAAGTCTGCCGAGTTGACCAAGTATGCTGCTAACGCATTTCTTGCAACGAAGATTACATTCATGAACGAGATTGCGAATTTGTGTGAGAAAGTTGGAGCTGATGTGGATAAGGTTCGCATCGGTATTGGTTCTGATGACCGCATCGGCAAGCGATTTTTATTTCCGGGAATCGGTTACGGCGGAAGTTGTTTTCCGAAAGACGTGCAAGCATTGGCAAAGTCAGCATCAGAAGTTAATCAGGAAATGAAAATTCTTGATGCCGTTATGGAAATTAACGAACGTCAGAAAACGATCATTATTCCCAAAGTCAACGCATATTTTAAGGGTGATTTGAAAGGTAAAAAGATTGCAATCTGGGGCTTAGCTTTCAAGCCGGATACGGATGATATTCGCGAAGCTCCTGCATTGTATATAATTGATGAATTATTGCAACAGGGCGCATCGGTTTCTGCCTACGATCCTGAAGCTATGGATAATGTGTCGAAGTTATTGGGAGGGAAAATAGAATACGGAATTGATGAATACAGTATTTTGAAAGATTCTGATGCATTAATTATTTGCACGGAGTGGAGTTTGTTTCGTACGCCCGATTTCGATAGAATGACAACGTTGATGAAAAATAAATCCATTTTCGACGGAAGAAATTTGTATTCACTTGACCAAATGAGTGAACACGGTTTCTATTATTCGAGTATTGGTCGTGCAACTGTAAACCCTGAAACGGTATGAGGCAGAAGCGTGTTTTAGTAACAGGAGCTGCCGGCTTTTTAGGGTCACATTTGTGTGATCGTTTTATTGCTGAAGGTTGTTATGTGATCGGAATGGACAATCTGATAACGGGAGATTTGAAAAATCTGGAACATCTATTTTCGAATAAGAACTTCGAGTTTTATCATCATGATGTTTCCAAGTTTGTTTTTGTTCCCGGAGAGTTGGATTACATTATGCACTTTGCTTCACCTGCAAGTCCGATTGATTATTTGAAAATTCCTATTCAGACGTTGAAGGTAAGTTCTTTGGGGACGCATAATTTGTTAGGTCTTGCCCGAGTGAAAAACGCAAGAATTCTTGTGGCCTCAACTTCAGAAGTATATGGTGATCCGACTGTGCATCCGCAAACCGAAGAGTATTGGGGTAATGTAAATCCTATTGGGCCGCGTGGTGTGTATGATGAAGCGAAGCGTTTCATGGAAGCGATAACAATGGCGTATCAAACTTATCACGGACTTGAAACACGAATCGTAAGAATTTTTAATACGTACGGGCCTCGTATGCGACTGAATGACGGTCGTGTATTACCTGCATTTATAGGTCAGGCTTTGCGTGGTGAGGATCTTACCATTTTTGGTGATGGTTCTCAGACGCGTTCGTTTTGCTATGTGGATGATTTAGTGGAAGGCATTTATCGTTTGTTGATGAGTAGTCATGTTGGGCCTGTAAACATTGGAAATCCGCAAGAAATAACCATCAAAGATTTTGCTGAGGAAATTATCAAGTTAACGGGAACGAATCAGAAGGTGATATATCACCCTTTACCACAAGATGATCCGAAGCAACGTCAGCCGGATATTACGTTGGCAAGACAAATTTTAGGCTGGGAGCCGAAGGTGGATCGTGCAGAAGGATTGAAGCGTACCTACGCATATTTTAAAAGTTTGCCAACTGAAGAGTTGTATAAAAAGGAGCACAGGGAATTTGAAAAGAAATAACCATGAGTGATTTTTTTGCGCATCCAACAGCCGTTATTGACGAAGGTTGTGCGGTAGGAGCAGGCACCAAAATTTGGCATTTTTCGCACATTATGCCGAATTGCCGTATAGGAGAACAATGCAATATCGGACAGAATGTGGTCATTTCTCCTGAAGTGATTTTAGGTAGCAATGTGAAGATTCAAAACAATGTTTCCCTTTACACCGGAGTAACTTGTGATGACGATGTATTCCTCGGCCCAAGTTGTGTTTTTACGAATGTTACGAATCCGCGAAGCGCGGTAAATCGTCGTGAGCAATATGCTAAGACCCATGTTGGTAAAGGAGCTTCTGTTGGAGCGAATGCAACAATTGTTTGTGGTCATGATATCGGAGCATTTGCTTTTATCGGAGCCGGAGCTGTTGTTACGAAGACGGTTCCCGCATACGCATTGGTAGTAGGAAATCCCGCAAAGCAAATAGGATGGATGAGTGAGTACGGACACCGATTAAATTTTGATGCATCGGGATTTGCGGTGTGTCCTGAATCTCAAGAGCGTTATCAATTGATTAACGGCGCGGTTCACAAAATTTAAATAATATGTCGGAACTAAAAATAAAATTCGCAGTTGTCGGACAAGGCCATATTGGAAAACGTCATGCAGAAATGGTGCGACGCAATCCGAATGCAGAGTTGATAGCAGTATGTGATGTGTTGGGTAAAACCGAAACCGGCAATGAAGCCTTAGCGGAGCCCTATTACAATTCACTGGATGAGCTATTGACTTCACATCCAGAAGTTGAAGTTGTGAATGTGTGTACTCCCAACGGACTTCATGCAGAGCACGCGTTGTCCGCTTTGCGTGCAGGTAAGCACGCGGTTGTAGAAAAGCCGATGGCATTGCAGCGCAAGGATTGTGAGGAAATTATTTATGCCGCCTTGCAGCATAACAAACAAGTGTTTTGTGTGATGCAAAACCGTTATTCACCTCCGGCAGTTTGGTTGAAGAAGGTGATAGAGGACAAGATTATCGGCGATTTATATTTGGTGCAGTTAAACTGCTACTGGAATCGCGACCAACGTTATTACAAAAATGGAAGTTGGAAAGGAACGCAACAGCTGGATGGCGGAACATTGTTTACGCAATTTTCACACTGGATTGATTTGTTGTACTGGCTGTTTGGAGATATTACCGATATACAAGCCAAATTTGCAGATTTTAATCACGAGCAATTGACAGAATTTGAAGATTCCGGTTTTGTAAATTTTCGTTTTGTGGGAGGAGGTATGGGAAGTATTAATTATTCTACGGCAGTTTGGGATAAAAATCTGGAAAGCAGTATTACTGTTGTTGGTAGCAAGGGAAGTGTGAAAGTAGGCGGACAATATATGGATCAGGTAGAATATTGTCATATCAATGATTATTCGATGCCTGAACTTGAAGCCACAGCACCTGCGAATGATTATGGGGCTTATAAAGGATCTGCCAATAATCATAATCAGTTAATTCAAAATGTCATTGATACGCTAACAGGTAAAACAACCATAACAACTAATGCGTTGGAGGGAATGAAAGTGGTTGATATTATTGAGCGCATTTATTCATTCAGGAAACCGAATCGTAAATCATAAAGGATGAGCATTTATAAAGATATTCTGGCAAAGAAGGCCCCTATTGCCGTAATTGGATTAGGTTATGTTGGTTTACCGATTGCTCTCGCATTTGCACGAGAAGTTAAAGTAATTGGATTCGATATCAACGAAAAGCGTGTGGGGATGATGCGCAAAGGTATCGACCCAAGTAATGAATTGGATAAAAGTGAATTCAAGGGATGCGATATTCATTTTACCGCTTCACTTGAAGAACTAAAAGCTGCGCGTTTCTTTATCGTAGCGGTTCCAACTCCGATTGATGAGCACAATCAGCCCGACCTCACTCCTCTAATTGCTGCTTCAACCACCGTTGGAAATGTCTTGAAGAAAGGTGATTACGTGGTGTTTGAGTCAACAGTTTATCCGGGTTGTACGGAAGAAGATTGTATTCCTGTTTTGGAAGCTCAATCTAAACTGAAGTTTAAGAGAGATTTTAAAGTAGGTTACTCGCCTTAACGAATTAATCCCGGTGATAAAGAACATACGATTACTAAAATCTTGAAAGTTGTTTCCGGTTGTGACGCTGAAAGTTTAGAGGAAATTGCGAAGACTTATGAAATAATTGTTGAGCCGGGAACACATCGTGCATCTTCAATTAAAGTTGCGGAGGCTGCTAAAATAATTGAGAACACTCAGCGCGACGTAAACATTGCTCTGATGAATGAATTGTCCATTATTTTTAACAAGATGGGCATTAATACTTACGAAGTTCTCGCTGCAGCGGGCACCAAATGGAACTTTTTGAAGTTTTCACCGGGTCTCGTTGGTGGTCATTGTATCGGTGTTGATCCTTATTACTTAACGCACAAGGCTGAAGCTTTAGGTTATCATGCACGGGTGATCAATTCGGGGCGTTACGTCAACGATTCCATGGGCTTTTACGTTGCAAAAAATACAGTAAAGAAAATTATTGCATCCGGTAAAAATATCAGCAAGAGTAAAGTGCTCGTAATGGGTGCAACGTTTAAGGAAGATGTAAGTGATATTCGCAATTCGAAAGTTGCTGATGTGGTGAAAGAGTTGAAATCCTTCGGAGTGAAAGTTGATATTACTGATCCACATGCTGATTCGGCAGAGTTGAAACATGAATATGGTTTTGGACTGAACAAGGTGAGTAAAGGTTATGATGCAGTGATTGTAGCTGTTAATCACAAGGAGTATATAACGTTGGATGAAAAGTATTTCATGTCGATCATGTCACCCAGAGGAGTATTGACGGATGTGAAAGGAATTTATAAAGGCAAAGTGAAGAAGTTAACGTACTGGAGTTTGTAAGATGATGTCCGGAGATCCGATTGTAGCAATAAGAGTTCCTTATGCATCCTGGTATCGTTCGGGGTACAAAGGAATAGAGGGACGGATCGAAATTACTCCTGACTATTTTATTTTTAAACGCAACGTGCATCCGGCGTTGAAGCCATTCGGCAAAGTCGTAAAAGCGTGGAGTGAAGAAGAATTGTGTTCGATAAAGCTTACAGATATTGTAGATTGTGTGGATGCGGCGATAGGGAAAGAGCGACGCTTAGAATTGACGGTTGCCGGAGGTCGCAGATATTTGTTTGGCACAATAAAAATTGAAACGATCATAAAGTACATCCAACAACGACCACAGCAATGATGAAAAAGGTGTTAATAACCGGTGGTGCAGGGTTTATCGGTTCTCACGTCGTACGACGTTTTGTGAATCAGTATCCGAACTATCACGTATTTAATCTCGATGCTTTAACGTATGCCGGAAATCTGGAAAATTTAACGGATGTTAATGGTGCTTCGAATTACAACTTTGTTAAAGGAGATATTACCGACGCCGAATTCATTCAGGATTTATTCGCACAACACGATTTTACCTACGTCATTCATTTGGCAGCGGAGTCGCATGTGGATCGTTCCATTTCCAATCCTATTGCTTTCGTGATGACCAATGTAGTTGGAACGGTGAACCTGTTGAATGCCGCGAAGCATCATTGGGTCGATAAATTTGAGGGTAAAAGATTTTATCACGTTTCTACCGATGAAGTTTACGGTGCGTTGGGAGAAACCGGCATGTTTACGGAATCGACTAAGTATGATCCGCATTCCCCGTATTCCGCATCTAAAGCCAGTTCCGATCATTTTGTGCGTGCTTATCACGATACATACGGTTTACCTGTAGTGATTTCCAATTGTTCCAACAATTACGGGTCACATCACTTTCCGGAAAAATTAATTCCGCTGGCAATTCATAATATCAGGAATAACAAACCTATTCCTGTTTATGGCAAAGGTGAAAACGTTCGCGACTGGTTGTGGGTTGAGGATCATGCAAGAGCTATTGATGTGATTTTACATAAAGGTAAAAACGGCGAAACGTACAATATTGGGGGGCATAACGAGTGGAAGAATATCGATCTTATTCATCTGTTGTGTAAGATCATGGACAAAAAATTGGTCAGAGCAGAAGGTTCATCGGCGCAATTGATCACATTCGTGAAAGACCGCGCAGGGCATGATTTACGCTACGCCATTGATGCTACAAAATTGAAGGAAGAACTTGGCTGGGTGCCGTCACTGCAATTTGAAGAAGGTTTGGAGAAAACGGTGGATTGGTATTTGAATAATCAATCATGGCTGGATCATGTTACTTCAGGCGCTTACCAATCTTATTATCAGGATCAGTACGAGAAGCGCTAATTAGAGTATTTAAGATTTGTATCAATATATGTATCATCAAGCCTGGCATACCGAAGACATTACTACCAAACGAATTTTGGTGACCGGAGGTGCGGGTTTTATCGGTTCTCATTTAGTTGAATATTTGCTGTTGCACGGTGCGTTGGAAGTGCGTGTGCTGGATAACCTTTCGACCGGAAGTCAATCAAATGTTGATCTTTACGAAGGACGGGCAAATTTCAATTTTGTCAATGGCAGTATAATAGATGCTGCAACATGTGAAAAAGCGTGCGAGCAGATTGATATTGTTCTGCACCACGCAGCTTTGGGATCAGTACCGCGTTCTATAGATAATCCGATTGCAACGCATGAAGCGAATGCCACCGGATTTTTAAATATGTTGGTAGCTGCACGGAAGTGTGGTGTGAAGCGTTTCATTTATGCAAGTTCATCATCAGTTTATGGTGACGATTTTAATTCTCCGAAAAAAGAATCTGTTACGGGACGCGCATTGTCGCCATATGCGGTGACCAAGCAGCTGAATGAGCAGTATGCGGCGGTATTTACCGATTTGTTTGAAATGGATATAACCGGCTTTCGCTACTTCAATATTTTCGGGCCTCGTCAAAATCCTTTCGATGCTTATGCTGCGGCAATTCCGCTTTTTATTGATGGTTTGATTCGCGGTACGCCTGTGTATATCAATGGCGATGGTCAGCAGTTGCGGGATTTTACGTTTGTGAGTAACGTGGTGAAAGCAAACATGTTGATACTTGGAGCACCGAGTGATCGGGTTCGAGGCCGTGTTTTTAATATTGGAGCGGGGAAATCAACTTCGGTTCTTCAAATCTACCAGTGGATTGCGGACGCGCTCAATGTTTCATCATCGCCATTGTTTCGTGAGGCACGTCAAGGCGAGATTATCGATTCTTTAGCAGCTATTTCCGCAGCGCATGCGGCATTCGGATATACACCCGACATTGATGTTAAATCAGGTTTAACGATCACCGTAAACTCATTCCAATAATTGTAAGTTTTCCACAAGTGTTGATACTTGCTTTCGTTGCGGGGTGAGTACACTTACTTTTGTTTTATAGCATAATTATATGAGTCGTACAGAAAGTATTAATATCAGAAAGATTGCGGTTGAACTTGGGATTGAAGTTCGACAAGTTCAAGCTGCTATCGATTTGTTGGATGAAGGAGCGACAATTCCATTCATTTCGCGATATAGAAAAGAAATGACCGGATCACTGGATGAAGTTCAGATTATGAATGTTCGTGATCGCATGGAACAGTTGCGAGCATTGGAACAACGTCGCGAGTTTATTTTGAAAACGATTGAGGAACAAGGAAAGCTTACGGACGAGTTACGTGATAAAATATTTGCTGCAGATCTGATCACAACTTTGGAGGATTTGTATTTGCCGTATAAGCCGAAACGTAAAACACGCGCCACTATTGCCCGTGAGAAAGGTTTGGAGCCACTAGCGGAGGTTTTGTTGAATCAGCAGAACATAGATGTGCAAGCGGAGGCCGAAAAGTATATCAACGCAGAATTTGAAATTGCAGATGCGGATGATGCGTTGGATGGCGCAAGAGATATTCTTGCCGAATGGATCAGCGAAAATTCGGAAGCGCGTGAAGGACTGCGTAAGTTGTTTAACAGTGCTGCGCTGATCAGAAGTCGCGTAGTTGCAGGTAAGCAGGAAGATGGAGAAAAATACCGCGACTATTTCGAGTGGGATGAAAAGTTGATGAATGCTCCTTCACACCGTATTCTGGCGATGCGTCGTGGAGAAGATGAAGGCATTTTGATGTTGGATATTGCACCGAATGCTGATGATGCTATCGATTTGCTGGAGAAGCTTTTTATTAAAGCGAATAATGCTGCCGCGGAACAAGTGGGCGCTGCAATTACCGGAGCATATAAGCGCATGTTACAACCTTCGTTGGAAACGGAATTCCGTAGTTTGACCAAAGAGTTGGCCGATGTAAAAGCCATAGAAGTGTTTGCACAAAATTTGCGTGAATTGTTACTGGCTGCGCCTTTGGGTCAGAAAACTATTTTGGCGCTAGATCCGGGGTTTCGTACCGGCTGCAAGGTGGTGGTGTTGGATCGTCAGGGCAAGTTAATGGAGCATAGCGTGATTTATCCGCACCCTCCACAGCGTGAAATTCGTGCAGCAGAAGATACTGTATATCGACTAATTGCTAAGCATCAGGTGGAAGCAATTGCGATCGGTAATGGCACTGCAAGTCGTGAAACAGAAGAGTTTGTGCGCAATATGGAAGATATTCCGAAAGATGTGTTGGTGGTTATGGTGAATGAAAGTGGTGCTTCGGTATATTCTGCATCGGAGGCAGCGCGTGAGGAATTTCCTGATCATGATGTAACGGTGCGTGGTGCTGTTTCTATTGGTCGACGTTTGACGGATCCATTGGCGGAGTTGGTGAAGATTGATCCAAAATCGATTGGTGTTGGCCAGTATCAGCACGATGTTGATCAAAATTTATTGAAGAAAAAACTGGATGAAGTAGTTGAGAGTTGTGTAAACAAAGTTGGAGTTGAATTGAATACTGCTTCCAAACAATTGTTGTCTTATGTGTCAGGAATTGGTCCTTCGTTAGCTAAGAGTATTGTTGCTTACCGGGATGAAAATGGTCCGTTCCGTTCACGTAAAGATTTGCTGGATGTGCCGCGATTAGGCGATAAAGTTTTTGAACAAGCCGCAGGATTTTTGCGCATTCGCAATGGCTCGCATCCTTTAGACAAGAGCGCAGTGCATCCGGAGTCGTATCATATCGTTGAACAAATGGCGAAAGATGCAAGATGTACAGTTGAGGATTTAATAAATGATAAAGAGCTTCGTAAAAAGATTGATTTGAAAAGTTACGTGACCGATAAATTCGGTATGCCGACTTTGCAGGATATCATGCAAGAACTTGATAAGCCGGGACGCGATCCGCGGAAGAGTTTTGAAGCCTTTAAGTTTCAGGAAGGCGTTAATGAAATTGATGATCTTAAGGAAGGAATGCGTTTGCCGGGTATTGTAACCAACGTTACCAATTTTGGTGCGTTTGTAGATATTGGAGTACATCAGGATGGTTTGGTGCATATCAGTCAATTATCGGATACGTTTGTGGATGATCCGAACAAGGTGGTGAAAGTGCATCAACAAGTGATGGTAACTGTGGTAGAAGTGGACGTTAAGCGTAAGCGAATTGCATTATCCATGAAAGGCGAAAAGCCACAGCAGAAAAAAGAAGAATCGAAGCCTGCAGTGAATCCGAAATCATTCGGTGGTAGTAAAGGCGCTGCGTCGGCTAAAAAAGAAAAGGGTGCTGACTGGGCAGATCAGTTGGCTGCGTTGAAGGAAAAGCTGGGCGGTTAATCGGAGATTATTTAGTTAGCTTTACGACAGTGTCTATTCTCTCAAAACTATTCGGACGTCATGCAACAGAAGTATTGCAGGAGTTGTCGGTGCTGCAAGTCGACGTGCATTCGCATTTCATTCCCGGTATAGACGATGGAGCGAAGACGTTGGAGGATAGTTTGACATTGATTAAAGCAATGTCGGATTTCGGTTATCGCAAGGTCATTACCACTCCTCATGTGATGTCAGATTTTTTTCGTAATTCTCCGGAAACAATTTTGGGCGGGCTAGATCCTGTACGTGCTGCACTTAATGAACAAGGTTATTCCATAGAAATTGATGCGGCCGCCGAGTATTATTACGATTACGAACTGGAATCGAAGATTGGTAAAGAGCCCTTGTTGACATTCGGCGAGCGGTATTTGTTGTTTGAAGTGTCGTATGTTAATGCGCCGGATAATTTAGATCAGTTAATTTTTAATTTGCAATCGAACGGCTATCAGCCGGTATTGGCGCATCCTGAACGATACCCGTTTTGGTTCAGAGATTTTTCTGTTTTTGAAAAGTTAAAAGATAAAGGCGTTTTATTTCAACTCAATATTAACTCGCTTACAGGGCATTATTCTCCGGCTACTAAAAAAGTAGCAGAGCAGATGATTGATAAAAACTACTACGAATTTCTTGGAAGTGATTGCCATCATTATGGGCACATCGAATTAATGAAGAAGGTCCGTCAAGAAAAATATTTGGGGAAATTATTGTCTTCCGGCATCCTCCGTAATCAGCTGTTGTAGTTGAATACCGGAAGGACGTTGATGTTTCCATCGCTTGTGCGACCACAGCCAAAACTCCGGGTGTTCTATAATTTGTGACTCTAATAACTGTGTTACTTTTTCGGTGATAAATCCAGCTTGTTCGTTACGCGGATCTGTGGTAATAAGTTCAAATTTTAACGAATACATTCCGTTGGGTTTTTGTGACAGGCGTGCGTGATATACCGGCATGTTATATTCAGTCGCAAATTTTTCGGCACCAAAATGCACGGCTGTTTCCTGATTCAAAAAGTTCAACCAATAGCTGCGTTTCGGATTAGCAGGAGCTTGATCTATCGCGAATAAAACGGCGGTTGGTGTCTCCATTCCCGTCTTGAAAAATGGTTTAACTTCTTTAGTCGAAATCATCAGCGTTTTGAAATCGCTTCGGGTTTGGCGAAGTTTAATGTCAAGAAATTTATTTTTTAAAGGTTGGTAAATCACTGCGGCACGATGACGAATAAATAAATTGATTCCCGCCAGCAATAATTCCCACGAATGGTAGTGCCCTACTGTAATTATTACACCTGAATTTGCCTCGTAATGTTTGCGGATGATGTCCGAATTTTCAAATTCTATTCTACGTCGCAATTGATCTTTTGTGATACTGAATGACTGAATTCCATCCAGAAACACAACACTGAGGTGGCGGTAGAAACGATTTTTGATTTTTTCGATTTCGTTGCTGCTTTTATCCGGGAATGCATTGGTCAAGTTGTTCGTAATAATTTGCGCTCTGTAACAAACTATATATCTCAATAGCACATAAATCACATTGGATAAAGCGCGAATCATCCCGTTCGGCAATTTTGACACCGGAATGATAAACAGATAATATAACAGCCGACCACTCATGTTTAAAATGTACTCGATTCGTTTACTGCGCCTGGTTTATTGTGTTTCCAACGTTTATGCGACCACAGCCAGATTTCCGGTTTACGTTTTATGTCTTCTTCAAGCAACTTTACGTGTCGTTCTGTGATTTCATTTTCAGCAACGTCGAATGGATTTTCACAAACAATTTTCGCGTCTAATTCATATTTGCCTCGTCCCAATTTGTCAATCGTGACATATACCACAGGGTAATTTAATTTTCTGGCGTAAGCTTCAGTGCCATAGAAAACAGATGCATCCTGATTCAAGAATGTCATCCAATAGGCCCGCTCCGGACGCGCTGCCTGATCACTCAGAAAACCAATCGCGTGTGGTGGCGATGCAGGCATGTGCATGAGGTCGTGTGATGCAGTTTTAACCGAAATTAACCCACAACCAAATCGATTTCTTACATTTTTCATGAGTTGATCAAAGTGAGGGTTTTTTAATGGCATGTAAAGACCGTATAATTTCGACTTACGTAAAAGTGCAAAAGCATTTACACCCCATTCCCAATTGCCATAGTGTCCCAGAACGATAATGTAACTTCTGTTCTTTGTTGCAAAACCATCCAAAAGCTCGGCGCCTTTTTCGTTAAATAAAAATCGACGTTGAAGTTCATCTTTGCTTATGACCAGGCTTTTGAAAGTTTCCAGCACAACATCGCACAAGTGTCGATAGAACTTCTTTTCAATCTGCTGAAGTTCTTCCTCAGATTTTTCCGGAAATGATCGGTTCAAATTTTGACGAACAACTTTCGTTCGGTACCCCAAAAGTTTATAGAGAACGAAATAAATGAAGTCGGAAAGCAGGTATAGTAGCGGAAACGGTAAAAGAGCGATC
>Ga0315899_10003635_pt1:0-15000 | contig 16806 bp, 14 predicted proteins | sample LakEriMetagenome_2_FD_203518 | JGI IMG/M metagenome (GOLD analysis project Ga0315899, IMG submission 203518) | Freshwater fungal communities from buoy surface, Lake Erie, Ohio, United States - Buoy 4 MA112 | ecosystem: Environmental > Aquatic > Freshwater > Lake | place: USA: Lake Erie... | reverse complement strand
GCAGGGTATAGGGCAAAAGCAAAAAGTTTTTCACTCACACACACACACACACAACACGCACACGCACACGTACAAGCGCGCGCGCACACACACACATGTAAGTATAGCACAGCACAGCAGAGAGAATACGCGGCGGAAATGTCCACGCGAGGCGGGCAGAAGAAGTCCTCACCCCACGGCCCGCCTTCATTGCCTTTCCCCCGCCACCCCCGCCGCCGCCGCCGCGTCCGCCCCGCTTGCCCTTGTCTATCGCACCGGAAACGTCACAGAGGCATCACTTTTGGACACAGTGGCGGCAATAATCCCGAGCGCACGCAACAGCAGTGCATGCGTGCGCGGCACTGCCTCCCCTCACTGGATCCAGAGACGCAGCATTTTGGGCCTGGCAAGAAAGAGGCCGGCAGGCCGGGTGTGGGAGGCGAGACGGAACAAACCTGCCTTGACCACATCCTCGAGGGGCACGTCAATGCGCGCTCCCCCTGTCGCCACGCCTTTGACTGCCTTGACCTCCATAGACAAGCGGATTAAATGCACCTTCTAAACCTTAAAAATATAAAAACTTTTCACGTGGGAAAACCGGACCAAACCCATGATGACCTCCGACCTAGGCGGCGAGCATCTTCATGTATGCGTCTCTGGGCCTTGCGGATGCTAACGTTACTAGGAATAAAAGCTACCAAGTACCAAGTTGTGCGAGATGACTTCACCCATGGCCAATCATAACCAAGTGTGCGGGGATCTCGTATTCGCGCCAGCGGGGCGTCACGAGGTGCGCACGCTCGCCCATCCTTCATCAACGATGGTTCTCGCCCGCCTATCCTGCACGAACGAACGCATGCTTCGGGCCGCGCGGCCCGAGGAGGGGTGGCTTACGTGTGTGTGTGTGTGTGTGTGTGTGTGTGCGTGTGTGTGTGTGTGTGATTTGCACATCACCCTGGTGACGATCCGCATGCAGTTCGAGCCCCAAGCAAGGTTGAACGCTCCTGCGCAGTGGTCGATTACAATGCCAGACGGGAATCGAGTCCTGATGTCGGCGCCCGTGTCTGACGATTTGCCGGTGAGTTCAGGTCGAAGCAGCGGAAGCAAAGAAACATCTGAAATGCCGCACGTGATGCAGAGTCGATTGACGTCCTCCGCGCTTGCTGGCAGATGCCGAACGACCCAGACAAACCGCTCTTTTCAGAAAACCAAACTCAAACTGTGCGGTTTGACGGTCTGCCGCACGTTGCTGGCGAATCCTTCGTCGAGTTTTGGAATCGAGCCCTGTTGTCGCGCGGACTGACGCGTCCGTTTGACCAGGTGTCTTGCCAACTAACAAGCATCGCCCTTGTCCCCAAAGGACGTGCCCACGATTTGAGCATCCTCCAAGACAACAATCCTGCTGCTTATAGTGATAGCACACGTGCACCTCATGACCTGCCACACTTTCATATTTTTCAACAGGATCTGTCTGCGTGTTTTTGTGTCGACTGTAAGGCTGTATGGCAAGGCAGCATGACTCTTGTTTGGTATTTGTGTGTGGCAGCCGTTGATGAGCATGCAGGAGGAGGCGGAATACTTAACAGTCGCAAGCGGCTTCGAAACTGCGGCGCTGAGGGAATTGGAGGCAGCGAATGCGTCACCTGTACCGAAAAAGGCCAGCGTCCCCCACAGGGCCTACCCATCACAGAATGGTGCCATGTATGACCACCTGCCTCCCTCCCCCTGGGAACTCCCCGCCGCCAGGGAGGCCGCCAGAGAGGTTTCTTTCCAAGCGTCTCTTTCAAGGATTTCTATGCAGGGGCCAACGACGCTGCCTCACCACAGCGATAAAGTTCCGGCACTGAGCAGCTTAGTCGGCAAACACGGGGAAGCTGATGCGCCGACGGGCCCGCAAGGCCATTCAAATGGCCATTCGAACGGATCTTCCACCCCTGCCTCGGAAAGCGGGGGCGGGTCTGGGCTGCCTACGAACGGAAGGAAGGACATGCAATTGCCGATTCAGAAGGACATGCAATTGCCGATGCTGAAGGACATGAAATTGCCGATTCAGACAAAGTCTCAAAAACATTGTACTGCCTCGGCGAGTCTAATTTCAAATAGTTCCAGTTCATCACTTAGCAGCTTCCGCGAGCGTGTCCAAGCTCAAGAGACTGCGTGTTTACAGGGCTATGATCCAGGTCTTATATGCTTGCGTTGTGACATACATTCACTACCTTGCCCGATATGGGCAAGAGTGTGAATGTGCAGCGCTACTGTATGAATATCTGTGCGCGTATGTGCTTTTGCGCGCACCTTGTGCTGTGCTTGATTTGTCTAATCTTGTATGCCTGCAATTTTCCTCTGACTTTTGAGAATACAGACGAACTGTACGCTCCGCTGCGATATGGTGACTCGATCTCGCTCATTCCCGAGGGTATGAACGCGATTGTCGTCTACGCCGGTAGTGAAGATGGTCGGCCATGGATACAAAGTTTGCAGAAAGAAGTCAGTGTGCCGCCCAACCTTAGAGACTGTCAGTTTCGTCTTCTGCCTCAGCGCGCTTACTACGAGGCTAAGAAGCTGCAAAGGTTTTTGCAGGACAATAGCTGGGATGCTGGCAAGGGTCTGGCGCTCCCACACATTCCGCCCAAAGCAGCAAACATGCAAGAATTGGCGCATGATTTTGTCACCCAATACAAGCTGCCGGCCGAGAAGGAGCATGAAGTATACACGTTGTTGTTGATGCTGCGTGCAAAGCAAGATGAGGTTGAGGGCAATCTTTTGGAGGATCAGCGCGTTCAGGGGTGTGCAGTCTGCTATGGCGATACGGTCCAGCTCTTGCATGTTTCAAGCGAAAAATTCTTTACCGTCACGAAGAATCGAGCACTCGAAGGTTCTTCAAAGAGAATCATCTTGGACCCAGATGGCAACGGAAAGTCTGCCTTTATCATCAAACCCGCGTTCAAAACGTATAGCGACGGTATGATCTCTTTGCTTGCGCATAGGGGCCTTGCTGCCCCAGGATCAAACGCGGCGTTCGAATTTAGTAAAAGTAGTAATCGCAGTGAACTAGATGAAAGCACGCCATATGAGACGCCGACTGTCCGCCCGTCTGTTTTGCTGCCGTGCGAGCCTTTGTTCTGCCGCACCTGCAATACCGTCACCGCTTGACCATTGTCCAATTCATTCACTGACGCTGTTTGCCACACCACTTCGACCAAAACTGCAACGACTCTTCGACGATTGCCATCGGAAGGTAAATCGATATCGACTGGGGATAGCGTCACTTTTATGACGTTCAAGACAATCTCTGGATCTCAGTACTACCTGCACGCGAGCAATCTGCGAGACTTACGAGAGAATCCCTCTATCATGCGGAGAAGTCTCATGATGAACCACCCGTACATCGAGGGCGGAGAGGAACTCAACGCAGTGTCTGCTGATAATCGTCCGACTATATTTCGCACACTTCTTTTTACCCCTCTTGAAAATGTTAAGGATATGGACAGTGTACTGAAGGCTGAAGATATGGTGAGCTTTTACCACAAGCAGTTGGGGGCATACTTGCATTACGACCCGGACAGCAGCCCAGACCCATACTTCTACCAAAGCAAGCGCGTGGCAAACAAGGCCCGCAAAAAGTGTTTTTGGGTTTGGAAGGTGGAGAGCAGCACGATTTTGAGTGCTGGCGATAAAGTTTCTGCAAATGAAGAGCCGCAGCTCAAAAAGTTGTACCGAATCAAGCATTTGGTGACCAACATGTACCTGATTCGCAAAGAGGATGGGGGACTGGGGATGACGAAGATGTACGACGATCCTCTCACCCTCTTTTGCTTCAAGCATTTTGCGAAGAATGCAGATGTAGATATTGTCCAGACAACGGACATGATTTATCTGAGGGCTGACACCGGCGAATATATCACGGCGGATCTGGAAACCAAAGGTGAGACCATGATCGACGTGCTATGTAAGGACAAATCCCGCATCTCCAAAATCAGAATACGGAATCTGGAGATGTTGCCTGACTCAGATGCGCTGATGATAATGCCAATGAAGCCATCTGCGCTGAAGGCGATTGTGCAAGTACGGAGGCAGGTATTGTTGATACACGACTTCAAGAATCAGTTGGAACTGCTGGCAGATGACGGCCTGCAAAACAAGAGCAGCACTCGCCCTGAAGACGGCGTCATCGAATTGGTTCGCAGCTCCTACGACCTGTTGCACCGAGGCCTGAAGCGGCTCGTGGTCAACTTGAGCTGGGACGAAAATCCAGAGCCCATGGCGCGCGATGGAATCCCAAACAAGCTGCTCCAAAAGATTTTGCGCGAACTGAAGGTCGTGCAACTCGTCGTCGATACCGTCCAGTTGCCATTCAAGAAAGGGGTATCTATAGGCAATGTGGCAGGCAATGCCGAATACAAGCAACTGGTCACTATCATCAATCTGATGTACCGACTCTTGAAACAGATGGCAAAACAGAGTTTGGTCAATTCTAAGTTGATCTTGAATCATCTTGATGTCTGGCGCTCCCAGTTGGGCAAGGGTATCTTGGTGACGCCTACTATCAAGGAAATTTTCGAAGGCAAATTTGAGTTGCTCAACAGCATCAGTGTGGACGTAATCCGCCACTTTGTGGAACTGCTAAAAAAAGAGAAGGCGCCGCAATACATCGATTTCCTCATGAACATCTGCATTTCTCCAGAGCCTGTGGCGAAAGTGCAGAACATGATAGGAGAAGAATTGCTTGAAAAGAATCCGCATTTGCTTCCAAGGATCAGGCTGGAATCTGCGGGTAGCGGTATTCGACTTCTAGTCGATATTCCTGGTACTAACGTAGGCGTAATGGACATGAAAGATTTCAAGAAAACTGTCGAAGTTCGTGGTCGCACCCTAGACTATGCCGGATGGGTTATGAATGCGCCGCTGACTGAACTGAATCAAGAGCAAAAGGCTTTGCGATATTTCATCCGTTGTAGCAATATGTTCGGCCGGCTAGCACTGGGTCGAAATCAAAAAACTTTACGCCTGATTCTTCTCAACGAGGATCTGAGCTTGGATTATGACAGTCTCATGAAAATTGTGCAAGAGAACACTCTTCCGTATCTAGTCCGGGCGCGATATTTCACGATGGTGGAGAGATTGTTTGTCGATCGTGATCCGCAAATCAGCTCGCCTTCAGTTTTTCGTACACGTGTGTGGAGCAAGTGTGTTTCTGAACATAGCGATCTGGACATGTCAGATTCATCAGCTGCTGCGAAGATTCCGGTTTGCACCAACGGTTTCCAAGATTTGCTCGCCTTTATGCTCAAGGCTATGCCTCAAATGGCTGATTGCACGGATGAACAGGGCAAACCGTCCCTGAATGGTGAACCACGCTTCGGGCAGCTTGAGATGATAAAGGCCATGATTTCGCTCTGCAGCACTCTGATCAATTTTGGCTTCTGGCAAGATGGACAAAAGAGCCCCGCTGGCACGGCTACTGCTCCGCAAGCTCCAAACCATCCGAATCTGTGCTCAATTTTAAGGGCCCTCTTCAGCATTCTGGAGACTCGCTCAAAGCCTGCTGATCCTGGCGATGCTGGTGCGTCCATTTCATGTGTAAATTTGTCTGTCTAGCTGTCTGTCTGCCTGTCTGTGTTGTAGTGTGCGGACGTGCTTGCATGTTTTGGGGCATGGAAACACTATGCCCCGGGGCGGCTGTGCACGAGTTGAGAGCATAGAAACTGAATGGATCGAAAATATGTTGGTGGGATGTAATCAAGAATCGGTAGTGACTGAAAGTCGTGGTTGCATGAATTGGGCCCATCAGCGGCGATAAGAAGAATTGCTGCACGCAGGCGTAGTGCAATCGAGGACCAAAGCACAGAGGCTCGGCTGCGCAACAATGTGCGCCAAGACGCTCTGAAGCTGGTGGTACGGATCTTGGACGTTCGTCTCAACACACGGATAAGCCACTGCGTGCAATTGTGGGAGACCATCTTTCAGTCATTTGAAGACCAAAAGAAAATTCACAGCCTATGCGACGCAGAAAACCTGAAGTCTGTGCAAACCATCGGATCGGCATCGCCGAACGATAATTTCGACCCCGAGCTTCTCAAGGCACTCTTTGGTCAATTTACACAGGACTTCAGTGCTCTGGCTAGCAAGTGTTTCGACGTGAACATCGTGAGTCCGGATGAAATCGGGTGTGACGTATATAAACGAGGCGACCATGATGACCACACTGTGCAACTCATGCTAGATCTCAGTGGCTTCGGTGATAAAGAATTGGCGAGCGCTGCAATATCTCTCCTCCAGCGGAACATGTCGCAGCGCAATACTCTCATGGTGAATCTGAATACTGTGCAGCTGCTCGCATTTCCAGCAGCTGCCAAGGTCTTTGCAGAAGCAAATTTCGTTATCAGACGATTAAGTGCATTGATGAAGCGGATCGCAGTTGAAGAGCAGGATGCATATAAGGAAGGGTTTATGCTCCTCAAGCGTATGACGAAGTACCTCACAGAGCGCGTCGATAACAAACAGGAAGTCGTTGCCCAAAATCAAATCATCTTGCTGGACGTGGGGGTCGATAAGACGGTGCGCAACATGCTAGGACTTCATCTTGGCCGCGAAGACCAAGGCTTTCTGGAGGCAGACATGCCTTCATGCGCCATTCGACGTGATCTTTTCCAGGATTGTTATTCATTTCTGAGGATGTTTGTACGAAAGAATGGACGTGCACAAGCAGCACTCTTTCCGCATCTGAAAACCTTTTGTGCTCACGTGGGAATCCAAAAGTTGAATGTAGCTGACACAATTGCAGAGGTTGTACGAGACAACATAATACTGACTAGACGAATAGAGGAGGAAGTTCTTCGTGATTTCATCGTTGCAATCACAAAATGGGGCAGACGCGCGAGGTGGCTGTCATTTTTTCAAGTTTTCATCATCATCAAAGATCGGCCCTTGAAACGAAACCAGGATATGATTTTGCGACTGCTGCTGGATGAACAGGAGGCTGTACTCGACCTCGATTGCGATTACTCTCGGAAGGGCAGCGGCGCCAAGTATCTGTCGGTTAACGATGAGCGATTCGGGAAGACACGCATTCAGCTGCTTCTTGAAAATGACCACCTGCGGCCTGAGTCTAGCCTTCTCAAATATCACTCGGTGACTCTGAAGCTACTTGCTGGATGTGCCTTCGGCAAAAATGCCGAAAATCAAAACGAGATCGGAACGTTGGTGAACTGTGAGCATATCTTGTGGAACATTCTTGATCTAGATAAGCTACCGAATGGCGACCGTGAGAGGCAGATCAACGCTGATGCTCTCAGATTTGTGCGGGAGGCCTGGATAACGCTGCTGAATGATTTAATATTTCAATGCCAGGCGACAGATTCTGTTACTATCAAGCAGGTTGCAGCTTCCAAAAGAATTTTTAACATTTCTGGAGTAAATACTGGCAGTGGCGAATGCCTCATGGATTACTTCACGTCCAGCCTTTCAACTTTCCGAGAACGCATATCAAAGCTGGATCCCAAAGAGTATTTGAATAGTCCGGCTTTGCTGGATGGTGTTGAGGACGAGTTTGGTCATGACCTGGGCATTCATTACAGGGAAGTCACAGAGATTGTGCGCGGTTGCAAAGCCTTCTTTTCTCGCTGGGAAATGTATGTGCAAACGGCGGTTCCAGGAAGGGAAGCGCAGTTCAAGCTGCAGTTACAGGGTTTGCGTGAAAGTGCTTTGTATGTTTATATGGCCCTGGACCCGTTCCGGTTTGGATCAATCAGCCAGCACTTGGTCGAGCTCATCACGAACATGCATGACCTGGGAATCGAGGGTGTGCAGTTGAATGTGGAACCGAGCGAACGTGACGAGAAGCCAGCACTTCCATCGCGTGCGCGCTGTTTCCAGGAAGGCTGGCAAAAGTTTCGAAAATGCCTGCCCCCTGTTTTTGGTATCGACTGGCAAGAAGGACAGGGATTAAACAAGGCAATTAAAGACATGGCAATCTTGTTTGGCAGCTCAAAGTCGTACAGAAACAATGATTTCCAATCATTAAAGCAAGTTATAATACTCCTGTGCCAAGACGACTGTGATGATGCTCTAAGGCTCACAGGCCTAAAGACGCTGAGAGCTATGATGTACTTGATGCCCGACGCAGATGTGAGCACCACCGAATATAGAGAAAACGAATACGATCGGCACTTGAAAAATCTGCCTGCCTCTGGCTTGGGCAAGCAGCAATACCATGATTTTCAGGCTAGGCTTGCCCAATTAGGCTGCCTTGATGTGATTTTAAAATCCATAGAATCCGAAGACCCAAAAATTGTCTATGCGACCCTGCAGCTGTCAGTGACTATACTCGACGGCGGGAATCCCGTAGTGCAAAAAATGTTGTCAAACTTACTAACTCCGGCTTCTAGCGCGCCTTTTTTCGCCAAATTAAAGGCACTCTTCACGGAGTCGAAGCAGGCCATGAAGGAGGCCAAGCGCAGGATGAAGCGGTCGGCCGCAGAAAAGGATGCTATGATGCGTGCTGGCATTACCGATGCACAGGGGAAAACAAACCAGGTACGAATTGAATCTCTGGCCAGTGGCCAGAAGACAATGGCCGAGGTTATGAAGACAATGCGGCGGATGTGCATGGGCGCCTGCAAGGTGCTGCAGGACATTCTCCGCTACCAGAAACTAAACCTCGAGACTTCTGACTTCTTCCTTGAGGCTGTATCCTATCTTGCACTTCTAGAGCCTGAACTCTCGAACGCCATCTACAACAAAGACTTTGATTTGGTTGATGCTGCCATGCGCGGCTTTCTGATGCTCGGAGACGCGATGAGCGGTGAGCGAGTACTCAGTGTGCTAGCGCATCTGCACCAGTGCGCGACAAAACATCCGCAGACATGCTGTCAATTATATCATACTGACGCAGATGAATTTTTTTTTGAATTGCAGGACCGAATCTTGAGAACCAAAAGTCGATTGCAGACTCTGGTGTATTCGATTTGTGTGACCGAGTTCTCCACAGCATCCGTTTCGAGGATGTTGCCTTCTCCCTTGACAATCATGATGAAGTTTTGCAGAAGAATGATCTCCGCAGTAAGCTCAAATTGGTACATCAATTATATAAGTGTTAGTTCACGTTTCATTCTGTCCTTCACTCAGTTTGGATGTGACATCATGCGTGTGTGTTTGTGTCTGTGTATGTGTGTGTGTGTGTGTGTTTTCCTTAAGCGGAGCAATATTCTGCTTTATTATGCACAAATTTATATGCATGTGTACTCATGTACATACATACGTTTGCGTTTGTGTTTATGTTTGTGTCTGTCTGTCTTTTTCTGTGTTGTTTTCAACTACACACACACACACACACACACACACACCTGTGAACAATGTGTGTTGGCTGCACAGGCTCTGCTGCGGTTTCTTTCAAAATTTCTTGAAGGTGTCACGGATGTTGATGTGCCTAATCAGATGCTAGCCTTGGTGGATTGGTCAGGATGCTTCGTCGATCAGGTGGCAATCTACGTCCCTGTTTTCTTGTTTTCATGCAAGTATGCATACCTCTCACTTAGCGCTGACACTCACTCCTAAAATCATACGTGAATCGCAAAAACTCTATCGCAGATGCACGAGTGCCACCAGGCCTATAAGCGAGGTTCGGACCTGGCAAACATCGAACTCTTTGTGGAAGAGGGCCTGCAGTACTTTTTTATCATGTCACAAATCCGACATTACGACACCAGCAAACAGTACATTGGGCCCGCATTTGAGATTCTAGACGACGCTGAGATGCAGGTCGAAACAAATGAAAAATTGACTTTTTTCACCTCGAGATGGCGGAGATATGAAATCGCAAGACTGCGAGCACTTCCTGGGGGATACAACTGAATACAGCTAACTTGGAAATGATTTAATTTGTGCTATCAGTAGATATGCACTCAAGAGAAATATTCAAGACAATGTACCCGTGGGTGATTTTTTTAAGCTTCTTTACAAAAAGTATGAATGCAAAGTCACAGAGCTCAAAGGTAATGCCGCAAAGACATTGCTATGAGGTGATATGTCTATACTGTGACAATGAATGGCTCGATTCTTTTACTCTCGTCCGTGTTGAAACTTCAGTGGAGAGTGAGAGCGCGCGTGCGCACGCGACTGATTTCGCTTTTGTCTCGGCGTTCTGTGTGTCGCTTGGTGTTTTCATCAGTTCTACGAAACGAAGACGGGGTACATAGAACAAGTCCGGAATAAAGTACTAGAGCGCGTTTATTTTCCAGTGCCTGATGTTTGCCTTCCGGGGGGTCTACTCGATCGCCCTTCAGGTCTCACTGTTTGCGAACATGTGCGAGCATATTCGCAAACAAGCAAGCAACCTCGCGTCGAATTGCACCTTGCATGGTTCGTCAGAAAAGGTATCCTGATTTCTGGATGCTGACCCGCGCATGCTACAAACAGTCGAAAAATACTACTTGAATGCGGACCGTTCCGACGCCGACAAAAAGAATAGAGATTTCCTGGATAGAATGTGTGAACTAGTCGAGAGGGAACAGTTCCAGAGTGAAGTCCGCAAGACTATGTATGCCTTCACTGTCACAAAGCTGGAAACCATACGCCAGGTATGCAGTACAGCAGCTCACGGAATCTGATCTGAGTTCACTCTGCAAATTCCTGCATCCTTGCTTGCCGTCAAGAATATTATCACGTCTTTTGTACTTTCAGATGTAGAAGACACGTCAACGCTGTACACACACACACACACACACACACACACACACACACACACACACACACAAGCACACACACACACACACACACACTTCAGGTCAACTTTTATTGGACGCTTGCGCAACATACGATTATGTTCTTATTCGGCTACATGCCTTCGCTTGGCTATTGGACCTCGTCCTTCAAGCAAGACTACAGTTTGGCAATTGAGGAAGCAGCAGCAGGAGAAGATGCAGCAGCAGGAGAAGATGTTGAGTCCTGGCAGTTGCTGACGAAATCAGACGTGTTTTTCTTTGAGAAAGTTCAGCCAATGCTGGAGGTGTTAATGCGCGTGATGTCATGGATCGGGATGGTCACGTGTGCAGTGCGCTTTTTCGCCTATATGTGGTCTGACCTTCCCCTCACAATCAAGCTTGAACTTCTCAGGGAAGACCAGGCAGAAATCCAGGCAATGCCAGATCTCTACCTCAAAGCCCCAACGAACGTGGTGGAGCAGGATCCGAAGGAAGAGGTAGTTTGGATTGAAGACTACAAATCCACACCACCTGTCGACCCTAAGTCCCTGGAAGATAAAGAGGAAGAAAATGATGATGATCTTCGAGGGCGCCAGGTGCGTGCCGCCTTGAAAAGTGTCATCTTCTGGTACGAATTAGGGTTCGTCATTTTCCCCGTTCTTGCAGTTGCAACCGATGAGCCCGTCTTGAGTTTGTGGTCGCTGTTCGAAATCTGCACGTGGGAGGGCTCTCGCACAATCCTCGATGCAATTTTCCTCAACCTCGGCAAAATGGCACAAGCAATGGTTCTGGGTCTGTTGATGATCTACGCTTGGATGATATTTGGCATAATGGTGCTCAAGGACGCCCAAAAAGAGGACACCTGTGCGAATCTCTTCCAATGTTTCACAGCGTATGTTGATACGTGTATTCGCGACGTTGGTGTGAACGAATTGGTCGCTACTGTAAATGAAGACATCAAGTATCCACACAATATCTGGGATGCCCTAGGGGCGGGTGGAGAGTCGCGCGACAATGGTGTTTGGGGTATTCGCTTCGTCTGGGATGTGTCGTTTCAGATATTCTTCAATTACATCCTGGTGGCAATCATTACTGGTATCGTAATCGATGGATTCGGCGCGCTCAAAGAAGCAAAGGAGGAGATGGAAGATGACCTCAAATCAGTGTGCTTCGTGTGCGACCTTGGGCGTTTCAAATTGGATAACTCCGGCATAGGATTTGACAAGCATATTCGGACTGAGCACAATCCTCGTTGGTACCTCTCGTACCTCATTCACCTACAGAGATTGCCGTATATTAACCTCAGTGAGCAGCAGCGCTATATCTACGACATGGTATGGCCTAAAAAGAATCAAAAGCGAAGCTTTGCTTGGATGCCACGAGAGGAAACCTTCACGTTGGAGACTGAAGAAGAAGAGAACCAAGAGCTTCTTGAGATTCATCACAGGGTCGATGAGATAGACGATTTCATGAAGAAAGGTCTTTTGAACATTGAACAGCGGCTGGAGGCTGTTGATAAGGCCATCAAGCAGGTAGATGCGCGCTTTCACACTCCACACGGAGGTCTGGAATAAATTACAGGCTGGCCCCTGTCAGCAGGCGACGCCCTGGACCCCGTCATGCAGTACTTTTACTAATAGACTCTCTGTAGAGAGATGTCTTTATTCTGATAAACTCATGGAGTCTCCGTTTGCCAGCGTTACCGCCGGTGGACTAGCGATGTTACTAGTACCCCCCCCCCCCTCTCTCTCTATCTCAATGGGACTTGATCCGGAATCAAATTCAAAGTGGAGCTTTTTGCTGAAGGCTGCCCTGCCTCGCAACGCTTGCTCTTTTGATTGCTTCTTGCAGGGTCAGAAAAGATAGGCCATTTATTATCAAGTACTAAACGCACAGAAAAAATTTCAAAGAATTCTTCTCGATAAGGCTTTTCTGAGCATGCAAACAAGCAATTCTAAGAGTAGTTCTCAATGACCCTGTACAGAAAGTCTTAATCATATATATGTATATAATGCTCAGTAAGTCTTAATATATATATATATACATTATATATATACGGACAGGTGGCATCTTCATTTCACGCACGCACAGAAATACAGACACACACACACAACTTAAGATTCGGTTTTCCCGCGTGAGATGTGCGTGTGCCCAACGCATACCCCAATCACTGTTATGATGCGTGCAGCGAGAGAGGGCTCGCCATCAGCCGCCAAAGAAAGAGAGCTGAAACTGTTCCCAGCAGATCTGCAGACGATGCTGCACCAGGGCATTTCGCTTTCCATGCTGGGAAGGAAACTCTAGAAGTTTCCTTGCACGCTCAAGATCAAAGGGCAGGAGCAACCCATCCTCGTGCTTCATCACGAGCATGACACTGTCTGCAGTGCGAACGAGCGACTCGTCGTCCATCTTCATCGCGTCAGCCCCTGCCAGAAGGGTATGGAGTATTTCACAGACAGCTGCCGCGTGAGGGGCAACACACAGACTCTTGATTCCTTGGGGCCACGACAGCAGAATCCACATGATCTGTGCAGCAATCTGGTGAGAATTGCGGTTGCTGCTGCGGTGCAAGCTCTTCTGCAAGGCTGCCAGCACGCCTTCTTGCAGCACTCCATCCAGGAGGAGTGGCAGCACAGCACTCGAGCTCCACAGTGGGGCGTCCTGGAGCGCCTGCTGCGCGTGCGCGGAAGGGGCTGCCATGATGCTGCCATCAGCAGAGCTAACTCCTCTCACTCCTCCTTGCGCTCCTGCTTTTGTGCCCGTACGCGCAACCTCACATCAATAAACAAGCAGCACGCGCTGTGCACAGCTTGCACAAAAGATCGAGCCCCGAGACACATGACACGCACAAGTCAGTTGCTCACGCGAGGAGTATCTCACCGGGCCGAGCAAGCCCTGATGCGCGCGCTCCTAGCCCCGACATTTTTGAGGGTGCTCGCAATACGCCACTTTCGATCTCACGCCTGCTATTGCTGCCACAGACAAGCCCACCAGCACTTTCTCCTCCACTTTCTCCTCCACTGCAGCCCTCTTCGCGCTGGGGGTTCGAATGAGAAAGAAGGAAGCTCAGAGATGCTTCTAGTACTTGCGGGCTGTTGCTCCTGAGTGTGAGATACGGAGGCACAGGGATATTGGTGACGAGACGGAGAAAGAGTGGTGGGTGCTCGCATCAATATCATAATCGATTGGATGGCAAAGAGAGAGAGAGCGCACGCGAGAGAGAGAGAGAGCGCGCGAGCGAGAGAGAGCACAGTACAAGATTATCACATGCAAATATCTTGCATGGTTACTGAGTCTCAGAGCGCTCACCTAAAGCCAGTCCTGGCGACGTAGCGGAACGCCGATGACAGCGCTGGCTTGCTCGCTGCGTGCACAGCGGATGAGGAGGATGCCAGGAAGAGGATCACAAAGCCTTCGTCATGTTGCTCCTGCGAATAATTTGAGAATCGTGTGTTAGGCAGCAAAACTTGTGCCTTTACTCGCAATTTCACGTGAGGCACCTGAATCACACAGTCACTTCGACCTGAGATGAAGGTGCAGCAGGGGAGCAGGAGGCCAGCAGCAGACGCTTGGAAGCATCTGCTTCGGCTTTCCGCGCGCTTTGCTGCAGGCTGCGTTATTTGGTGCGCTGGATCAGCGACAAGCATCCTGTTGCGTGGAGCACGCAAGAGTGCTTTAAAGGGTTTACTGGCTCTCACAAACTCAAACTCACAAAGCTCCGGCTATTGCCACGCACCTGCTCTCCAGCTCTGCAATGGAGGCGTTGATGGTGGCTGCGTGCTCGTCGATTCCATCGCACGCTGCTTGCCCTCGCACCAGCCATCCAGTGTTGATCCATGCCTCGTCCCTCTCCAGCAACGCCTCGCGAGCCTCGGATGAGCAAGGGGTCCACGTCACTGGCATCCAAGCCGCCTGAGACCCGGAATGGTGCTGCACACGTGCTTGCAGCTGCGTGCAGTTGCGCTCCAATGGCGAGTAACGTGGAGGGGACTCGTCTGGGGGCGAGCCACAGAAGTCGGAGAACTCGACACGCCTCGGCCGAGCCTTGGCGGAGGCCTTGTCAGCTTTGTCTTTCGATGCCTTGTCCTTGTGCAGCGGCGAGTCGCCTTCCTCCTGCACCTCGAGGTCGTAGGAAAAAGAACGTTTAGGATGTCGAGTCATCTGTTGAGTCTCTTTCACCCGCGCTGTCCCCTCGCCCCGCGCTGCGCCCGGCTTGTGTAATTCCTGCGATAATAAAAGGTTCTCAAGAACAAGTTTGTGCCGGCGCACGAGGAGGAGGCAGAGATGGTGACAGAGGCCGACAACACTTTGACTTCGTTTT
>Ga0315899_10003633_pt1 | contig 16808 bp, 14 predicted proteins | sample LakEriMetagenome_2_FD_203518 | JGI IMG/M metagenome (GOLD analysis project Ga0315899, IMG submission 203518) | Freshwater fungal communities from buoy surface, Lake Erie, Ohio, United States - Buoy 4 MA112 | ecosystem: Environmental > Aquatic > Freshwater > Lake | place: USA: Lake Erie, Ohio... | reverse complement strand
CTGATATTTTGTCGGTGAAACGCCTTCCGAAAGAGGCCTTGAAAGATGATGAGGACATCGGTGATGCAACCGAGTTCAAACGCAGCATAACCGTAGATCAAATCCGCAGTCTGCAGCAATCGCTCACCACGCGGCCCGGACTTAGTGACCGGCGCGCAATTATCATAGACGCGGCCGATGACTTGGAACGCGGCGGGGCCAATGCGTTGCTGAAGTCGCTTGAGGAGCCGCCTATTGGCACGTTCTTTTTCCTGATCAGCCATGCGAGCGATAGGCTTTTGCCAACTATCCGCTCACGGTGCCAGATTTTACGGTTTGAAGCCCTTTCTGACAGCGATATGACCAACGCTCTGCAACGGGCCGCTCCAGAGGTCAGCGCGACAGAGATTGATGCGCTTATCCGTTTGGGAAATGGGACGCCGGGCCAAGCGCTGGATTTTCTCGGGCTTGATCTCAAAGAGATTGAGGACGCCATGACGTCAATCTTACGCACGGGTGACCGTGACAACGGGCTTCGGAGTGGCTTATCAGACAAGCTAGCGCTGAAGGCAGCACAGCCACGGTATGAGGCGTTCTTGCGCCGAGCGCCTGCTTTAATCGCAGAATACACCCGCACACTTGATGCTACACAGGTGAGCAACGGCGTTGCCGCATGGGAAGCTGCGAGCAGCCTTGCTGCGCGCGCGATAGCGCTAAGTCTCGATAAGCAAAGCGTCGTGTTCCAAATGGGAAGCTTGCTGGCATCGATACAAGCGCATAAAGCGCGAAATTAGTAATTATTAAGAGTATTCATGTCCCAACCTTTCTACATTACCACTGCCATCGCTTATCCCAATGGAAAGCCGCATATCGGCCACGCCTATGAGGCTATTGCAACTGACGCGATTGCGCGGTTTCAGCGTTTGAATGGCCGTGAAGTCTGCTTCGTTACGGGTACCGACGAACATGGCTTAAAAATGGATCAGACCGCACGCGCCGCGGGGAAGGCTACGCGCGATCTTGCAGATGAAATGTCACTATATTTCAAACAAATGTGCGAAACTCTTGATATTTCATATGATCATTTTTGCCGTACAACGGCCGAAAATCATCACACAGCAAGTCAAGCCGTCTGGAAACGCCTGGAGGCGAGTGGCGATCTGTATTTAGATAGGTATGAAGGCTGGTACTCTGTCCGCGACGAGGCTTATTATGACGAAAGCGAGCTGACCGACGGGGAAGGTGGGCAGAAGCTCTCACCCCAAGGAACGCCGGTCGAATGGACCGTTGAGGAAAGCTGGTTTTTCCGGTTGTCCAAATATGAGCAGCCATTGCTGGAATATTACGCTGCGAACCCCGATTTTATCCGCCCGGATAGCCGCAAAAATGAAACCGTCAAATTTGTCGAAGGCGGATTGAAGGACTTGTCGGTATCGCGCACCAGCTTTGATTGGGGCGTAAAGGTTCCAGGCAGCGAGAACCACGTCATGTATGTGTGGCTCGATGCGCTGACGACCTATATTTCGGCGATTGGTTTTCCCAACGAGACCGAAGAATGGCGCAAATTCTGGCCCGCCAGCGTCCATATCATCGGCAAAGACATTGTGCGTTTCCACACCGTCTATTGGCCAGCGTTTCTGATGTCTGCGGGCTTGCCCTTACCAAAAATGGTATTCGGTCATGGTTTCTTGCTCTCTCGCGGTGAAAAAATGTCTAAGTCATTGGGGAATGTCGTCGACCCTATGGAGCTTGCCCAACTTTTCGGTGTCGACGCGTTGCGGTACTTCCTGTTGCGCGAAGTCAGCTTTGGCCAAGACGGCAGCTATAGCCCCGAAGCCATTGTCACCCGCGTAAATGCAGACCTTGCCAACAGCTTTGGCAATCTTGCGCAGCGGACACTGTCGCTGATCTTCAAAAACTGCGAGGGTCGCCTTCCGGCTATTGGCGGGCATCATGACGACGATAACGCCTTGCTAGAATTGGTCGGGAACGCGGTTTCAAAGCAAATTCCAGCGCATTTCGAAGACCTAGCGATGTCACAGGCTTTAGAGGCGTGGATGCAGGCGGTGTTTGCCTGTAACGCTTATGTGGACGTGCAAGCGCCCTGGGCACTTAAGAAGACCGATCCCGAGCGGATGGAAGCCGTATTGGCAACGTTGTTCATATGTATCGCGCAGCTTGCCATTGCCGCGCTGCCGATTATTCCAGGTTCCGCAACTAAGTTACTTGATCAAATGGGCGTGCCCAATGAAGTTCGCAATTTTGCAGATGCTGGAACGCATTGGTATGCGCCGCTGGCCGAAAGCGGTTTCCAGATTGCCCAGCCTGTAGGCCTTTTCCCGCGGCTAGAATTGCCGGCGGAGGAGGGGGCTGCCGCCTGATGTTCGTCGATTCCCACTGCCACCTGAATTATAAGGGCTTAGTTGAACAGCAAGTCGATGTTCTTGCGCGGGCGCGTGAAAGTGGTGTGTCTGCGATGCTTAACATTTCCACGCGGGAGTGTGAGTGGGATGACGTCATCGGGTTAGCCGAGCAGGAAAGCGATGTATGGGCTTCCGTTGGTATTCATCCACATGAGGCCGACCAACATGTTGGTATGGATTGTGCAAAGCTAGTCGAAAAGTCAGCGCATCCGCGTGTTGTTGCCATAGGCGAAACGGGTCTGGATTATTATTACGACAAAAGCGACCGCGCCCAGCAGTGCACTGGGTTTCGCGAACATATCAAGGCTTCGCGCGAAACGGGCCTGCCGATCATTATTCACACACGCGATGCGGAGGCTGACACAGCCGCCATATTGACCGAAGAAATGCGGGAAGGGGCTTTCACTGGCGTCATTCATTGTTTTACCGCCAGTGCCGCATTTGCCCGAATAGCCTTGGATCTTGGCATGTACATATCGCTATCAGGAATTGTGACGTTCAAAAACGCACAGGACCTTCAGGACGTGGCCAAATGGCTTCCAGAAGACCGTTTGCTGGTTGAAACCGACGCGCCATTTTTGGCGCCAATTCCACATCGCGGAAGGACCGGCGAACCAGCCTTTGTGGCTGACACCGCGTGCTTTGTCGCCCAGTTACGCGGCGTGGCGCCCGAGATCCTTGCGCAGCAAACTGCAGACAATTTCTACAATTTGTTTTCTAAGGCTATACGATGAACTTCATCGAGGACGGCCCATCGTTGATTTGGGGCGTCGTGTGTATATTGCTGTTGATCAGCTCACTCGCGGCCCGGCGTCTGCCGTTGGGTTATTTAGCCAAGGCTGGGCTTGCTTGGATTGCGATTTTTGCGGCTTTGTTTGCTGTTTTCAGCTTTCGGTATGAATTCATCGGTATTTGGGAACGCGTGAAAGCAGATATTTCTGGCACAGCAGGACAAAGCATCACCAGCGAGGCCATTTCATTGCGGCGACAGGATGATGGCCATTATTGGCTGCAGGTCGAGGTAAATGGCACGCCTGTGCGTTTTATGATCGATAGCGGCGCCACATTTACCGCCATGAACGCAAACACTGCCAAAGACACACAGGTTGAAGTTGAAACCGGCGGCTATCCGGTCATGCTTGGCACAGCTAACGGCCGTGTCGCGGCCAAGCGTGGCATGATAAGTTCGCTAAAAATGGGATCGCATGTGATTGGAAATCATCGAGTAGTGGTATCCGAAAATTTTGGTGACACAAATGTGCTTGGTATGAATTTCCTCGATGCCATGAAGAGTTGGAAAGTTGAAGGCAATGTGATGACCCTGCAACCGTGATGCTCAGGACTACATTAAACTTCAACTCAAATTTAATAAGATGAATTAATTAACATAATATATATTATCGACCTTAATGATGCAGGCTTACAGATGCGCACCGATATAACCCTTCTCACAGAAATCATGGCCCAGTTGCGTGACCCTAACGACGGCTGTCCTTGGGACCTTGAGCAGGATTTTTCCACCATTGCGCCTTATACCATTGAGGAAGCATATGAAGTCGCCGACGCGATCGAACGCAATGACCTTGATGGATTAAAAGACGAATTGGGCGACCTACTTCTTCAAGTCGTGTTCCATAGCCAGATAGCGTCAGAGCTTGGAGCATTTGGTTTGCAAGACGTCGTCAGCGGTATCTGCGATAAAATGATCCGGCGGCACCCGCATATCTTTGGCGACAAAGTTATCGGGAATGACGCTGTTCCGGAAGCATGGGAGAGTATTAAAGCGGCTGAACGTAGCGGTGATGAAGACACCAGTGCGCTGGCCGGTGTTGCCCTCGCCCTTCCCGCATTGTTGCGAGCACAAAAAATACAGAAGCGCGCTGCGCGTACTGGCTTTGACTGGCCGGACCAGTCCGGCGCACGAGATAAAATCATTGAAGAATTACAGGAAGTTGAAAGCGCAACTTCACCAGAGCATGTCACTGAAGAAATCGGAGACCTGCTTTTTGCGGTGGTCAATTTTGCGCGCTTTCACAAAGTTGACGCCGAGCACGCTCTAAAATCGGCAACTGCCAAATTTGATCGACGTTTTCGGGACATGGAAGCGTCTGCCGGTGAAGCGTTTGCGGGGCTCTCGCTGGATGCCAAAGAGGAATTCTGGCGACAAGCAAAAGCGAAGGAGTCTAAATAGCGCCTCTTCTATGCTTCTAATTGCGTGAACTGCTTTTCAAACTGTCCCCACAGCTGCCTACTTAACGACACATCCACGGACACGGTTTCACCGTCAACTATCTGGTGTGTCACGGTCCCTCGCCCATGTAACCATGCCAATGGAGCACCATCGTCAGCCCGAAGCTTCACCGTCCTAACGTCGTTGCCCTTGGCAATCAGCGCCGACAAATGCGCTTTGAACGCGTCGACACCCTCTCCGGTCTCGGCAGAAATCATAAGCACGGTATCATCGCGCCTGGATATGCCAGTTAATTCGTCAAGACGATCGCCTTCCAAAAGGTCCATCTTATTCCATAGTTCAACCATGCGCGGCTGCTTCCCAGCATCAGCATCATCAATAACACCAAGATCGCGAAGGATCTGCAGCACATCGTCACGCTGTGAATCCGTTTCGGGATGCGAAATATCGCGAACATGGACGACGATGTCTGCCGAGATCACTTCTTCCAGTGTCGCACGGAAGGCCGCGATCAATTGCGTTGGAAGATCCGAGACAAAGCCAACAGTGTCAGATAGAATCGCCTTTTCGACGCCTGGCAGTGCAATTTGCCGCATGGTCGGGTCCAATGTCGCAAACAACATATCTTCTGCCAACACGGTTGCGCGCGTCAGTTTATTAAACAATGTCGATTTACCCGCGTTGGTATATCCGACCAACGCAATGACTGGCCAAGGCGCGCGTTTGCGCCGAGCGCGATGCAGCGAACGTGTTCTCTTGACCTCTTCCAACTCACGCCGCAACCGTGCCATGCGGTCGCGGATCATGCGACGGTCGGCCTCAATCTGCGTTTCACCAGGGCCGCCAAGAAAGCCAAAGCCCCCACGCTGACGTTCCAAATGGGTCCAACTGCGCACCAAACGCCCAGCTTGATAATCAAGATGTGCCAACTCCACCTGCAACCGTCCTTCGGCAGTGGCAGCGCGCTCGCCGAAAATCTCAAGAATTAGCCCAGTCCGGTCAATCGTCTTGAGGCCCGTCCGTTCTTCAAGGTTTCGTTGCTGAATTGCGGTTAAAGATGCGTCTACAATCAGAAGGTCAGCTTCCAACTCGCGACCCATTTCTGCGATTTCTTCAACCTGCCCCCCGCCGAGCAAGGTTACCGCGCGCGGCGAACGCACCCGATAATGTTTCTTGCGCACGACGTTCAAACCGATCGCAAGTGCAAGACCCTCAGCCTCGGCAAGACGCGACTCTGGCCCTACAGAGGCTCTTCCGGGTAGCTCTGGGTAAACGACCAAAGCACGCGCGCCACGCGCGAACTCGTCCGTTTCGCTGCGTTCAAACCCGCTCAAATATCGCTCTCGTCGACGCCTTGATTATATTCTGCAAGGTTAACCGGATGGGCTGGCTGGATAGTGGATATAGCATGCTTGTATACAAGCTGCGTCGTCCCATCTCGTTCCAGCATGACCGAAAAAAGATCATAGGCAGCAATGGCGCCTTGAAGCATGACGCCATTCACCAGAAACGTGGTGACTGACTCGTTCTTGTCGCACATGGCGTGGAGAAAGACGTCCTGCAACGCGCCAGGTCGGTGGCTTGTACGCGACATCATTTCATCAAACAGCGCCCTGTCAGGGGACGTAGATGGCATAATTGTAGAAATGGAATGCTTATAAACGAGTTGCGACAGGCCGTCGCGGCGCAAAAGCACCGAAAAATTATCAAACCACGTTACAACGCCTTGAAGCTTGACCCCTTTGACCAAAAACATGGTCACGGGTGTTTTCGATTTTCTGAGGGAGTTCAGAAAGAGGTCTTGAAGTCCGTTATTTTTTTCAGTCATTATTAGTGTCCGATTATATTTATTGTTAAGCCTTATCAGACTGAAGGTCCGTCAAACAGCCGGATGAAAAAGCGGCTGTATCGATACACGAATAACATCGATTCCGCAATTGTGCTCAAACGTCTCCATCATCGTTAAAGTCCAAGGCGTTCTTACGCACCGAAATACCAAGCAGCTTAAGCTTCCGGTGCAGAGCCGAGCGCTCCATACCAACAAATGTAGCCGTCTTCGAGATGTTCCCAGAGAAACGCTTGATCTGCACGCGAAGATATTCCCGTTCAAACGCTTCGCGTGCTTCCCGTAATGGCGCGCCCATCAAAGACGTCACATTATGCTCTGCGCCTTCATAGCTATTGATAATTTCCGAAGGAAGCATGTCCGCTTCTATCGTTACAATGCCGTCTGCTGGCGCCATTATGATCGTACGTTCTATTATATTTCGCAATTGGCGAACATTGCCTGGCCATTCGCACGCTTGTAGCGCGGCCAAGGCATCGTCGGAAAAATTGGGCGGAGAAATGCGGTGCTCGGATGCAAAACGGGCAGCATAATGGTGGACAAGGTTTGGTATATCTTCACGCCGGCCAGATAATGCCGGTATTTCGACAGGAACGACGTTCAGTCTGTAAAAAAGGTCTTCACGAAACCGACCCTCCGATATTTCAACCGCCAGATCGCGCGCCGTTGCGGACACAAAGCGGACATCTACCCTAATTTGTCGGTCACCGCCTACGCGCACAAAGCTTTGGTCGGTTAGAACGCGCAGGATCTTGCCTTGTGTTGTGCGCGGCATATCCGCCACTTCGTCGAGGAACACAGTCCCGCCATGGGCCTTTTCTAGCATGCCTGCCTGAAAAAGGTGCCCATCTCGTTCAATACCGAATAGTTCTTCGTCAAACCGTTCCGGCGAAAGACGGGCGGCGCTAACCGAGATAAAGGCAGACCCTGCCCGCGGACTCCAACTGTGCAGCAAACGCGCCGCGACTTCTTTTCCAACCCCTGCAGGACCGGTAATAAGCATCCGGCTGCCCGTGCCCGCAACTTTTTTCAGCGTCGCACGCACCGCGTTGATTGACGGCGAAGACCCTGTCAGTTCTTCCGAATGCCCAACCCGTGCCTTCAGTACAGCATTTTCGGCGCGAAGCCGTTCAGTTTCAGTTGCCTTCGCCACCAAGTGCAACAACTTGCTAGCTTCAAAAGGTTTCTCAATGAAGTCAACGGCGCCCTGGCCAATGGCTGCAACAGCGGTGTCGATGTTGCCATGGCCAGAGAACACAATAACCGGAATTTGCGGGTCGCGGACCTTGATAACGCGCAACAGTTCGATGCCGTCCATTGATGAACCCCGCAACCAAACGTCGAGCAGTATTAAGGATGGCAAACGCTCATCCAGCGCAGCTAGTGCATCATCCGCCGAAGATGCGGTTCTGGTGCCGTAGCCTTCGTCTTCCAAAACACCGGAGACCAGATCCCTAATGTCTTGCTCGTCGTCTACAATCAGTATGTCGAGTGCCATAATCAGCCCATAACCTCATCTGAATTGGAAGGAGGTAAGGAGGATTTCGCTTTCCCCACCTTGGATGCAACGTTTTCGGGGTGAAACTTTAGCGTGACAACCGCCCCTGCCGGCTCGTTATCCGAAAGCAAAATTTCGCCAAAATGCTCTTCAATAATCTTTTTTACAATCGCCAGACCAAGACCAGATCCGGTCGCACGATTGGTAATATAAGGCTCCATGATCCGCTGTCTGTCCGATGGTAAACCAATCCCATTATCTGCTATTCGAATAATTAACGCCTTGTCCTCCATCAGGAGATCAACGGATATTACGCCATCAAGCGGTATCTTTTTTCGTTTTTCCTCAATCGATTCAACCGCATTTTTAAGAATATTGGTAACTGCTTGCCCCAACTGTCGGCGGTCTGAAATAAGTGGCGCAATTTGGCCTTCTTGGCGGTAATCAAACACAATATCGGGATGCGCCACCTCAAAGAGAAATACCGCATGGCCGACGATATCGTGCACATTCTCGGCACGAAACAGAGGCTTTGGCATACGTGCAAAGGACGAAAACTCATCAACAATATTACGCAAATCTCCGACTTGACGGACAATTGTGCTCGTCAACTGTTCAAATATTGCTTGATCTTGCGGGATGTTCTTACCGAACCTGCGTTGCAATCGTTCCGCGGCCAATTGGATGGGTGTCAGTGGATTTTTGATTTCATGCGCAATACGTCGTGCGACATCCGACCAAGCAGCACGGCGTTGGTCAGCCAATTGCTGGCTAATGTCTTCGAACGTCACCACATTGCCCTGCGCACGCGGCGAAACCGTGACTGCGACTGTAACCGGCTCTGGCCCATCGCCCAGTTGCACAACGCCGCGCGCACTTTCGTTTACCAAAGCGGCCAACGCGGGCGCGACCAAGGTGAATTGCTGCCCCACGATAGTTAACGATGCGTTCTTCAGAAGCTTTTCAGCGGTCGAATTGGCCAGTTCAACAACACCATTGCCATCAACTGATAAAACGCCAGCGGAAACGGACTCCAGGACGGCTTCGATGAACAACCGTCGCTCGCCAAGTTGATGGTTTGTTGCAAGTAACACACCGGTTTGTGCCTGTAAGCGCTCAGTCATGCGGTTGAACGATTGCGACAGAAACCCGACCTCGTCTTCGCGAAACTCATCTATACTGACCCGAGCGGACAGGTCACCGTCCGCAATCTGCTGCGCCGCATCCACAAGGTTGTTCACAGGACGCACAAGGCGATCAGCGACCCGCAGGGCTACCCACAAAGTAATTCCAATAATCATCAACGACACAAAATAGAGCGCGAGATTGAACTGGATTTGAAGCGCGCGTGAACGCGCAACCATCTTGTCGTAATCTTCAAGCACGGATTGCGCGCGCGCACCCAAGGCAAATGAAGGTACAGTTTCGGCTCGCCTTACGTATAAATAGGTTCTTGGACTGTCAAACAGCACAACAACTGCATCGATATTGTTAGGGCTAACGGTCACAACGAAATTTTCGCCGGACTTAAGTTTTCGCAACGCTTCGCTACTGATCCAGTTACCACGGGGCTTTTCGGCCAACACAGCCTCTGTATTTTGCTGCCCATTGGGACTGATTGTCACAATCGCGGATTCACTCAGCTTACGGTTCAAGACCTGCTGGGGATATGCAATTTCGAGAAATTCTGAACTGTCGATTTTGACTTGCGACAGAATGTACCGGATATCGCCAGCCATCGTAACAGTCTCGGCCCCGACATCGCGCACTTTCTCGTCATAATATCCCTTCGCTAGCTCACCTGCATTTTGCAGCATCCCGCGTGCGGATCCAGAAAACCAGAACTGAACCCCGCTTTGAAAAAGCAATGATGCAAAAATAACCAGCAAGACAGTTGGCACTGCAGTAATTGCGGAAAATATGGCGACCAGACGCACATGCAGTAATTGTTTACTGCCTATGTTGCTATTCTCCGCCCGCTTGAGTGCAACACGCCGCCCGAACAACACCAGAAGTAATGTTGCTGGCAATAAATTACCCACCAACATCGTTGCGGATGCAGCTGGTGCAAGGGGTTCTGACTGCTGCCCCTGCCCGATCAAAAGCAAAGCGGTTACAACGCCAGCGACAACAATCATCACTGCGCTTGCGATTTCGAGAAATTTTATCGACTGGCCGTTACCCACTAGGTCAGCAAGCCAATCAAAAAGGCGACGGGGGGCGGAAGGTATTGACGTATCCTTCGTTAGTCCATTTGTTGCCATAAAGTCACTGTGGCATTCCTTGCGTTGCCTGAAAAGCACAAAATTATGGTCCAAATGCCACGTGTCGCGTTAAGTGCTCATTCTAACGCCCACCGGAGGGACCAATCCCATAATCGGTGAGCTTCTTGCGCAATGTGTTGCGATTAATCCCGAGCAAGGCCGCCGCTTTCAACTGATTACCTTTAACCTGCCGCATCACATGTTGAAGAAGCGGAATTTCAAATTGCGCCAGCGCGCGCGGATATAATTTCTCACGTGTTGAACCGCGTTGCCGCTGATCGCGCAAAAATTGCGCTACCGCCGCCTCAAAACTTGCGCCTTGGATAGACGGCTCGGCATCCTGCGCAGGTTCAATAAACTGCATGATAGTGGCATCAGTGATAATGTCTTCGCGGCACAGCAATGCAAGCCGGTAGATAAGGTTTTTCAGTTCGCGAATATTGCCCCGCCACGGCATCGCCATTAACTGGCTGACGGCGTTGTCATCAATTTTCCGGATAGGCAGGCCATCCTTCGCCGCCATGATCAGGAAATGCTGCGCGAGTAAGCCAATGTCCTCTGTGCGTTCGCGTAACGGCGGCATCTCAATAGGTACGACGTTCAAGCGATAATATAAATCTTCGCGAAAGCCGCCCTTTTCAATCAAGGCCGGCAAGTTCTGGTTGGTCGCAGCGAGGATACGCACATCAAGCCGAATGCTCGCCTTTCCGCCAATGCGGCTTATGACACCGCTTTGCAGCGCGCGTAGCAAACGCGTTTGGGCATGCATCGGCATGTCGCCGATCTCATCGAGGAACAAAGTTCCGCCTTGCGCCTGTTCAAACCGGCCAATCGACTGACCAACTGCGCCAGTAAACGCACCTTTTTCGTGACCAAAAAGCTCTGCCTCAATCAACTCGCTCGGGATTGCAGCCATATTGACGGCAACGAACGGGCCAGTCTTACGCTGGCCAAGATTGTGGATAGCCTCGGCCACCAATTCCTTGCCGGTGCCGCTTTCACCAGAGATCAAGACAGATAGGTCGTTGCGCAGCAACCGTGCGACCATGCGGTAAACATCCTGCATAGCTGCGCTGCGACCGATCATTGGTAGATTGACTTCGGTGAGCGATTCAAATGGATCTGCTGACGTCGACCGCCGTTTTTCGATGCCTTGTTTTACCGCGAGAACAAGGTCATTCAGGTCAAAAGGCTTTGGGAAATATTCGAATGCGTCAATCTCACTGGCCCGCACGGCAGTTTCCAATGTATTCTGCGCAGACATGATGATGACAGGCATGTCGGGCGATTTTTCCATCGCCTCTTTCAACGTCGTTAAACCATCGCTGTCCTTCAACATGACGTCAGTCAGCATCAGGTCAAAATGCCCACTGGCCAGCACTGTATCGCGTGCGGCGACCGAATCGCATAACTGCGTTTCGATATTCTCGGCTTGAAGTGCGGCGCTGACCACCAGACCAATGGACACATCATCCTCAACGATAAGTACACGTGGCGGCTTCATGCGTTTACTTTCCCTGATGCAACCGGCAGCAACAACCGGAAAATAGTCTGCTCCTGTGCAGCGTCGCGCTCAAACAGTACCCGGCTGTTCATCTGCTGCACCAGCTTGCGGACAATCGCGAGACCAAGCCCCTGCCCGTCTCGCTTTGTGGTGACAAAGGGCGAAAACAGCTCATCGACGATGTGATCAGGCACGCCGGGGCCATTGTCTGAAATGGCGATTTCGACCGGTAGCTTAATCGAGCGACGGTCGGCGTCTGCATCACGTAGAGCGCCACTCATCACAAAGCGGGTGGATATACCGATGACGCCGTCAAAGCGCCCTTGCATCGCGTCTGTCGCGTTCTGCAGCAAATTAATAAGCACTTGCACCATCCCGTCGGCATCAATCAGCACATCTGGCAAGGACGGGTCATAATTAATTGAAATTTCTGGCATTGCGCGGTTTGCGGCACGCAAGGACCGGATGGCACGTTCAATCAGCAAATGGATATTGGCAGGCGCAAGTTCCGCCGGTTCCGAACGGCCAAGCTTTTGCATCTGGTCAAGTAGCCGCGCGATACGGTCCACTTCGTTGACAATTAAATCTGTCAAAGCGACATTTTTTTCATCAACTTGACGTGCAAGCAATTGCGCCGCGCCTTTGATACCGGCCAAGGGGTTTTTGATTTCATGGCCCAGTATTGCCGGGGCACCCATGGCCTGTTGTTGCCCGCCGTCGCGTTGATCCCCAATATGCTCCCGACCGCCATTGCGCGGCGATATGATGGCTATTCTCCAGTCTGGGTCCTTGGACACCGAAGATAGGCTAATATCGACTGTAATGAGCCCGTGAGGGGTTTTCAGCTCCATATCTTGAGCAGAGATATCGCTATCGAACGAGCGCAGAGCAGCATTCATCCGCTCGCTTGCAAAGATGAGTGTTTCGTCGACCCGCTGGCCTTCAAGCCAGCGCTTGCTCCGCCCGAAGAACGCTTCACTGGCGTCGTTGGCATAATCGATACAATGATCGGGAGAAATCAGCAGCACCGGGACAGAAATACTCGCCAGCATCTGACCATAATCGGGACGATGCGTGTCTTCCGCCATATCTCAGGCAGCCGTTCTTGTCAGAAAGGGTGCATAAAACCGTGTAAGCTCGTCAATGACGACATTGGGGTCATCTATCCGATTCATAAAATTCCGGAATTCGGCTGAGCCATTCAAGCCCTTTGTATACCAGCCAATATGCTTACGGGCGATGCGCACCCCTACCTCACTGCCATAATGGTCAAGCATTGCGCGATAATGGTCGATGATCAGGTGAAACTGTGCGTCTATATTCGGATCATCAATGGTTTCACCTGTACGGAACCAGTGCATCATTTGCCCCAAAAGCCAGGGCTTTCCATAAGCTCCTCGACCAATCATGACGCCATCGGCGCCACTTTGCGTTAAAGCGGCCTGCGCGTCGGCAATATCGCAAATATCGCCATTCACAATGACGGGCAACGCCACAGCGTCCTTTACCTTGCGCACAAAGGCCCAGTCAGCTGACCCCTTATACATCTGGTTACGTGTGCGACCATGAACCGTAATCATCTTTGCGCCCAAATCTTCTGCAATCCGGGCAAGTTCTGGTGCATTCAGGGATCCATGGTCCCAGCCCATGCGCATTTTGACGGTAACTGGTACCGATACAGCCTTTACCGTTGCTTCAATAAGGCTTGCCGCCAAGGGCAAATCCCGCATCAAGGCCGAGCCAGCATCACCGTTCACAACTTTTTTAACGGGACACCCCATGTTAATGTCAATTATCGCCGCGCCACGATCTTCATTCAGCTTCGCCGCCTCACCCATTTCATAGGGTGTGCAACCAGCAAGCTGCATGGAAACAGGTTCTTCAATTGCGTCCCATTCGCATTTTTGAATGCTTTGCCGCGTTTCGCGGATCATAGCCTGACTGGCGATCATCTCGGTCACGTTTAGCCCCGAACCAAATTGCCTCACTATCTTGCGGAATGGCATATCGGTGACGCCCGTCATGGGCGCCAGAATGACAGGGCAATCAATATTGATATTGCCGATCTGAATGGGTTTAAGTTGCATCTTCAAATACTGCCTAAAATTTAGGCAGCCCGTTACCCGCTTTCAGCTTGGCGAGCAAGTCTGCTGTCGCTAGAGCGCGCAAATGGCTTCTCGTCCAAACACTGTCGCTTTGATCGTCGCCGCAGGCGCAGGCAGCCGTGCTGGCGGTGCGCAGCCTAAGCAATATCGCCTTGTGCGCGGCAAGCCAATGCTGTGGCACAGCTATGCCGCATTGTCGGGGCATGAGGCTATTGATCAGGTCTATATAGCAATTGGAGCTGGGCAAGAGGGTCAAGCAGCGTCCGCAATCGCAGGTTTGAACGAACCGATGTTTGTTATAGGCGGAGCTACACGGCGTGAAAGCGTGCTTCATGGGCTTCAAGCGATAGCCGCAAATGGCGGGGCGGAACAGGTTCTTATCCACGACGCTGCGCGGCCATTTCTTCCCACACACGTCATTGATGATTTACTCGCCGCGCTCATTTTGGCACCGGGCGCCGTCCCTGCCCTCCCCGTTGTTGACAGCCTTTCACGCGGGGATGATGTGCTGTCCGAAACCGTTGCGCGCGAAAATCTTTGGCGCATTCAAACGCCCCAGGCCTTCGCCTTTCAGGATATTTACGCAGCGCACCAGACGTGGACGGGTGAAGAGCCCAGCGACGATGCGCGGATGCTCATGGCGCATGCTGGCGAAGTGCGTATCGTTACAGGCTCGGAAACGCTGAATAAATTTACCTTCTCAGGCGATTTTACAGGATATGATATGCCTTCATTCAGAAGTGGCAATGGTTTCGACGTTCATCGCCTAGTGCCCGATGCTGAGCTGTGGTTGTGCGGGGTGCAGATACCGCATGACCGTGGTCTTGCTGGCCACAGCGACGCCGATGTTGCCATGCACGCGCTGACTGACGCGATCTTGGGCGCCATCGCACAGGGCGATATTGGCGACCATTTCCCGCCAAGCGACCCGCAATGGCGCGGTGCCTCATCCGATCGCTTTCTCACGCACGCCATGAAACTGGCGCGCGAAGGCGGCTTTGAACTTTCAAATGCCGATGTGACGATTGTTTGCGAGCAGCCAAAAATAGGCCCGCTTCGTGGACAAATGCGCGCGCGCTTGGCTGAAATAATGTCTGTTGATGTGGACCGTATATCGGTAAAGGCAACAACAACCGAAATGCTTGGTTTTACTGGCCGAGGCGAAGGCATTGCTGCACAAGCCACCGCAACTTTTGAGAAAATCTAAAATGGATTCTGTTTTACCTTCCGAGATTGCCGAACTGGCTGCGCGTGTGGTTGCCGAAAACAAGGCTGCGGACCGCACCGTTGCTGTTGCTGAAAGCTGCACCGGTGGTCTTGTTGCCGCCGCCATTACCGAGGTGCCAGGCAGTAGTGCCGTGTTGGGCTATGGCTTTGTTACATATAGCAACGATGCGAAGATAAAGTTGCTCGGCGTCAATGAGGACATCATTGATGCATTTGGTGCCGTATCGGTTGGCGTTGCATGGGCAATGGCGCAAGGCGCGCTGAAGAAAAGCGGCGCGGACATTGCTGTGGCGATTAGCGGTGTGGCTGGCCCGGACGGTGGAAGCGCGATGAAGCCGGTTGGAACCGTGGTTTTTGCAGTTGCGGTGAAGGGCCAGAACCCGAATGAGGTTGTGGGGGATCAAAAATCCTTTGGATCAGATAAAAGTCGCGCTGATATCCGTGCATTCGCGACGCTTCATGCGTTGGGGTTGTTGCTACCCCCGACACCATAAAGGGCATCCGCCCGGTCAATAAACGCGGTAGTCATCTTGCGCAGCGCGGCATCGAAGAACTGACCTGCAAGCGCCTCAAACACTCGGTTACGGAACGAAAAGTCCACCGTAAAGTCAACGATTGAGCCGCCACTATGAACGTCCTCGAACGTCCACGCATTATGAAGATGCTTCATTGGGCCGTCGAGATAATCGACGATAATCGATGATTTTGGCGTTTTTACTACCCTGCTGCTGAAGGTTTCGCGCAAGGCTTTGAAGCCGACGATCATATCCGCCAGCATCTCATCTTCCGCGTCCTTACGAATGCGAATGGCGCTCACCCAAGGCAGAAACTCTGGGTAGCGGTTCACATCGGCCACCAGATCATACATTTGCGCCGCGCTATGCGGAAGGCTGCGGCGTTCGTGATGATGCGGCATGGGTCGCTTTGGTCCTAGCGCGCCTTAGCGAGTTGGGCAGCCCGGGCATCGCGCATCTTGGCAAAATCATCACCGGCATGGTAGCTTGAGCGCGTCAAAGGGCTCGACGCCACCAACAAGAAGCCCTTGGCACGTGCAATTGCTGCATAGGCATCAAAGGCGGCAGGTGTTACAAAATCCATAACCTTGGTATGCTTTGGCGTTGGCTGCAGATATTGGCCCATTGTCAGGAAATCAATATCAGCACTGCGCATGTCATCCATGACCTGATGCACCTCCATTCTTTCTTCACCCAATCCAAGCATCACGCCAGATTTTGTAAAGATAGAAGGGTCATGCCGCTTCACAGTTTCTAACAAGCGTAGCGACGCATAATAGCGCGCGCCAGGCCGTATTGTTGGGTAAAGCCGCGGCACAGTTTCAAGGTTGTGATTGTACACATCAGGGCGTGCGGTAACGATCGCCTCAATCGCGGACTGGGCTTTGTTACGGAAGTCAGGTGTCAGAATTTCAATCGTCGTGTTTGGCGTATTGCGGCGCAGCGCCTCAATGACCTTTACAAACTGGCTGGCGCCGCCATCGGGCAAGTCATCGCGGTCAACGGACGTAATAACAATATGTTCAAGGCCCATCTTGGCCGCCGCAATCGCCACATGCTCCGGTTCAAGCGGGTCAACCGCGCGTGGCATCCCTGTTTTAACGTTGCAGAATGCACAAGCCCGTGTGCAAACATCGCCGAGGATCATCACCGTAGCATGCTTCTTGGTCCAGCATTCGCCGATATTGGGACACGCCGCTTCCTCACACACGGTGTTTAAATTGAGTTCGCGCATCAAGCGGCGAGTCTCATTAAAA
>Ga0315899_10003632_pt1 | contig 16808 bp, 12 predicted proteins | sample LakEriMetagenome_2_FD_203518 | JGI IMG/M metagenome (GOLD analysis project Ga0315899, IMG submission 203518) | Freshwater fungal communities from buoy surface, Lake Erie, Ohio, United States - Buoy 4 MA112 | ecosystem: Environmental > Aquatic > Freshwater > Lake | place: USA: Lake Erie, Ohio... | reverse complement strand
CCTCGAGCAGCGGCTTGGCGGTGCCCGTCTCATCGACCAGCACGGCCGTGGTGGCCGGCTGTCCCGGCGAGTACATCAGCGTACCGGAGGCCGACATCACCGGACTGCTCACCGCCTCGAGGAGCGCGATGGGGGGCCCGGTGAGTTTGCGGGCGTCCACGTCGATGGGGACGGCCATGATGGTGCCATCGTTGCGCAGGTAGATCAGCCGGTCATCCACGAAGCCGAGCGGCCGCTCAGCGCCAACCTCGAGGCGGGTGAGCGTCCCGTCGGGGCCCAGCAGGCAGAGCGGCGTGATCGACCCCGACCGGATGCGCGACTGGACCCAGATGGCGACGAGGGTCTTGCCATCGGGCGCCAGGATCGGATTCGACACCTCGCCCAGGTTCGTGGTGTCACGGCGCCCGAAGGCGCTGATCGGGCCGCCGGTCGCCGGGACGCGCAGCAGGATGGCCCCCACCAACTTGGTATCGTTGGTGCGCGAGAACAGGATGTCGCCGGCGGGGGTCCACACGGCGCCGCTGTTGTCGGGGAGGATGCTGCCATCGGTGAGCTCGGTCACGGGGCCCCCCTCCACCGACACCTTGCGCAGCTTGCCGCGCGCCACGAACGCGACCCACTTGCCGTCGGGGGAGAAGAAGGGCGCCCGCGCGCCCTCGGTACCCGGGAGCGCCCGCGGGGTGAGTTCGTCGAGCCGGCGCACGTACAGCAGGCCGTTGCTGGCGGTGGCGGCGATGTACGCGATGGTGCGGCCATCGGGGGCGATGGCGAGCTTCTCGCCCACCCCGAGCACCGTGCCGGCCTGATTGTCGGCCAGCGGGAGCGAAAAGCGGACCACCGGCAGCGTGGGCGCGGCCGTTCGCTGTGTGATGCCGACTGCCGTCGCCAGCGCCGCGACGCCGGCCGCGCCCCACAGCGGAGAGGAGAGCAGCCTCCGCCACCGCGGCTGCGGCCGCACGGCGGTGGCGAACCCGGTGTCGCCCGTGAGCCCCGGCCGTTTGAGGGCATCGGCAAAGCCCTTCGTGGACGCGAAGCGGTCGGCCGGCAGCTTCTCCAGCGCGCGGCGGATGGCCGCGTCCACGTGCGCTGGCACCGACGGGCGCAGCACCGTGGCCGGGCGCACGGCTTCGGTGAGCAGCTTGGCCACGATCGCCTGCGGGTTGGTGCCCGTGTGCGGCGGTTCGCTGGTGAGCATCTCGTACGTCACGGCGGCCAGCGCATACTGGTCGGCGCGGTGATCCACCGCCTTGTCGCCCATGGCCTGCTCGGGGGCCATGTACTGCGGCGTGCCCAACGAGAGGCCGGTCTGCGTCATGCGCTGCCCGCCGGCCTGCTGCACCGCCAGCGCGATGCCGAAGTCGGCCACGAGGGCGTGACCACCCTGCAGGAGAATGTTCTCGGGCTTGATGTCGCGGTGCACGATGCCCTGGCCGTGCGCCTCGCTGAGCGCGTCGGCCACTTCGCGGGCAATGAGCAGCGCGTCGGCCACCGGCAGCTGCGACTCCCGCTCGAGGCGCGTGCGGAGTGTCTCACCGCGCACGTACGGCATCACGTAGTACAGCAGCCCGTCGGCCGCGCCGCTGTCCAGCAGCGGGAGAATGTGTGGATGCTGCAGCTTGGCGGTGGTCTTGATCTCGCTCAGAAACCGCTCGGCGCCGAGCGCGGCCCCGAGGTCGGGGTGCAGGACCTTGATGGCGACCTCGCGCTCGTGGCGGAGGTCGTGGGCCAGGTACACGGTGGCCATGCCGCCGGCGCCGAGTTCGCGGTCCACGCGGTAGCGGTCGGCCAGGGCGGCGGTGAGGCGCGGCACGACGTCGCTCATCGGCTGCCGGCCCCGGTCTGAGTGACGAGGCTGTCTACCAGGCGGGCGAAATTGTGGACGTACACGAGCTGCTCGCGCGCCGTGGAGGTGAGCCAGTAGATGCGGCCGTCGCGCCCGACGTCCCACTCGGTGGTGGCGTTGGGCGGCGGCGTGGCCGCCACGCTCACAGGGCCGGCGCGAAAAGCGGGGCCGGGTTCGACGCGCATCTGCAGGATGGCCCCGGGTCGCGTGTCGTACGATAGCCGCGGTTCGCTGAAGTAGAGGGTGCGGGAATCGCCCGCCCAGCGTGGCCGGTCGCCCGCGCCGGCTTCCCAGGCGCCGGTCGCCGGCGGGAGCGCCGACACCATCACGACACGCGCGACTGCGGGGTCGGTCGAACGGCGGGTCCAAGCCAGGAATCGGCCGTCCGGGGAGATGGACCACGGGGTGCCCGCGTCGGCAATCCGCACCGGCGGCGACCCATCGCTCGGCAGGTAGAGCAGTTCACGGGCGCGCCGGGGGCCGGCCGAGCGCATGAGGGCCACCCCCCGGGGCCCGATGGCGACCGGATCGCCCGCAAAGACCGGCGGGAGCGGGTCCGGCCCGTTGTCGAGGCGACGCGGCGCCAGGGCGCCGTCGGCGGGTCCCACCTCCAGGGTGACGCCGGCCGAGGAGCCGCCCGTGGACCCATCGCGCGTGAACACCACCCCGGACCCGTTGGGGAGATACGAGGCGAGCGACGTGCTCCCCTGAAGCGGGAGGCGCCGCACGCGGCCGTCGCTGTCGCGGAACTCGAGACCGAGCTCCGTTTCCAGCGCCACGGTCCGCCCATCGGGGCCGAGCCGGAAGCTCCGCGGCGTCTCGCCGCTGCCGCGAAGGAACGGCTGAGCGGTTGAACCGGCAACCTGGTCGATCGCCCAGGTGCCGGTGGAGCGGAGAAAGTAGAGCGCATCGCCGCTGGGTGACGGCATCACGCCGTACACGCCGCCATTCCAGCCCGCCCGCTGGGCGAGGGGCACGGCCGGCCCCACCAGCGCCATCGCGTCGAGGTCCACCCGCTGCGCCACGAGTGTCTGGTTCTGGCTGGCGTAGACCAGATACCGGCCACCAATGAACGCGTTGGGCACCCCCGCGACGAATCGGCGGACCGTCCGGGCGGCCGCGTCGTAGAGCCCGATGGTCACGGGGCGGCCATCCCGCCACCCAATGCTGAAGAACGCCCCCTTCCCGTCCGGCAGCAGCACGGGGAACCGGTGCGTGGCCTCGCCTTGCGCCGTATCGGGGCGCGTGAGGCGCTCGGTGGTGATACCATCGGGGGCGACCCGCGTGAGGCCATCGAACGCATGATGGCTTCCCCACACCCAGCCGTCGGCGTCCACGGCGAGCCCGTAGCGAAGGGAATCGGTCCACGCGCGTGGTGGATCGCCATTGAGCGGCAGCACCATGACCCGCGACAGCCCCGACGGCGTGAAGACGTAGTTGAGCAGGGAGCGCCCATCGGGGGTGGCCACCGTGCCGACCGACGCATCGGGGAGCGGAAGGTAGCGCATGATGGTGTCGGCAAAGCGGCGGAGATATACCCCGTGCCCCGGTGGCCCGTCGCCGATGAACGCGAACCCGGATCCATCCACCAGCAGCGTGGCCCCGATGCTCGTGGCCCGGTACGGGGAGTCGACGCTGATGGGGAAGCGGAGAATGGGTGATGTCGCTTCGCGTGGCGCGCCGGAGCCACCACGCGGCAGCGCATAGCCGGCCACGGCGGCAGCGCCCGCAAGCAGCATGACGCCCATGGGGCGCACGACGCGGCGGCGAACGGCGGGTGCGACCAAGGCGCCCTCGGGTGCCAGCGGTGCCGCGGGGGTCCGGAGGGCCTCGGCGAATGCCGACGCCGACGCAAAGCGATCGGCCGGTAGCTTGGCGAGCGCGGTAAGGACTGCGGCCTCCACGCCCACCGGCACGGTGTCGCGCACGGCGCGAATGGCCCCCGGGCGTTCGGTGAGGACGCGGGCCACGATGGCCTGCACGCTGGCGCCAGTGAAGGGCGGATCGCCGGTGAGCATCTCGTAAGTCACCGCGCCCAGCGCGTAGATGTCGCTGCGTGCGTCGATGGTGCGCTCGCCCATCGCCTGCTCGGGGCTCATGTACTGCGGCGTGCCGAGGCTGAGCCCCGTTTGTGTCATGCGCTGGCCGCCGGCCTGTTGCACGGCGAGGGCAATACCGAAATCGGCGACCACCGCGGCGCCATCCTGCAGCAGGATGTTCTCGGGCTTGATGTCGCGGTGAATGACACCCTGCTTGTGTGCGTGGTCGAGCGCGCCGGCCACTTCGCGGGCGATGCGTACGGCGTCGGCGATGGGGAGCTGCTTCTCGCGCTCGAGTCGCGCGCGCAGCGTTTCGCCGCGCACATACGGCATCACGTAGAAGAGCAGCCCATCGGCCGCGCCGGAATCCAACAGCGGCAGGATGTGCGGATGCTGCAACCGCGCCGTGGTGCGGATTTCACTCAGGAACCGCTCGGCGCCCAAGGCCGCGCCGAGATCGGGGTGCAGCACCTTGATGGCGACGTCGCGCTCGTGCTTGAGATCGTGCGCGAGGTACACGGTGGCCATACCGCCGGCGCCGAGCTCGCGCTCGACGCGGTAATGGGTGGCCAGCGCGGTGGCAAGACGAGCGACGAACTGATTCACGGGCACACCGAGGCAGAGGCGGGCACAATCATGGCGGACCGACGCGCTGCCAACGCGGCCGCGCCGCGATCACGGCGCGGTATCACGGCTCGGACGTCAACGGATCGACGACTTCGATGAACGGGAAGCGGGAAAACCCGGTATCGCGCGTACAGATGCGGCGGATGCCGTGTTCGCGCATGAGCACCGCCGTCTCGGCGTCATGCCACAAGTTGCCGGTGATCAGAGGTACCGCCGACATGACCTCCGCGAGCACGGCAGCATGGCGATCCGTCGGGGAGAGCATGGAGAGTCCCGGTGACTGTTGCACAGCCGTGAGAAACTCGCCAGCGGCAGGAGCGCTCCAGGGTTTGCGCAGTACGCGGGGATGCGTGACGATCCTGAGGAACTCGTAGCAGTTGCCCCAGGTCAGATACCACGCGCCGTGCTGCACGCGCCAGCGGTCGAGGAGGGCGCGGCACCGCGGGTGTTCCGGTGCGCTGACGTCGGCCGCGTAGACCAACACGTTGGTGTCCACCACGAACACCTATTGCTCCTCCATGACGCGATACAGGGCGTCACGATCGGCCACGTCCACCAGCGCGCCACCCGAATCGAACGACGGCAACGGGGACAGCTCCGACACCGGTGACCGACGCTGCAGGAGATGCCGTAGCGCGGTCTCGACAAGCTCCGACATGGTCCGGCCGGTCCGCGCCGACTCGCGCCGAAGACGGTCCATCACGGTATCGTCAATGTTCAGCGTCGTCTTCATATGGTTAACCATATGCCAGTCACGGTTGTATGTCAAACCGCAGCGAGACGGGAAAGGGCGGCGATCATGCCAGCGGGCAGCCGGTGCGGGGGAACTCGGCGCCCATGGTTGCGCGCAGCCGCTCACGCCGCTCCTCCAGCGCGCGGCGCCCTGCCTCGGTCGTGCCCTCACCGGTGAGGTCCGCCACCTCGTCGAGCAAGGCCTCGACGCGCGGGTTCCTGATGTTCACGGCCCTGGTGTAGTTGGGGCGAAGGCAGGTCGAGGGAAAGTGCACCGCGCTTTGCCGCGCCACACATCCTGGTTGCCCAACATCGTGCGGTTCACCGCCGCGCTCATCGCGTCACCCCGTTCATGCGCCACAGGTACACATCGCCGCGGTAGTCCTCCACCAGGCAGGTTCCCACTGGTGCCCGCGTGGCCACGACGGCTGACGGGACCTTGCACCGCTCGGGAAGCGCCATGGCCACCGGCGCCCGCCCGCTCACCGGCGCGCGCGGATCGAGGCGGCGCAGCACCGGCTGGCGGCGGGCGGCATCGAAGTCGCCGTAGTACACGAAGCCGTCGTCGCGCCAGGAAAGCGCCGTGCCGATGGCCGGCCCCGGCACGCGCTCCAGCACGGTGGGCGCCCAGCGGTCGAGGGGGGTGGTGGCGAAGGCCGTTTCGCGGGGGCCATGCACTTCGACGGCCAGCCGCGTCTCGTCCGGGCTCAGCGTTGCCGCCATGACCAGCAACGAATCGGGCACAGGGAGCCGACGCGGCGCCCGGTCGCGGGTGTCGGCCACCAGGAGGGCCCGCAGGTTGGCGGCAACGCCGGCGAAGCCGTCGGCGCCGAGCGGCAGGATGCCCGGACGCCAACTCCCGTCGGCCGCGACCGACAGCGCGGTCACGGTGGGCTGCGCCTCGACGTTCACTTCGAACGTGCGGAGACTGTCACCGACATAGCGTTGGAAGACCACGCGGCGCCCGTCGGGGGAGACCAGCGAGTAGATGGACACCCCGGCGCCGTTCCCCGTGGTGAGCGCCTCCTCCACCGGCTCGGCGGCCCCGAGCTTGACCCGGAACAAGTTGTCGCCATTGCCGTTGCCGCTGAGGTAGTAGATCGCGCTGCCGTCGGGCGCGATGGACGGGTAGCTGTACCATGACGTGCCGCTGGTCACCTGCCGCGACTCCGCCCGCATCGTGACCGGCTCACCGAAACGCAGCGGGAAGGTGTGCAGGTCGCCAGTGGCGTTGCCGGTGACGATGGCCACCAACCCGCTCTGCCGGGCCACGTCGAAGCTGCCGCGGAACACCATCTGCGCGCGTGCGGCAATGGGCACGGGCTGGCCAACGAAGTGCCCCTTGGCGTCGACGGCCACGCGCAGAAAATCGTCGTCGCGCCCGGCGGCAGGCTGGAAGAACAGCAGGGCCTCACCGTCCGGCGTCCAGCGCAGGTGCTGGCGCGATACGGCGGCCAGCGAGTCCGCCGCGCCCGAGGCGCGGTCGACGAGGTACAACCGCCCGCGCGAATCGGACGTGGCGATGCGCCGCCCGTCGGGCGACCACGCCACGGCCGTGAGCACCGGTGACGGCATGCGCACGCTGTCGGTGACCTGGCCGGTGGCCAGCGGCACGACGTACGCGTACGCGGCGCTGCTGAACTCGGGGGTGCCGGGCAGGATGAGGACCGTGTCGCCGCGGGCATGCACGTCGATGAAGCCCATGCCCCCCACGCGGCGTGGCGTGCCGCCGAGGCGGGGAAGCACGTAGGTGCCCTGCGACACCGAGTCGAGCGCCGCGGACAACACGAGCGCGGTGCCGGCGGGGGCCCAGCGCACGTCCCGCACCTCCCGCACCCCGCGGAGCACCTCGGCGGGCGAGGTGCTGCCGGTATCCTGCACCAGCAGGCGGTCCACGCAGGGCACCGCATCCACGCCGAACGCGAACTCGCTCTGGTGGCCGTCGTGGCTGGGCTGGGCACAGCGCCGCTCCACGTAGGCGAGGACCTGGCCATCGGCCGACAGCGCGGGAATCCCGGCGGCGCCAGTGAAGGTGACCTGCACTCGCGTGAGCGACGCGACGTCGGCCTGCGCCGCCTGTTGGCGGCCCGTGCCCCACACCCCCCAGCCGGTGGCCACGCCAAGCAGTGCCGCGATACTCCAGCCGGCAACAAGGCCGGCGCGCGACTGGCGCGCCGCCGGGGCAGCGGCCACGCTCGCCGGCGCGGCCGTGGCCGCCGTATCGGCCAATTCGAGGGCCGCCCGGAAGGCGGCCACCGAGGTGTACCGGTCGGCGGGCAGCTTGGCGAGAGCGCGCCGGATGGCCGCATCGACGGCGGGAGGCACGGTTTTCCGCACGAGCGCCAGCGGCTCGGGGTCGGCGCTGATCACCTTGGCGATGACGGCCTGCACCGTGGCCCCGGTGAACGGCGGCTCACCGGCCAGCATCTCGTACAGCACGGCGGCGAGGGCATACTGGTCGCTGCGGGCGTCAATGGCCCGCTCGCCCATGGCCTGCTCGGGGCTCATGTACTGCGGCGTGCCCAGCGACAGCCCGGTCTGCGTCATGCGGGCGCCGCCGGCGGTCTGCACGGCCAGCGCAATGCCGAAGTCGGCCACCAGCGCGTGCCCATCCTGCAGCAGGATGTTCTCCGGCTTGATGTCGCGGTGGATGACCCCCTGCGCGTGCGCATACTGGAGCGCATCGCCCACGGCACCGGCAATCCGCCGCGCGTCGTCGAGCGGCAGCTGCCGCTCGCGCGTGAGCCGTTCGCACAGCGTCTCGCCACGCACGTAGGGCATGACGTAATACAGCAGCCCGTCCGCGACCCCGCTGTCGAGCAGCGGCAGGATGTGCGGATGCTGCAGCCGGGCCGTGGTCTTGATCTCGGTGAGGAACCGCTCGCCGCCGAGCGCGGCGCCCAGGTCCGGATGCAGGACCTTGATGGCCACCTCGCGCTCGTGCTTGAGATCGTGCGCGAGGTACACGGTGGCCATACCGCCGGCGCCCAGTTCGCGCTCGACGCGGTAGCGGTCGGCGAGCGCCGAAGTGAGTCGCGCCAGCACATCGCTCACGCGCGTGGGCTCCGCGCCGATCGGCTTTTCGAATCTGTGCAGTGCGTCACGCTCGTAAACTGCACGCGGTTGAGGCTGCAGTCGAGCGCTACTCGCCGAGCGCTACTCGCCGAGCGCTACTCGCCGAGCGCTACTCGCTGAGCGCTACTCGCCGAGCGGGTGCCGCCAGCGCAATCCGGGAAAACGTGCAAAGTCGCGATCCGTGGTGACCCATTCCGCGCCGGATTCGATCGCGAGCGCCGCGTGATACGCGTCGGCCACGCGATTGCCGCGGACGGCGCCGCGGCGGCAGAGCTCCGCAAACAGTTCCCAGTGACGCGCCCCCGGGCGGATCGACACCACGCGTGGATGTTGCCGGATGGCCTCGGCGTAGGCCATCGCGTCGGCCAACGGCATGGGTGGATCGAAGACGCGACTGTTGGTCAGGACGCGAATCACCCCGGCGAGCACGAGCTCGGAGATGCCAAGGGGTTCCGGCGCGGCAAGTGCGGCCTCGAGCCACGCCCGAAACTCCGCATGGCGCGGCGCGTCGTCCCGCGCGGCGTAGACCAAGACGTTGACGTCCGGCGCGATCACCGGAGGTGGTCATCCATCAGTTCGAGCAGCGCGGCGTTGCTGTCGAGATCGACCCCGGGGCGTAGCCCGCGGCCGCCACGAAAGACGGGAAGCGGCGGCGGCGCTGGTGCTGGCGTGCCATCGGTCCGCACGGCCGCCCGGACGGCGTCCTCGATGAACTCGTTCAGTGACCGGCCGGCCCGCGCCGCCTGGGCCTTGGCTTCACGAAGGAGGTGGTCTTCGAGGCGGATGGTGGTGCGCATGTCATGATGCTATACCTGTGACATTTAAATGTCAATTCTTCAGCCGCGGGAACGCAGACCGCACCGCGAGGGCGCCGCCGTGCACCACAGTCGTGGCGTGGGGCTTCAGGGTCGCAATGGCGACCCTAAGCGCGGCGCCCGCGCCGAGCCCGTGTAGGCGAGCCACCGCCCGTGGGGCGACAGGCGGGGGCCGATGACCTGCTCCTCCGCACCGCTACTCCGCCGCGGCGTCGATCACCACGTCTGCGAGGAGCCGCGCGCCTGTCAGGGAGCCGTCAGCGCGCCGGGAGCGGGTCCGGGGGGCGACAATCGGCCTGCGCGCCGGTGCATTGCAGGGTGGTGAAGAGCTCCGCCTGGACCCGCCACCGTCCAGACACGTCCCGCTCCCACTTGGCCGCATAGCGCCCGCTCTGCCGGGCCACCGCGCCGTTCACGGTCGCACGGCACTGCCAGCGGCCACGTTCATGGGCGAGCCCCCAAACGTCGTTCACCGTAACGCGGTCGGCGGTGCGGATGCAGGAGGCTGGATCCTCGATCCAATCGGCGCGCGCGGCCTCGACGCCTTCGATGTGCATACCGCGCCCGAACACCGCGTGGTAGTCGGGGGTGAACAGCGCCACGATCGCGTTGGCGTCGCTGCGGGCTATCGCGCGGTTGTACCAGTCCCGCGCCGCCCGCACGGCGGCGGCTGACGACTGCCCCGCCACCGGGGCCGGCAACAGCCCGGCGCGTGCCGCCGGCACCGAGTCCGGGCGCACGCAGGCCGTGGATTTCCCCGCGCACTCGAGCGTCGTGAAGATCTCGGCGTGCAGGCGCCAGCTGCCCCCGACATCGCGCTGCCACTTGCCGTTGTAGATCCCGGTGGCGTACCCCGGTGGTGCTCCTGCCGGGACGCCCTCGTAGCGGCACCGCCAATGGCCGGCCTCGTCGGCCAGCCCCCACGGCGCGTTCACCGTGACCTGGTCCGGGGTGCGCACGCAGCCGTACAGCGAGTCGGCGGCAAAGGTGCTCCGCCACCGCTCGATACTGGCCTCGGGCCCGTGGCTCTGGCTGCTGCGTCCCAGCAGCACGTGATAGCTGGGTGTGAACGTGGCGCGCATGGCGTCGAGATCCCGTCGGGCGATCGCGGCGTTGAAGGCCAGCCGCGCCGCGATCACGGCACGGGACGGTGATGTGGGCTGGGCCGGCAGCGGGGCGGCCGCGAAGGGCAGGCCGAGCAGGAACGCGGCGGCGGCGCGACGAGGGTTGTGCATCACGAGCATCGGGATGGGCAGCCAGGGCGGACGGACATTCCGGCGCGGGGTGGGTACGGTGCGCCGCAGTTCACGTGGCAGGACTCACCGCGCGGCCGCGCCGGACGGCAGGCGGCGCTGCCAGTTCGAAATCACCAGCAGCGGCGACACGACGTCGCCGGGAATGGCGACGACGATCTGCCGGCCGTTGGGCGACACATCGAGCGCGAGTTCGCCCGCGGCGCCAAGCGCGGCCAACGTCGCCTCGGCGATCACGGTGCGCGTCCCGGCTGGCGTACCGGACTGGTCGAGGGTCACCGCGAGGACCGCTCGCCCGGCCACGTACAGCAGTTCGCGGCTCCCGCGCCACGCCGGAGACGCCCCCCCGCCACTGGACAGGCGAATCGGTGTGCCGGGGCCGGGGAACGGCCGCACGAACACATCGGTCTCGCCGCCCCGGGTCGCCGCATAGGCCACGTATCGCCCATCCGGCGACACGCGCATGCCGAACACGTCCGTCCCGTCGTCGAAAAGCCGGGTGAGGGTTCCCGTGGTCACGTCGGCGACCATCGCGTCACTGGGCGGGTTCGCATTGCCCCCCGATGCCTCCAGCAGGATGTAGCGCCCGTCGCGCGTCCAGTCGGTCGTCTCGAGTCGACGCCGGCGATCGGGGAATCCGGACAGTCGACGTGACTGCCCCGTGCGCAGATCCACGATCACGACCGAATCGCCGGGAAAGCCCATCTGCCCGACCGCGAGCAGCGTATCGCCCGGCCCCCACACCGGATTGAGGAAGGTCCGCGGCGGCGTCTCCGCGCGCCGCAGGTCCGTCCAGCCGCGCACGCGCGCCTCCCACTGCGCCACATGGAACCCCCCGTGCACAATGGTGCCGTCGTCGTTCACCCGGAACTGCCCGAAGGTATCCGTCGCCCGAAGGGTATCGCGCCACTGCCCCGCCTCCGAGAATCGCGCGAAGCGGCGCCCCATCGAGGGGTATCCCAGCACCTGCGGCTTCGTGCGCACCAGCATGGTTCCGTTGCGCGCCACGGACACCGGCGACCGGCCGCCGGGATTGAGGACGTCGCGCAGCAGCGCCACCGGGGCGCCCACCAGTTGCCGGGACGCGAGATCGACGCGCTGCGCAAACAGCGTCGAGAGCTCGGCCCCGCGAGGGCTGAGCAGCAGGTACGCGTCGGTGGCGGGCACGGTCCGGCGCAGGCTGGTCGTCGCGAGCAATGTGCGCGTGGAGTCCCCCACCCGGCCGAGCCACGCGAAGTCTGAATTGCTGAGGATGAAATGCTCGCCATCGGCGAGAAACTCGACCTGCGAGGAGAGCGCCGAGTCGCCCGGCGCCTGGAAGTCGAGGGGCACACACTCGCGGCCGGCCCCCGTGGTGCGAAACACGCGGCCGTCGAACTCCGGCACGTAGAGAATGACGTCGTCCCTGCCCCACGAGCCCCGGTTAGTGGCAATCGACGACGCACACAGCGCCGTCACGGCCCCCGATTGGAGATCGACCACCTTGAGCATGCGGTCCGCGAAGAACCCGACGCGCGTGGCGTCCATGGACCAGAACGGCGAGCTCGCGCCGGCCGTGTTCGGCAGGTAGCGACTGCCAACGGAGTCGAGGGCGCGGATGATCAGCCCGTTCCAGTTCGCCGTGCGCCCGACGATCGCCACCGCGCGCGCATCGGGGCTGATCACGACATCGTTTCCGCGCCCGGACCACGTCTCGCCGGCGAGCGGTTCGAGCGACGTGACCATGGAGGTGGCCGCGGTGCCGGCTGACGCCGACGAACGGGCAGACAGCCCCCAACCCGCGGCCATGCCGAGGCCCAGCGCGAGCGCGGCGGTGATCAGCACCGGGCGAAGGCCCCGAATTGTTCGCCGTGACGCGGCGGCGGACATGGTGTCGCGGGCGGCCGTGGCCGTGAGCGCCTCCGCGAACGCCGCCGCGCTGCCGAACCGATCCGCCGGCAGCTTGGCGAGTGCGGTGAAGACCGCGGCTTCCACGCCGTCCGGCACGGTGTCACGCACCGCGCGGATGGCCGCGGGGCGCTCGGTGAGCACGCGGGCCACGATGGCCTGCGTGGTGGGGCCGCTGAACGGCGGCTCGCCGGCGAGCATTTCGTACGTCACCGCGCCCAGCGCGTAGACGTCGCTGCGCGCGTCGATGGTGCGCTCGCCCATGGCCTGTTCCGGCGACATGTACTGCGGCGTACCGAGGCTGAGCCCCGTCTGCGTCATGCGGGCGCCACCCGCCTGCTGCACCGCGAGCGCGATGCCGAAGTCGGCCACCAGCGCACTGCCCTCCTGCAGCAGGATGTTCTCGGGCTTGATGTCGCGGTGGATGATGCCCTGCTTGTGCGCGTGGTCGAGGGCGCCGGCCACCTCGCGCGCCATGCGCAGCGCATCGGCGATGGGCAGTTGCCGCTCCCGCTCGAGCCGCGCGCGCAGCGTTTCGCCCTTCACGTAGGGCATCACGTAATACAACAGCCCGTCGGCGGCGCCGCTGTCGAGCAGCGGCAAAATGTGCGGGTGCTGCAGCCGAGCCGTCGTCTTGATCTCGCTCAGGAAGCGCTCGGCGCCGAGCGCCGCGCCCAGGTCCGGGTGCAGCACCTTGATGGCCACGTCGCGCTCGTGGCGCAGGTCGTGCGCGAGAAAGACCGTGGCCATGCCGCCGGCGCCGAGCTCGCGTTCCACGCGGTAGCGGGCGGCAAGCGCCACGGTCAGTCTGGCCAGCATCTCGGTCATGCGGACGGAATCTGCGTCATGGGGGCGGTGGGCACCGGTCGGTTACAGGATGTACTTCCGCAGGTCCTCGTCTTCCGCCAGCGTGCGCAGCCGCTCGCGAACCATCTCGGTGGTCACCGTGACGGGGTCCTGTCCCCGGTCCGGAAGCTCGTACAGCACCTCCTCGAGCAGCGTGGTCATCACCGTGTGCAGCCGCCGCGCCCCGATGTTCTCCATGCGCTCGTTCAGCCGCGTGGCCACGCGTGCGAGCTCGGCGATGCCGTCGGTCGTGAACTCGAGTGTGGCCCCTTCGGCCTCGACGAGCGCCGCGTACTGCTTGGTGAGGGCATGCTCCGGTTCCGTCATAATGCGCACGAAGTCGGCCTCGGTGAGCGCCTTCAGCTCCACGCGAATGGGGAAGCGGCCCTGCAACTCCGGAATGAGGTCACTGGGTTTGCTCACGTGAAACGCGCCGGCCGCCACGAACAGAATGTGATCCGTCTTCACCGCGCCGTACTTCGTGGACACGGTCGACCCCTCCACGATGGGCAGCAGGTCGCGCTGAACCCCTTCGCGCGATACATCGGGGCCGCCGGTGTGCCCCCGCTCGCCGGCGATCTTGTCGATCTCGTCGAGGAACACGATGCCCATCGCTTCGGCCCGTTCGAGCGCATCACTGGTGATGTCATCGAGTTCGATGAGCTTGTCGAGCTCCTCATCGAGCAGCACCCGCCGGGCCTCGCTCACCTTCACGGTGCGACGCTTGGTTTTCTTCGGCAGCATGTCGCGGAACCACTCCGCCATGCTTTCCATGCCCTCCGGGGCGCCGGGCATCACGGCCCCGGGCAGTCCCGGCCCGGACTGCGTGACCTCGATCTCCACCTCGCGGCCATCGAGTTGGCCGTCGAGCAGCAGGGCCTTGAGCTTCTCGCGGGTGCGCCGGTGCCGCTCGAGGGCCTGCTCATGTTCGTTGCGCGCGTCGGGCGAGGCTTCGGCCGCGAGCGCCGGCGGCACCGGCAGCAGCAGGTCGAGGATGCGGGCATCGACTTTCTCGTGGGCGAGATCCTCCACCTCGGCCTCGCGCTCGCTGCGCACCATGTCGATGGCGTTTTCGATCAGGTCGCGAATCATGCTCTCCACGTCGCGCCCCACGTAGCCCACCTCGGTGAACTTGGAGGCCTCGACCTTCACGAAGGGCGCGCCCGACAGCCTGGCAAGCCGACGCGCGATCTCCGTCTTGCCCACCCCCGTGGGACCGATGAGGATGATGTTGTTGGGGGCGATCTCGTCGCGCAGCGGCTCGGGCGCCCGCTGCCGACGCCAGCGGTTGCGGAGCGCGATGGCGACCGACTTCTTCGCGTCGGCCTGTCCCACGATGTAGCGATCGAGTTCGGCAACGATCTGCCGCGGCGTGAGGTCCGCCAGGCGCGCGATGGCCTGCTGGGTGCGCGGGCTCGGCATCAGGCGCTCGGCTCCAGCACCGTGATGTTCGTGTTGGTGTAGATGCAGATCTCGCCGGCGATCGTGAGCGCCTTGGTGACGATCTCGCGCGGTGAGAGGGCGGTCTCCCGCAGCAGCGCCCGTGCCGCGGCCTGGGCATACGTGCCGCCGGAGCCGATGGCGAGAATGCCATCGTCGGGTTCGATGAGTTCGCCGTTGCCGCTCAGCATGAAGCCGTGCTCGGTGTCGGCCACGATGAGCAGCGCCTCGAGGCGGCGCAGGACGCGGTCGCTGCGCCACTCCTTGGCCAATTCGACCGCCGCCCGCGGCAGGTTGCCGGGATGACGGTCGAGCTTCTCCTCGAACTTCTCGAAGAGCGTGAGGGCGTCGGCGACCGAGCCCGCAAACCCGGCCACCACGCGCCCGCCCTTGAGGACGCGAACCTTGACGGCGGAGTTCTTGGCCACGGTGTCCCCTATGGAGACCTGCCCATCGCCGCCAATGGCAACGCGTCCGTCGCGGCGCACGGCAAGGATGGTGGTGGCACGAACTTCGGGCATCGGCATGGCGTGGTTCGGAAAGGGGCAGGGGTAATGCGGCACCGGAAAGATACGACGGGCGTGAAACGGATGGCACATGCGGCCTTGCCGCGCGACACCACGGGGGTGTCCCCTTGCCAACCCTCTCCGTCCAGCGGCAGCGTATGGCGATGACCACCTTCCCCGAGACGCCGGCTCAGCGCGTGCCCCTCCCCATTTCGTACGCCGACGTGCTCGCCGCCGGCGAGCGCCTGCGCCCGTATTTCGACCCGTCGCCGGTTCGCCACTACCCGCAGCTGGACGAGCTGGTAGGGTACGGTATTCGCGTCCTGGTGAAGCACGAGAACCACCTGCCCACCGGCAGCTTCAAGGTGCGCAACGGCACCGCGTCGATCACCGCGTTGAGCCCGGAAGAGGCAGCGCGGGGGGTTATTGCCGCGACGACCGGCAATCACGGCCTGGGGCTGGCGTGGGCCGGTGCCGCGCGCGGGGTGAGCGTGACCATCTGTGTGCCCACGGGGAACAACCCGGAGAAGAACGCCGGCATCCGGGCGCTGGGCGCCACGCTCATCGAAGTGGGGGAACGCTACGACGACACGGTGGCCGCCTGCCGGGCGATCGCCGAACGGGAGCGGCGGACCATCGTGCACAGCACGAATCACCGGCCGGTCATCGCCGGGGCAGGGACCATGAGTGACGAGTTCCTCACCCAGGCTCCGGAGCTCGACGCGCTGGTCATTGCCCTGGGCGGCGGGTCGCAGGCCGTTGGCGCGTTGACGGTGGCCGACGCGCGCAAGGCGTCATTGGCGGTGTACGCGGTCCAGAGTCAGGAAGCGCCGGCACAGCACGATGCATGGCACGACGGCGAGGCCCGGCAGGGCGCACCGGTCCGGACGTTCGCCGAAGGGATCGCGACCGGTTCCACGTATGCGTTGACGTTCCCCGCGTTGCGTGCCGGGCTGCGTGATTTCGTGCTTGCGAGCGAGGCCATGATTGCGCAGAGCGTGCGCGACCTGTGGCGGATCACGCACAACCTGCCGGAAGGCGCCGGCGCCGCGGGGCTGGCTGGCCTTCGGCTGCTGGCCCCGCAGCTGGCGGGGAAGACCGTGGGTGTGGTGATGTGCGGTGGCAATCTCGATGCGGAGCGGGCCGCGCACATCCTGCTTGGGGGCATGCCGCATTTCCCGAGCGGTACGGGCGAGTTTCTCACGCTACGCTGAGGATGGCCAACAGCTGCGGCGCTGGTGCACATCGGCAACCGCCTGTGGCATACGCGCGATGGGGGGTACGCGCGCCGTCGGCGCGTTGAATGACAAGGCAGGGAGCGGGGTGCAGGGGTCAGACGGCAAGGGGGAGGGGGCGAACACGCCGCCTTCCCTCTTCGCCCTGATCCCCTTCGCTCTGCCCCCTGCCTCGCCAACAGACGCCCATCCTCACCTACGCGCGGGGGTGCGCCTGGCGGTACACCTTCTTGAGGCGTTCCACACTGGTGTGCGTGTAGATCTGGGTGGTGCTGATGCTGGCGTGCCCCAGCAGCTCCTGCACGGCGCGCAGATCGGCGCCGGCGTCCACCAGATGCGTGGCGAAGCTGTGCCGCAGGGAGTGGGTCGTAAGGTCGGCGCCTTCACTCACCGCCTCCAGCAATTGCACCATGGCGTGCTGCACGGCGCGCGGGCTGATGCGACTGCCCCGTTCGCTGAGGAAGACGGCGCCACGCGCCACCCGACCGGCTTTCACCCCACCCACCTGCT
>Ga0315899_10003631_pt1 | contig 16811 bp, 7 predicted proteins | sample LakEriMetagenome_2_FD_203518 | JGI IMG/M metagenome (GOLD analysis project Ga0315899, IMG submission 203518) | Freshwater fungal communities from buoy surface, Lake Erie, Ohio, United States - Buoy 4 MA112 | ecosystem: Environmental > Aquatic > Freshwater > Lake | place: USA: Lake Erie, Ohio... | reverse complement strand
TGGGCGACACCGAGCTGAAGTTCAAGCAGGTGCTGACCGAAGACCAGTTCCGTGAGTCGCAGGAGAAGTACGGCAACGCGTTCAAGGCGAGCATGGGTGCTGACGCGATCCGTGAACTGATCGAGCGCATCGATCTCTCGCAGGTCGCCACCGAACTGCGCGAAGAACTGCGCGAAACAAAGAGCAAGCAGAAGATCAAGGATCTCTCCAAGCGCCTCAAGCTTGTCGAGCAGATTCGCGGCAGCGAAAACGATCCCGCGTGGCTCGTGATGGACGTGATTCCGTGCATTCCGCCGGACCTGCGTCCGCTCGTGCTGCTCGAGAGCGGCAACTTCGCGACCAGCGATTTGAACGATCTGTACCGCCGCATCATCAACCGCAACAACCGCCTCAAGAAGCTGATGGACCTCAACGCCCCTGAGGTCATCATCCGCAACGAGAAGCGCATGTTGCAGCAGGCGGTGGACGCGCTGTTTGACAATGGCCGCTGCCGCCGCCCCGTGCTGGGCAGCAGCAATCGCCCGCTCAAGTCGCTCACCGACATGATCAAGGGCAAGCAGGGTCGCTTCCGCGAAAACCTGCTGGGTAAGCGCGTGGACTACTCGGCGCGTTCGGTCATCGTCGTCGGTCCCGAACTCAAGCTGTGGCAGTGCGGCCTTCCCAAGAAGATCGCGCTGGAGCTGTATCAGCCGTTCATCATCCGCAAGCTGAAGGAGCAGGGCCTCGCGGACACGATCAAGAGCGCGAAGCGCATGCTTGAGCGTCGCGATCCGGCGGTGTGGGACATTCTGGAAGAAGTCATCTTCCAGCACCCCGTGCTGCTCAACCGCGCTCCGACGTTGCACCGAATGGGTATTCAGGCTTTCGAGCCGGTGCTCGTCGAAGGCAACGCCATTCGTATTCACCCGCTCGTCTGCGGCGGCTTTAACGCCGACTTCGACGGCGACCAGATGGCCGTGCACCTGCCTCTGAGCGTGGAAGCTCAGGCGGAAGCGCACGTGCTGATGCTGAGCACGCACAACGTGTTCAGCCCTGCGAACGGCAAGCCGATCATCTCGGCGTCGCAGGACATCGTCATGGGCGTGTACTTCATCACGTTCATCGATCCGGAAGACAAGGCGATCGAGAAGATGCGCGTGTTCAAGGATCGCCGGGAAGCGATTCTCGCGATGGAACAGCGCGTGGTGCATCCGCACGAGCGCATCGTCGTTCGCATCGACGGCTTCGATGAGATCGTCGACAATCAGACCGCGGCTCCCAAGCCGATGCCGGCGAACCGCCGCATCGTGACGACGGCGGGCCGGTGCCTGTTTGCTGACGTGCTGGCTCCGGGCATGCCGTTCTACAACTGCGCTCTGGGCAAGAAGGGCTGCGCTCGCGTGATTGACGACTGCTACGTCATCGCGGGCAAGGCTGCCAACATTGATCTGCTTGACCGCCTGAAGGAAATGGGCTTCAAGCAGAGCACGCTGGCGGGTCTGTCGTTCGGTCTGACTGATCTGCGTATTCCCGCTGAGAAGCAGGAACTGCTGGCGGAGAGCCAGAAGAAGGTTGATCGCGTTGAGAAGAACTACGAGCGCGGCATCATCACCGCTCGCGAGCGCTACAACCAGTTGCTGGACATCTGGAGCCACTGCCGTGAGCAGGTGCAGAAGCGCCTCGTGGACACGCTGAAGCTTGACCGTCGTCACCCCGACGGCAGCGAAGCGCCGATCACGAAGGAAGGCAAGAAGGAAGGCAAGGCGTACCTCAACCCCGTGTACCTGATGGTGGACTCGGGCGCACGCGGCAACATCACGCAGATGCAGCAGCTCGCAGGTATGCGTGGTCTGATGGCCAAGCCCAGCGGCGAAATCATCGAGACCCCCATCCGCTCGAACTTCCGCGAAGGCCTCAACATCCTTGAGTACTTCAGCTCAACGCACGGCGCGCGTAAGGGTCTGGCCGACACCGCGCTCAAGACGGCCGACAGCGGCTACCTCACTCGTAAGCTGTGCGATATCGCCCAGAGCGTCATCATCGGCGAACTGGACTGCGGCAGCAAGCGTGGCGTGCGCAAGCGGGCGATCTTCAAGGGCGAAACGGTTGACGTGCCGCTGCGCGAGATGATCATCGGTCGTGTGAGCGTCAACAACATCGTGAACCCGAAGACGGGTGAGGTGCTCGTCTCTGAGAACGAGATGATCAGCCCCGAGCAGGCGGCGCATGTCGAGAACATCGGCATCGACGAAGTGCTCGTGCGCAGTGCGCTGACCAGCGAAAGCAAGTTCGGCTGCTCGGTTCTTGACTACGGCATGGACATGAGCACCGGCAAGCTGGTGGAGCCTGGCCTTGCGGTGGGCATCATCGCGGCTCAGTCGATCGGTGAACCCGGCACGCAGCTGACGATGCGTACGTTCCACACCGGCGGCGTCGGTCAGCGCGGCACGGACCAGAACAAGTTCGTGGCTGCTCACGCCGGCAAGCTGGAACTGCGTGACTGCAACGCAGTGCCGGGCAAGGACGATGATCAGCATGACTGCTTGGTCGTGCTGAAGCGCAACGGTGAACTGGCGATCGTGGACGGCAGCGGCCGCGAACTCGAGAAGTTCAAGGTGCCTTACGGCGCGTTCATGTACGCCAACAACGGCGATGACATCAAGAAGGGCCAGGAACTGGTCAAGTGGGACCCGCACCGTCAGCCGATTCTGGCTGAGAAGGACGGGATCATCAAGTACGTCGACCTCATCGAGAAGGAAACGTTCCGTCTGGATGACGCCGGCGGCGGCAAGAAGGCCAAGGTCGTCATTGAACACAAGGGCGACCTGCACCCGGCCATCAACGTTGTTGATGAGCAGGGCAACATCCTTGACTTCCACTACCTTCCCGCTCGCGCACGCGTCGAAGTTGAAGACGGCCAGAAGATCCGGGCCGGTCAGATGCTTGCGCGTCAGTCGCGTCAGGCAGGCGGTACGCAGGACATCGTGGGTGGTCTGCCTCGCGTGACCGAAATCTTCGAGGCGCGCAAGCCCAAGGAGCCTTCGGTGATGGCCGAAATCTCGGGCAAGGTCGAGATCTTCAGCGACAAGCGCAAGGGCAAGATGACGATCCGCGTCATCAGCGATGCCGGCCTCGAGAAGGATCACCACGTGCCCGCCGACAAGCAGCTGCTCGTGCACACGGGCGACTTTGTGCAGGCAGGCGACAAGCTCACGGAAGGCCCGCTGGTGCTGCAGGACATCCTGCGCATCAAGGGTGAAGAGAGCCTGTGGGAGTACATGCTTGAGGAAGTGCAGAACGTGTACCGAGCTCAGGGCGTGGGTATCAACGACAAGCACATCGAACTGATCCTCAGCCAGATGCTTCGCAAGGTGAAGGTTGAAGATCCGGGTGACACCGATCTGCTGCCTCAGGAAGTTCTGGACAAGTACGCGTTCAAGCAGAAGAACCGCGAGATGGAGTCGTTCTTCCGCGTGTCGGAAGTCGGCGGCACCGACCTGAAGATGGGCGAACTGGTGCACCGCGACACCATCAAGGAAGCCAACGCGAAGGCGGAGGCTGCGGGCAAGGAAGGCGCGAAGGCGCGTCGTGCGCGTCCTGCGAAGGGCCGCACGCTGCTGCTGGGTATCACGAAGGCCGCGTTGAGCAGCGAGTCGTTCCTGTCGGGCGCCAGCTTCCAGGAAAGCACGAAGGTGCTGACGGAAGCCAGCCTGAAGGGCGCGATGGACACGCTCATCGGCCTGAAGGAGAACGTGCTGCTTGGTCACTTGATCCCTGCCGGTACGGGCTTCCGTCCGTATCAGGACATCAAGGTCAAGCCGCTGGTCGCGCTGCCTGAAGATGAAGAGAACGAGGCGATGATGCTGGAAGACGCGACGATGGCCGCGGAAGCGCTGGGCGCTTCGGCCAGCGACGCGGTGGGCACGCCGCACGTGGAGATTCTGCCGCAGGGCAAGACCTTCGCGGGTCAGTGAATCGTGCAAGTGTGAAGTGATGAAGCCCCGAGCGTCATGCTCGGGGCTTTTTTCATGGGCGGTGGAATCTTCACCGTTGTACCGTGCCCGCTTTGGTCGGTCTGGCGGGCATCTGCGGACCTAGGCGAAACATTGGTGCGATTTGCACACGATACCGAGGGGTTTCCGCACGGTGTCCGAACGTGCGGTCACATGGTTGTAAATCCCGAGGTCTGAGACGGGCGGTGCGCTCGACTCTGCGCGGGTGCGTTCTAGTATGCAGGCATGAGCTGCTCGGCGGTGCGCGATGAAGCGCACGCGGCGCGGGCCTGAGGTTCTGGAGGGTTTTACATGTTTCGTTTTGTGAGTGTCGCAGTTGCGACGGTTATCGCGTCGACCGCGATCGCACAGGATTTCTTTCTGCCCGTCAATCTGCTGCCGTTCGCGAATGATCGCCTGCAGGCGCGCAATACGGCGTTTCCCACACTGAACCCGGTGCTGGGCGGCGTGCCTTTCCGCATCGAGCCCACGGGCAACAACATGTGGTCGGCGAACGCGGCGAGTGGTGCGAATCCGCGCGTGCTGACGGTGCCGATCAATGTGGAAGGCGTGCGCGAAGTGCACACGCTGATCAACACGGACTGGGGCCAAGCCGGTCCGGAGAGCGTGGCGAGCGTGCAGTTCGAAACCACCTCGGGCCTGACGTACACGGTGCAACTGGTCGGCGGCGTGGATGTGCGCGACTGGAATCAGAACACGTTCACGAACACCATCAACGGCACGACGACCACGCAGGTGGTGACGGCGGGCACGGCGCGTGTGGATAAGCAGCGCATCACGTTGCCTGCGGCGTTTGCAGGTGAAGAGCTGCGTCGCATCCGCTTTATTGACAGCGGCGCGACGAATCAGCAGCGCATCTTTGTGGCGGGGCTGACGCTGGTGCTTGATCAGCCGACGGATCGCGTGTGGTCGCCCTTGATCGGCGGCAACGGGCATCGGTATCGCGCGGTGCAGGCGATCAACGGCGTGACGTGGGCGCAGGCCAACGCCATGGCTGAGCAGATGGGCGGCTATCTCGCGACGATCACGAACGTGAGCGAGAATGCGTTTGTGTACGCCTCGCTGGGTGGCAATCAGGCGTTCTGGTTCACGAATGCGACGGGCGCGGGCGTGGGTCCGTGGCTTGGTGGCGTGCAGAACGCCGGCAGCGTGGAGCCTGCGGGCGGCTGGACGTGGGTGACCAACGAGCCCTTTGTGTACACCAACTGGGCGTTTGGCGAACCGAACAATCTCAACGGGAACGAAGATCGCATCCAGTTCTTCGGTCAGGGCATTCCTGCGAGCAACACCTGGAACGATGCAGCGGGCAGCACGGTTGCGCGCGGGTTTGTCGTTGAGTTTGACAGCGTGTGCGATGACATCGACTTCAACAACAACGGCGTCTTCCCGGAAGACCAGGACGTTGTTGACCTCTTCGATGTGCTGGCGGGCGGTACGTGCGTGCCGTGCAATGACATTGATTTCAACAACAACGGCGTCTTCCCGGAAGACCAGGACGTGATTGATTACTTCACGGTTTTGGCCGGCGGTCAGTGCTGAACGGAGTGAATCGTCGAACGTGAAGCAACGCGCGAGAGCGCGTTGTTTTGCATTTGGTATCCCCACCAAGTCTGGCGGTTGCGTCGCGGCGAGGGCGGGTGTGAAATTGCACAAATTCAACTGAGTTGCGGATACATTGGACCGCAGCGACGTACATGCGATACACGCCGTGCCTGGATGCACGGTGGCTTTCCTTGATCAGTCTGAAGGGAGATTTCGCATGCGTCATGCATTGTTCGTTCTGCCAGTGTTTGCGGGGTTGGCGGTCAGCGCGATGGCGCAGACGTGTACGCCCACGTGGGATGGAACGCCCGGCACGCCGGGCACGACGACGGGATATGTGGGGGCCTTCACGAAGTATGGCGGGAAGCTGATCGCGAGCGGCTCGTTCACGGAGATGGCTGGCGTCGCAGGCACCAGCTACATCGCTCAGTATGACGAAGTGACGAACAGCTGGGCGAGTCTTGGTGGTGGTCTGACGCCGGGCATTGGCAACGCTTTCGGTACGAGCTTCGCCGAGTTCAACGGCGATCTGTACGTCGGCGGCTTCTTTACAACAGCGAACAACGTTCCCAACACCAAGAGCATCGCGCGTTGGGATGGCACGCAGTACACATCGCTGGGCACTGGCTGGGGGCCCGACACGGTGAACGCCGTGTGGTCGATGCTGACCAGCAATGCGATTGGCGGGCAGAATCGACTGTACTTCGCGGGTGACTTTCAGACGCTTGCGGGTCAGCCTGCGGGTGGCGTCGCGATGTGGGATGGCACGACGCTCACGCCCATTGCGACGAGCATGACGATCACGGGAATCAATCCTTATGTGCCTGCGATGATCGTGCACGACGATGGCGCGGGCGGCGGAGCGCAACTGTACATCGGCGGTCGCTTCACAACGGTGAGCGGCGTGACGGCGCCGATGGTGGCGCGCTGGAACGGCACGACATGGAGCCCGGTGGGCACGAATCTCACGCCTCGCAATGCGACGGCGGATGTTGATTGCTTCCTTGTATGGAACGATGGCAGCGGCCCGGCGCTCTTTGCGGGCGGCAGCAATCTGCGAGTGAACGCCGACGGCGTCAATCGCTCGGTGGTGAAGTGGAACGGCAGCACGTGGAGTGCGGTCGGGCAGTATGTCGGCGGGCGTACGTGGACGCTGGAAGCGTTTGACGATGGCAACGGCGAGAAGCTGTACGGCGGCGGCACGTTGCCCGCCAGCGGCTTCATCTATCGCATGGATACGCCCAACACGTGGACGACGCTGGACAGCGGCGCGAGCGCGAGCGTGTTCAAGTTCTTCAAGGATGGTGACACGCTGTGGGTGGGCGGCTCGTTCAGCAGCATCGGCGGCGTGAACAGCAATCGCATCGTTGCGCGTCGTGCGTGCTCGGTTGTGACGTGCGATGACATCGACTTCAACAACAACGGCGTCTTCCCGGAAGATCAGGATGTTGTTGACTACTTCGACGTGCTCGCCGGCGGTTCGCCTGCGACGTGCGATGCTGTGGTGGGATGCAACGACATCGACTTCAACAACAACGGTGTCTTCCCGGAAGATCAGGATGTTGTCGACTTCTTCAACGTGCTTGCGGGTGGACAGTGTCCGTAAGGCGCGATGGCTTGAGAATGTGAGAGATGAAGACCCCCGCGTGTCATGCGGGGGTCTTTTCTTTCTCGTGACTGTGTCCGGACAGTGAAGCTGCTTTGCGCGATCTCATACGAGACTTGTCAGAGTCTTGTCAGCACCTGAACGCATGTGCGCAGGCAATTTGGTATTGTTTCGCGAGTGATGAAGCGGGTCGTGACACGTCGTGGTGACGGGTCGCAGACGCGCGATTCAGGCGTGCGAGTGTGACGATAGCGAGCGATCCGGTCGGATCGAGGTTGTCGTCTGCGCACGGGAGAGGACGTTGTGATGACCAGTTTCAAGGTGATGCAGGCTTCGCTCATGCTCGCGATGACGGCAGGGCTCGCGTGTGCGCAGCCCGGCACGCTGGTGGCCCTGCCCGACACGCAGTTCTACAGCGACAGCGCGACGCGATTCCCTCAGTTTTTGCAGCAGACGAACTTCATCAAGGATTTTCGCGGCGCGTACAACATCCAATTCGTCAGCCATCTGGGCGACATCGTCCAGAACGGCAGCGTCCTGACCGAATGGCAGCGTGCTGACCAAGCCATCGACGTGCTCGACACCATCGTCCCCGAGCTGCCATACAGCCTCGTGCCGGGCAATCACGATTACGCCACGACGGGCAACAAGGCCACACTCGCCGTCAACTATGTGAACAACTTCGGCCCCGCTCGCTTTGCAGGCAAGCCTTGGTACATCGGCTCCACCAGCAACGGCTGGAATCACGCGCAGATCATCACGATCGGTGGCCGGCAGTATCTGCACCTCGCGCTGGAGTGGCTGCCCGCTTCGCTGGTCGCTGGTCAGGATGACGCCATCGCGTGGGCGCAGTCGATCATCGACGCGAACCCCAACATGCCGACGATTCTGACCACGCATGAGTACATCATCGACGACTTCGCGGTGACCAACGGTCGCAGCGCAGGCGGCGAGGCCATCTGGCAGCAGTTGGTTCGCAACAACAACCAGATTTTCATGACCCTCAACGGCCACTTCCACCGTGGGCCCGACGGTGACGACGGCGAACGCTACGAAGTCGCGACCAACAACTTCGGTCGCCCCGTGCACCAGTTGCTGAGTGACTATCAGGCGTATCCGAACGGCGGCGACGCGTACCTGCGGATGTACATCTTCAACGAGACTGCAAACACGATTCACACGGTGAGCTACTCGCCCAAGAGCGGTGCGACCAATGCGGTGGGAGCGGGACTGTCGCGCTTCTGGGAGGCAAGCCCCAGCAATCCGTTCATCATGCCCGCAGGTCTGCCTGCCCTCACCAGCGGCACTGTGCAGATTGATGCGAACAGCCGGTTCGACATGGCGGTTGACTTCAGCACGCGCTTTGTTGCTCCGCCGCCGCCGCCCCCGCCGCCGCCGCCTGCGTTCGTGACGTACACGTTCCGCGAAGGTGTGAGCGGGTACGCCGGCACGCAGGACACGTATCTCGCATTCGCGACGCCGGGTACGAATGTTGGCGCGTCAGCGATCGTGAAGTCAGACAGTGTGGATGGGACGCCCAGCGGTCAGGTGCATGGTCTGCTGCGATTCGACAACATCATCGGCGCGGGCATCACGCAGATTCCCGGGGGCGCGACGATCGATCTTGCGACACTGGCGCTCAACACCACCAACAGCACCGTGAACGCCAGCAACTTCCACCGCATGCTTGCCCCGTGGAGCGAAGCCAGCACGTGGACCAGCATGGGTGCGGGTATCAGCGTTGACGGTGTTGAGGCACGCAGCGCAAGCGATGCCACGGTTACTTCGACCGGCACCGGCGCGTTCAGCATCGATGTGACCAACAGCGTTGGTGCGTGGCTGAGTGGCGAAGCCAACCTGGGGTGGGCCATCCTGCCCACGGGCGGCGACGGCTGGGACTTTACTTCTTCGGAAGGCGTGACGGCGAGTCAGCGCCCGCAACTTGCGGTGCGAGTGCTCGCTCCGGGCGTGCAGCGCGCGATCTTCCAGAATGGCGTGAACGGTTACACGGGCACGCTCGACACCGAACTGCAGCAATCCACGCCCACAAACAACGCGGGCGAAGCTGCTTCGTTCTCCATCGACTCCGATGACCCCAACGGCACCGGCAGCGACAACCACATTCTCGTGCGGTTCCAGAACATCTTCGGTTCCGCTGGTGGTCTTGTGCCGGGCAACGAGGACGTGCCGGCGGGTCAACGCGTGCTGATCAATCGTGCGTTCCTTGTGGTTGAGGGATTCGACCCGGGCGATGGGGCGAGCTTGCATCGCGTGTTGCAAGCGTGGGACGAGAGCGTCACGTGGGCCAACAGCTTTGGCGGCAACGGTGTGCAGAACACCGGCATCGAAGCCGTGACGGCGGAAGATGCGACCGTCGCGGGCGCCACGGGCCGTGTCGAGATCGATGTGACTGCGAGCCTGCAGGCGTGGGTACAGGACCCGGCAAGCAACTTTGGCTGGGCGCTGCTTCCGCGTGGCAGCAATGGCTGGGACATTCGTTCGTCAGAGAGCACGCAGCCTCCGCAGCTTCGCGTGTACTACAGCATCGTTCCGGTGGTTTGTGACTCGATCGACTTCAACGGCAACGGCGTCTTCCCTGAAGATCAGGACGTCACGGATTACCTTGAGGTTGTCGCGGGCGGCGCGTGTTCGACGGGCACGTGCGGCGATATTGACTTCAACAACAACGGTGTGTTCCCCGAGGATCAGGACCTTGTGGATCTGCTGAATGTGCTTGCTGGGGGTGAGTGCCCGTAATGCAGTGGTGATGTTCGTGTGCATTGTTTCACCGGCGTGTCGAAGGGCACGCCGGTTTTTGTTTGCGCACGTTGCCGAACGCAGCGTGCAATGAGCGTGTGACGAGCGGACATGCCTTTGCATGTTCAAGCGATCAATCGGCGTGATGTTGCTCTGCGCAACGAGCGCGTGCGGCCAGACAACCGTGGTGTGGGATGCGGCGCTCAGTACGCCGGGCTTCAACGCACCGGTACGGAACTTCTGGATTGATGGCAGCAACACACTGCATGCGATGGGGCAGTTCTCGCACAGTGGTGCGACGCGAACGGGAGCGATTGCGAAACGTGTGCAGGGGACGTGGCAGCCGCTGGGGTCGCCGCTGGATGCGACGTGGGTGGAATCGCTGGCGATGTTCGACAGTGGTGATGGGCTGCAACTGCATGTTGCGGGCGGGGGCATCTCTCAGACTGGTGAGCAGTTTGGGCTTGAGCCGGTGGTGCGGCTGGTGGGCGATCAGTGGCGAGCGACCCAGCCCCGGCACGGAGCGAACTGGTCGAGCGTGATAGCGGCGTATCGCGTGCAAGGCGTGGAGCGACTGTTTGTGTGCGGGCCGATGGAGGCTCAGCCGGAGTTCCTCTATATGTCTGCGTGGACCGCGGCGACTGGTGCACCGGCGCGGTGGGATGTGATTGGCGGCGAGCCGTTCTCAACCGCGCCCGAAGCGATGCTGGTGACTGACTTGGGTGACGGCGAGAAGCTGTACTTTGGCGGCGGTGCGGGAGAGGTTGCGCTGGTGGGCTCGTTTGATGGGCAGACGTGGCGGCGGGTGGGCGGCGATGTGGACATGTTTGTGCGTGCGCTCTCGGTGCTGCCCGCGCCGAGCGGTAATCAGTTACTGGTCGGGGGATTGATGTCGAAGGCGAACTGGTTTGGACCCGGGCCGCGCGTGGATGTCAGCAACATCGCGCTGTGGACGGGAACAACGTGGGACGCACTGGGCGGGGGCGTGAACTTTGAAGTGCATGCGATTGCGGCCATGCAGACACCTGCGGGTGTGCGCGTGTTCGCGGGCGGATCGCAGTTTGTGAGTTCGACCGAACGGCCACGACTGGCCATGTGGGATGGAGAACACTGGACGGCGGTCTTGGGGCTAGCTGGCACACGTGTGGAAGGGCTTGCGGTGTATGACGCCGATGGCGAGGGGCCGCTGCCGCAGCAGTTGATCATCGGTGGTGATCTGACGACGCTCAACGGCGCGCCGATCAACAACATCGTGGCGTTGTCGCTGCCGCGCGTGTGTGACTCGATTGATTTCAATCGCAACGGCGTGTTTCCTGAAGATGCTGATGTGATTGCGTTCTTCAGCGTGCTTGCGGGAGAGGCGTGCGCGTCGTGCAGTGATATCGACTTCAACAACAATGGCGTGTTTCCGGAGGAGCAGGACGTGCTGGATCTGCTCACGGTGCTTGCGGGCGGGGCGTGTTCGTGAGGAAACAGAGCTGTTTTGGAGCGAATACCCGGCCAAAAGCCGGGTGTTTTGTTATGTGCCGCGCAGGGGTTGCGCGATGGCGGCTCTAGGTCCAAAGAACATGTCCGATACGCGTGGAATTTATTCCGTGTGTACTGAAGTGGGGGTTTAAAGCCGTCGATGCCGGTAATGCCGTTGCAGACGGAAAAGGAATCCGCAACGGCACAGGTAGTACAGAAGGGAATTGACACATGGCACGCATCAACACAAATGTTCAATCGCTGGTCGCCCAACGTGTGATGGGCACGAACAACACCGGACTGGGTCAGGCTCTTGAACGCCTGAGCACGGGCCTTCGCATCAACCGTGGTGCGGACGATCCAGCAGGTCTGATCGCAAGTGAGAATCTTCGCAGCGAGCAGAAGGCGCTGTCGCAGGCGGTGTCGAACGCCGACCGTGCGGACCAGGTGCTGAACATCGCGGAAGGCGGTCTGCAGGAAGTGAGCAGCCTGCTGCTTGAACTGCAGGGCCTGTTGACGGCGAGTGCGAGCGAAGCCGGCCTCTCAAAGGAAGAGAAGGACGCGAACCAATTGCAGATCGACTCGATCCTGCAGTCGATCGACCGTATTGCGGGCGCGACTAACTTCCAGGGCATCAAGCTGCTGAACGGCAACTTTGACTTCACGACGAGCGGCGTGAACACCACGGCGGTCAGCGACATTCGTGTGAATGGCGCCAAGTTCAGTGGTGCAAGCCAGGCGGTAAACGTCACTGTCACGCAGTCGGCCCGAACGGCGGCAGTCATGCTGTCGCTGGGCTCGGCGAATCTGGATCTGAGCAGTGCGACGGCGCAGTTCACGATCGAAGTCGGCGGTGGTCAAGGTGCACGTGAGTTCACATTCTCGTCGGGTACGAGCCTGGCGAGCATTGCCGCCGCGATCAACCAGTTCAGCGATGTAACGGGCGTGAAGGCAACGTACGCGGGCGGTGCAGCAACAAACATCGTGCTGGAGTCAAAGGACTACGGCGCCAGTGAGTTCATCTCCGTCAAGACGACCAACACGGGCGGTCTTGTGAGCAGCGGCAGCGGTATCTGCACGCGGGCGCCGGGCAGCGCGACTTTCAACATTGAAGTCGCTGAGTTCGCCGCGACTCAGAACCCCGTGCGAGTGCCGGGACAGGATCTGCAGGGCACCATCAACGGCGTGCAGGCCAGCGGTAACGGCAAGAACCTGCGGTTGGCCACTGACTTCCTTGATGTGGAAGTGGAGCTGAGCGCGACGGCAGCTGCCGCACTGGGCACGGCGAACACGTTCTACATCACGGGCGGCGGCGCGAACTTCCAGCTTGCGAGCCGCGTGGATATCGCAGGACAAGTGTCGATCGGCATTCAAGATGTCGCGGCCCGCAAGCTGGGCACCAGCACGATGGGCTACCTGAGCAGTCTTGCGAACGGCAAGGCCAACAACGTCGTGGATGGCAACGTGACCGATGCGCAGCGAGTGGTCTCGGAAGCGATCAAGCAGGTTTCGAGCATGCGTGGGCGCATGGGCGCGTTCCAGAAGAACGTGGTCGGCGCGACGATCCGCAGCCTGGGCGTGAACATTGAGAACACGGCCGCGGCGCAGAGCGTGATTCGCGATGCGGACTTTGCCGCCGAGACGGCGAGCCTGACCCGGTGGCAGACGCTGGTGTCGAGTGCGACCAACGTGCTGGGGCTGGCGAACCAGCAGCCGCAGAGCGCGTTGCAGTTGCTGGGCTAAGCCCCTGAAACAGAATGACTGAGGCGCTCATGGTCTGAGATCGCGGACGGGCTTGTGTATCCGGCCCGTTCGCGATACTCGTGAGGCGGTGAGGCCCGAACGGTAAATGAGAGAGGGGGTGGCGCGAGATCGCGCCGCCCCTGTTTGGAAACCATGTGGGCGGTGTGTTGCCGCCTGATTCCTGCGAACGACGCGGTGTTGCCGATACCCTCGGTAATGCCGCGTCTTCGTTTGCAGAAATCGGAAGGTGGGAAAAGCGCCCCGAAGGCGGTGCGTGGCGGCGTGCGGCGACCGGTGGAAGTCGCGGCGGCGGACGCGGGAGACGATGCGAGGGTGCAGGCCTCGAAGCTGCGGGAACCGCCTGCGGAGTTTGCGGGCGAGCATGCGGGGTTTGTGACGTTTCTGCGGGTGGAGTGCGGGCTTTTGCCCAACTCGCTGGATGCGTACGGCCGCGATGCGGCGCAGGTCATGTGGTCGCTGCATGAGGTGGGCGTGAAGTCGCTGCGCGGTGCGGAGCCGCGGATGTTGTCGCAGCACTTGACGAAGCTGAAGACGCAGCGCGGGTTGGACGGCGCGAGCGTGATTCGGCACCTGGCGACGATTCGCGTGCTGTTTCGCTGGGCGCTCAGCACGGGGCGGTGTGAGAGCGATCCGACGACGATTCTGGATCGGCCAACGCGCTGGAAGAAGCTGCCTGATGTGCTGTCGCTCGCGCAGGTGGGGAAGTTGCTGGAGGCAGCGAACGAGCGAACGAGCGAACAAGCGAACGAGGGGAAAGGCAGGAACAGCGGCGGTGAAGCAGGAAGGCAGAGCGCGGCGATTTGGATGCGGGATCGGGCGCTGCTCGAACTGCTGTATGCGAGCGGACTGCGGGCCAGTGAGGTGTGCTCGATCAGTGTGAACGATGTGCATGCGACGCTGGGTGTGGTGCGGGTGACGGGCAAGGGCAACAAGCAGCGACTGGTGCCGATGGGTGAGCCTGCGAAACGCGCGGTGGCGATGTATGTGGAGCAATGCCGGCCCAAGCTCGACAAGCTCGATGGACGTAGCAAGGGTGCGCTGTTGCTATCGAGCACGGGGCGACCGCTGGAGCGGGTGCGCGTGTGGCAACTGGTCCAGCACTACGCCAAGCTCGCGGGGCTCAAGGTGTATCCGCACATGTTGCGGCACAGTTTTGCGACGCATTTGCTCATCGGCGGTGCGGACCTGCGTGTGGTGCAGGAGATGCTGGGGCACGCGGATATCGCGACGACACAGATCTACACACATGTGGATCGCACGCGGCTGAAGCAGGTGCATAAGCAGTTCCATCCCCGGGAGAGGAAGCGGTAGCGACGGGGGCTCGACTTTTTAAGCTGTGGCGATCCGCTCACGTTTAAGCGGTTTCCCGATGTTGGGCCGGGATAGGAACGAACAACTCGGCAGCGGGCGCCCGAGTCAAGATCGTTAGCACATCACCTCGATCTGCGAGCGCTTGCAGTTCGTCGAGTAGCCGGATGGTCTTTGGTTCCAGTACCGGCTCGGAAGGATCTGCATCGGGGATCACTCCTTCGACGTGAAGCCGCAGCACGCAGCGAGTGCCGTGAATCCACTTGAGCAATTGGATCTTGCGTCCGGGTAAAGGCATTTGTCACCTGTTGAAGAAGTGTACCGTCACGAGCTTCGCGTGGTCGCTGGTCTCAATCAATCCCCAAACAGCTTTCGCACGAGTGCCATCTGAAAGAATGATTTCGAGTTCAATGGTCGGATTTGGAGCTGTTTCCGGTCGTTCTGTCAAGAGTCTGGCGTTCGGTGTGTCATCAATGACTTGCCAGAGCATGATTCCGCGTTCGCGCACCTGATTGTCCGCATGATCACTGACGACATAGCAGTCATCCTTGATCGCGTTGAGGATGCGTTGGTGTAAATGCCCCATGCCGCAGCGTAGGAAGGTGTCTTCCGACCTTCGTCACTCCACCGTCACACTCTTCGCCAAGTTGCGCGGCTTGTCCACATCATGTCCGCGCAGCACCGCGGCGTGGTAGGCCATCATCTGCATGGGCACAACTGCCAGCAGCGGGCTGAGGCATTCGGGGATGTCGGGGATGTACATGACATCTTCGGCGTAGTGCTTGATTTCGTTGTCGCCTTCGGTCGCGATGGCGATGACGTGGCCGCCTCGGGCGCGGACTTCCTGGATGTTGCTCATCACCTTTTCATACTGCTTGCCGCGATTCGCGATGAAGACGGCGGGCATGCCTTCGTTGATGAGGGCGATGGGGCCGTGCTTCATTTCAGCAGCGGGCATGCCTTCCGCGTGGATGTAGCTGATTTCCTTGAGCTTGAGCGCGCCTTCCATGGCAGTGGGGTAGTTGTACCCGCGGCCCAGGAAGAGCCAGTTCTCGCGCTCGACGTACCGCTCGGTGATCTTCTTCACCTGCGCGTCGAGTGAGAGGATCTGCTCCATCTTGTCGGGGATGGTGTTGAGCTGGCGAAGCAGATCGCCGCATTCGTGTGCGCCCATGAAGCGGCGGCGGCCCATCCACATTGCCATCATGGTGAGCACGGCGACTTGGCCCACGAACGCCTTGGTGCTGGCGACGCCGATTTCCGGGCCCACGCGCAGGTACACGCCGGCATCGGTTTCGCGGGCCATGGTGCTGCCCACGACGTTGATGACACCCAGCGTCACTGCGCCGCGGTCTTTGGCTTCAACCAGCGCGGCGAGCGTGTCGGCGGTTTCGCCGCTTTGTGACACGGCGATCGCGACGGTGTTCTCTTCGATGATCGGGTTGCGATAGCGGAACTCGCTGGCGAATTCGCTCGTGCTGGGGATCTTCGCGAGGTCTTCGAACAGGTAGCGGCCGATCATCGCGGCGTGCAGGGCGGTGCCCTGGCCCAGCAACACGACTTTCTTGGCCTTCACGAGTTCCTTGGCGTGGTCGGCGAGGCCGCCGAGGATCACTTTGCCTTCGTCGCTATTGAAGCGGCCGCGGAAAGTGTTGCGCAGGGCCTTGGGCTGCTCGAAGATCTCCTTCTGCATGAAGTGGCTGAAGGCGCCGAGTTCAATCTCTTCGAGTTCGAGTTCCAGCTGTTGAATCTTGTGCGTGACGGGCACGTTGTGAATCGTGCTGGTGCGAAAGCCCTTGGAGGTCATCTTGACGACGTTGTAGTCGTCGAGCATGATGGCTTGGCTGGTGTGGCTGATGATGGCCGCGCCGTCACTGGCGACGACGTACTCGCCGTTGCCGACGCCCACCATGAGCGGGCTGCCCTTGCGGGCGACGACGAGGGTGTCGGGCTCGCGCTCGCAGATGACGGCGATGGCGTACGCGCCGGTGACTTCACGCAGCGCGGCCTGCACGGCGGCTTCGAGGTCACCTTCGTAGAGCTCGCCGATGAGCATGGCGAGGACTTCGGTGTCGGTCTGGCTGCTGAACTTGTGGCCCTTCTCTTCGAGCAGGGTTTTCAGTGCGGCGTAGTTTTCGATGATGCCGTTGTGGACGACGGCGATGCCGACCTTGTCGTCGCGGTGGGGGTGGGCGTTGAACTCGGTGACGCCGCCGTGGGTGGCCCAACGCGTGTGGACGAGGCCGACGGTGCCGGGGAGGCCGCCCATGGACTCGAGCTTGTCTTCAAGGTTGGCGACGCGGCCGACGGCGCGGACAACTTGGAGCTTGCCGTTATTCAGGGTCGCGAGCCCCGAAGAGTCGTAGCCGCGGTAT
>Ga0315899_10003630_pt1 | contig 16819 bp, 15 predicted proteins | sample LakEriMetagenome_2_FD_203518 | JGI IMG/M metagenome (GOLD analysis project Ga0315899, IMG submission 203518) | Freshwater fungal communities from buoy surface, Lake Erie, Ohio, United States - Buoy 4 MA112 | ecosystem: Environmental > Aquatic > Freshwater > Lake | place: USA: Lake Erie, Ohio... | reverse complement strand
ACATTTCTCCTGTCTTGGCCCGCAATCTTTATTCTAGATATTTATCTAGGGATGCGAGCCTTAGTTGTAAGACCTCATAATCTGAACGAGCTCATTTGAGTTTCATATCTTTCGCATCCATATCTGTTAAAAAGTTCTCTATTGAACTTTTTGATCTATTAAAAGTTCATTTAAGAACTTTTTGAATTGAGTTACATCCGGCATCTCATCGAGCTTGAAGGCCCATTTAAATGCTTTTCGATCTATGGCTGCGTACCCACACTGAATGTGTAGCCACGCTCCCCTACCCTGAGATTTTCTGCCCCTTGTTGGAGTGATAACTCCATCGATGCAGTTGACTCGAAGTAGCTGTGATGGATCTTGAGATTTTCGACAGACAATGCAGGTCCGTATCGACTTGATACTCACTCGCATTACCGTCACTTCTTTTCACCATCAACCAAGGTATAAGGATAGCGAATTAGCCCCAATTAACCTAAATCTGCGGGTGATTACGTGGTTGCTGGGGTGTCTGGATGTATATCAATTCGCCATCCAGTCAAGCGCGCAGCGAGTCGAGCATTCTGTCCATCTTTGCCGATTGCAAGTGAGAGTTGGTAATCCGGCACGGTGACCTTCGCTGAACGCATGGCTAGATCAACTATCTCTACCTTTGAGACCTTTGCTGGTGCGAGTGCTTGCGCTACAAATTCAACTGGATCTTCAGACCAATCAACAATATCTATCTTCTCGCCATGCAACTCATCCATAACTGCACGAGTTCGTGCACCTAGTGGTCCGATCAAAGATCCCTTTGCGGAAACTCCCGCACGATGTGAACGAACTGCGAGCTTTGTGCGATGACCTGCTTCGCGGGCAACTTCAACGATTTCCACGATACGATCTTTTATCTCGGGAACTTCAAGTGCAAATAACTGCTTAACAAGGGCCGGATGGCTACGTGAAAGCATTATCTCGGGACCTTTCATCCCTTGCTTTACCTCAACGACGAAGCACTTAATGCGATCTCCATGCTGATATTGCTCACCGGGAACTTGTTCTTGCGGAGGAATACGACCTTCAACTCGACCTAAATTCACATTGATCATCTTTGGATCGCGTCCTTGCTGAACAATGCCAGAAATCACATCGCCTACTGATGCGCTAAATTCGCCTACAATTTCCGCATCGTTCGTCGCACGCATCTTTAATTTAATAACTTGTCGAACCGTGGACGTCACAATACGTGCAAAACCCTCTGGTTCATCACGATCTTCGCTAATTCGTTCACCTATTTCATTAAATGTCGGAACTAAGATAGAAATCTCACCACTTTCACGATCAATCGATGCTCGTGCTTGGCGCTTCGGTTCAAGAGTCTGATAGTAAGCCTCGAGAACTCCTGCCTCGATTTCGGCGATTAACTGCTCGAACGGAATTTCTTTATGGGCAGCAAGAGCGATTAGAGCTTCTATATCTACTTGTGACTTATTCATCAGTAGATTCCTTGCGATTAAATTCAATTTCAACAACAGCACGTTTGATATCTACAAATGCAATGGTGTGCTCTTTTATCCGACCTTTAATATTCTCGACTAAGGTCGCGTTGGTTTCGTTCAATTCAGTAAGGCGACCTATCGTGATAGTTCCATCGCCTAAAGTGACTTTAATGAGACGGGTTAAATTCTTCTTCCAGTGGCGCGGCTGAGTTAGCGGGCGATCTACACCTGGCGATGTGACTTCTAAGGTAAAGGGAGTCTCGCCCATAAATTCTGCTGTATCCAAAAGTTCTGAGATAAGTCGCGATGCAACGGTGACTTGATCAAGATTAAGCGGTGTTTCGCCATCTACTACACAGGTGACGATACGGTGGCTACCTGGAGATGCGATTTGGACTTCTTCTAGAAAGAAACCGGCTTCACTTACCGCCGGAGAAATTAAATCATTAATTGCTTGCGTCAATGACACTTGTTGCTCCTTAGATATTAAATTGTTATTAAATTGTTGAGGTGCTTAGTTTAACATTAATTAATAGCCGCAAAGGTATCTAGGGCGACTTTGATAATTAAAGCGAGCGTCACCCCCATAAAGACTTTGCGAACTAAATTTGAACCGCCCTTTAAGGCTAAATGCGCGCCGATTAAGCCACCAGCGACATTGGCAATCGCCAAAGTTAAGCCAATTTTCCAGAGAATCTCTCCATTTGCACCGAAGATGACTATCGCGCCTAAATTTGTAGCGACGTTAACGACCTTTGCAATCGCTGATGCCGATAGAAAAGCAAAGCCAAGGATGGCAACTAAAGTCAGAACTAAGAAAGAGCCAGTGCCAGGACCAATTAATCCATCATAGAAACCAATTATCAACGCTGCGGCTGCCGCGATCTTCAAGCGAAGTGGTTCGCTCTGTCGAAGAAGTTCTAACTGACCAAGCTGTGGCCGCTTCCAGGTGTAGATGAGCACTGCGATTAGAAGAAAAACAACAAGCGGCTTAAGAACTTCGGTCGGTATATATGAGGCAAGAGATGCTCCACCCATAGAACCGAGAAAAGCCGGCAGCGCCATCGTGATGAGTAATTTGGAATCAGTTTTGATATTGCGGCGATACATCAGAGCTGAGGCGGTTGTCCCAAAAATAGAGGGCACTTTATTTGTACCGAGAATTACAACTGTCTCTGACTTCGCCAATCCAATCATCAAAGCAGGAAGTTGAATTAGGCCACCACCACCGGCTATTGCATCAATTAAGCCAGCAGAGAAAGCGGCAACGGCTAAGAAGGCGAATGTGTAAAGAGTTAGGTCCGCAAACACTTTATGAGAGAGTAGCGATCAATTCAGAGACTGAAGAGATTGCATCGGCGAGTGCTACTTCAGATTTCTCGCCAGTTTTACGGTTACGAAGTTCAACTTTGCCTTCTGCCAGTGACTTGCCCACAACCATAATGACCGGAATACCTATTAACTCTGCATCCTTAAATTTCACACCTGCACTTGGGTCGCGGCGATCATCTAGCATCACAGATATTCCAGCGGCTTCGAGTTTATTTCCAATATCGAGGGCGGTATCAAATGGCAAATCTTCTTTACCGGTAGCAACGATATGGACCTTTGCTGGCGCTACTTCAAGTGGCCAAGAAAGACCAATCTCGTCATAGCTCTGTTCGGCTATCGCAGCAACTGCGCGAGAAACACCGATTCCATAGGATCCCATTGTGACCACTTGAGATTTACCGTTCTGATCAAGCACGGTTAAACCAAGTGCATCAGCGTACTTTCGACCAAGTTGGAAGATGTGGCCAATTTCAATGGCACGATCAATCACAACTGCAGTTGCGCATTCTGGGCAAGCATCGCCTTCACGAATTTCGGCAGCTTCAACATAAGCAAAAGGTGTGAAATCTCTGCCATTTACCACGTTGCGCGCATGTCGATCCTTTTTATTGGCACCGGTCACCCACGAAGTTCCTGGTGCAACGCGCGGATCTGCATAGACAGTAATACCTGATTGAACAGCATCTTGAGGTCCGATATATCCCTTAACTAACTTTGGGAATTTTGCAAAATCTGCTTCCTCAAATATTCGTAGCTCTTCGACTCCAGGCAAGCCAGCTTGCAGACGCTTTAAATCAACTTCGCGATCTCCTGGAACGAGAACTGAGATCGCCTTGTTATCGGCCATCAACATGACATTCTTTAGAGTGGAGGCTCCGGTATATCCTCCCCCAAACTTCTCGTTTAAGACGGCAACGAGTGAATCAATAGTCGGTGTATTTGGAGTATCTAACTCTTCAATTGCAGGAACTTTACTGGAATCTGCTGCAGCGACTTTGGTAACCATTGCTTCTACATTTGCAGCGAAACCACACTTTGGGCAGAGAACGTAGGTATCTTCTCCAGTTTCGCAAGGAGCTAAAAACTCTTCAGATTTTGAACCACCCATTGCGCCAGAAACAGCCTTGACTATGTTGTATTTCAAATGCAGACGATCAAAGGTGCTGATGTAGGCATCACGGTGTTTTTGATAAGAAACGTTGAGACCTTCATCGGTTAAATCAAATGAGTAAGAATCTTTCATTACAAATTCGCGACCGCGGATGATTCCACTGCGCGGGCGCGCTTCATCACGGAATTTATTTTGAATCTGATAAATCGTCAAAGGCAGATCTTTATATGAGGAGTACTCGCCTTTGACCATTAGAGTAAACATCTCTTCGTGGGTAGGTCCTAATAAGTAATCGCCACCCCTACGGTCTTGTAAGCGAAATAGCGATGGCCCGTACTCTTCCCATCTATTGGTAGCTTCATATGCTTCACGAGGCAGAAGCGCCGGGAAGTGAACTTCTTGGAAACCCGCAGAGTCCATCTCTTCGCGGATAATTCGCTCTACATTGCGCAAGGTAATGACGCCCAGTGGTAGCCACGAGTAAATTCCTGCTGCGATTCTGCGGATATACCCGGCGCGAACTAAGAGACGATGACTTGGTACTTCAGCATCAGCCGGGTCATCGCGCAGAGTGCGAAGAAATAAAGTGGACATGCGCAACATAGGCGCAACCTTATCGCGTTATTACTTGACTGTGACGGAAGGTTCGCCTGAAGTTACTCCGGCCGCTTCCATTTCTTCTGCAAGGCGCATAGCTTCTTCAATGAGAGTTTCCACGATCATTGCTTCAGGTACAGTCTTGATAACTTCACCCTTTACAAATATCTGACCTTTTCCATTTCCTGATGCCACTCCAAGATCTGCTTCACGCGCTTCACCGGGTCCATTTACTACGCAACCCATGACGGCGACGCGTAGCGGAACGGTCATACCTTCAAGCCCGGCCTGAACTTTTTCGGCAAGGGTGTAAACATCTACTTGGGCGCGGCCACAAGAAGGGCAAGAGACAATCTCTAACTTACGTTGGCGCAGATTTAGCGATTCAAGAATAGAGATACCGACTTTTACTTCTTCAACTGGAGGCGCTGACATGGAAACACGGATCGTGTCCCCGATACCTTCCGCCAATAAAATACCAAAAGCCGTTGCAGATTTAATTGTTGCCTGAAACGCTGGTCCTGCTTCGGTAACGCCAAGGTGTAATGGGTAATCACATTTAGCAGCCAAGATGCGATATGCATTGACCATTGTTACTGGATCGTGGTGCTTAACTGATATCTTTAAATTGGTGAAGCCGTGTTCTTCAAATAGTGACGCTTCCCAGAGCGCGGATTCGGCTAACGCTTCCGGAGTTGCTTTGCCGTATTTTGCAAGTAAGCGAGGATCGAGTGATCCAGCGTTAACACCGATTCGAATTGGGGTACCAGAGTCACCCGCTGCCTTGGCAACTTCTTTGACCTTGTCATCAAATTGCTTGATATTGCCGGGATTTACACGAACCGCTGCACAGCCAGCATCAATAGCGGCGAAGATATATTTTGGTTGGAAGTGAATATCCGCAATTACAGGTATTTGTGATTTCTTTGCAATCTGCGCAAGGGCGTCGGCATCATCTTGGCTTGGTACTGCAACGCGCACAATCTGACACCCAGCAGCCGTCAACTCTGCGATTTGCTGAAGAGTTGCATTTACATCTGCAGTTAGAGTTGTGCACATTGATTGCACGCTCACAGGAAAGTCGCTACCAACACCTACTCCACCAACCATCAACTGCTTTGTCTTGCGACGTGGGTGAAGTGGAGCAGGTGGGGCGCTGGGAATACCTAAATCGACCATGCCGCTATTCTGCCTTAAAAATCATTGCGGGGCGATTTCTACTTAAAAGTTCAACAAAATTGGATTGAAAATATCTGCAATAAGCAGCAGAACAGTGAGCGCAGCCAAAACTACAAAGACCACCACAGTTATGGGGGTTAGCACCTTTATATCGATCGCTGCCGGAGCAGGTCTGCCGCGCAACCTTGCAATAAATGCGCGAATCGCATCGGCGATCGCAACCGCCATATGTCCACCATCTAGAGGAAGAATTGGCAATAAGTTAAAGAGTCCAACAAAGATATTTAAGCTGGCAACGATCAAGATAAAAGTGGCAATTCGTTCAGTAGGAGTCAGTTCGCCACTCGATGCAGCTTGGCCCGAGACGCGAGCGACGCCAACTACACCCACCAACCCATTTTCGTCACGCTCTTCGCCACCAAAGGTCTGTCCCCATAGCGCAGGAATTTTCGTTGGTAGCTGCACAAGGGATTTTGCAGAGGCGGTGGTGAAAGTCCAAGTTAACTCAGCTGCATCTGAAATAGAAGCAATTGGACTGATTCGCTTATTGCCAAACTCATTAACTATTCCGAGAACATAACGCGAAGTTCCATCTTCAATATCTGTCATACGTGGAGCTGCAGAGATATTTATTTCAGAACCGCCGCGAATTACAGTGAAAGTTAACTCGTTGCCTTGCGAATTGCGGATCTTATCCAATTGGCTCTGCCATTTGGTATTTCGGTCACCATTGATTGCGACTATCTCATCGCCTTTCTGAAAACCTGCTGCAGCAGCAGCGCTATTGGGTACAACAGAGTCGATAACTGGAAGTACTTGATTTACGCCAACTCCGGCAAGGAGAATAAATAGAAGTATGTAACCAAGGACAAAATGTAGAAAAGAGCCTGCACCTAAAACAATCAACTTTTTACCCGCAGAGGCGCGATAGAAAGCACGACCTTCTTCACCATCGGGCATTTCATCATCCGGAGTCATGCCTTCGATGCGACAGTACCCGCCCGCAGGAATCGCCTTGATTCCAAATTCGGTCTCGCCACGTTTGCGTGACCACAAACGAGTTCCAAAACCAAGGAAGAATTCCGAGACTCTCATTCCAAATTTACGCGCAGTTAAGTAATGCCCAAATTCGTGGATCATTACAGAGACGAGAAGGGCGACAACAAAGGCGATGATTCCGAGCAATTGCATTAGCGGGCTACTTTCGAGATATGTTCATGGGCTACTTGCCGCGCATCATTCTCGATCGCACTGACATCGGCTAAATCACGAAGCGCGCCCGCAGATTTTGACCCTAATGATTGAACAACTGCTTCCACAGTTTCGATAATAGAGGTAAATCCAATCTTTCCGTCGATAAATGCTGCAACGCAGACTTCATTCGCGGCGTTAAAGATAGCTGGCAGTCCTCCCCCCAAATCTCCACAACGTCGAGCAAGTTCGATTGCTGGAAATTTCTCATGATCGACCGGATCAAATCGCCAAGTGTGTGAACTCGCCCAATCTATCGCTGCAGTTGCGCCTTTTACGCGCTCCGGAAAGTTAATTGCGAAAGAGATTGGGCCTTTCATATTTGGAGGAGATGCTTGAGCGATTGTGGAACCGTCTACATATTGCACCATTGAGTGAACTACAGATTGGGGATGTATAACCGACTCAATCTGTGAATATGGCAGATCAAATAAGTAATGCGCCTCAATAATTTCCAGGCCTTTATTTACTAAAGTTGCAGAATTAATGGTCACCACCGGACCCATTGACCAAGTTGGATGATTTAAAGCTTCGATAACTGTTATATCGCTCAAATCTTCTCGCTCACGAAATGGGCCTCCGCTCGCGGTTAAAATCAACTTCGCAACTTCGCGCTTTGCGCCGCTCATTAGGCATTGCCAGAGCGCTGAATGTTCTGAATCTACAGGCAGTAATTGATCTGGTTTAGCGAGTGACATCACCAGATCACCGCCAGCAACTAACGATTCTTTATTTGCCAGCGCTAAACGATTGCCAACTTTTAGCGCAGCCAAAGTAGGCGCAAGTCCAATTGAGCCAGTGATTCCATTTAAAACAACGTCACAAGTAATCGCTGCTATCTCCGTAGATGCGTTTGGACCATCAATTACTGTGACTCCTGGTAACGCTGACTTAATCAAATCTGCGCCTTTATTGACTCCGATGACAGGAACCTTAAACTTTTTTGCTTGTTCTATAACTAGCGCTGGGTTATTTCCTGCCGATGTAATCGCCACAACGCGAAAGAGAGATGGATTGGCTTCAACAATTTCGAGCGCTTGCACGCCTATCGACCCCGTGGAGCCAAGGATTACGAGATCTTTCATAGTCAACTTTGGTGATTATCGATCTAGTAAATTTTGAGTTGGTGAATATGGAGTCCCACTGCGTCTCTTTGCAATTGCAGATAAGGCTTCAAGAACAACACGGTTGGCCAAGATCGCAGTAATATCTGCTGAATCAAAAGGTGGGGCTACTTCAACGACATCTATTCCGACAACTGGAAGTTCTAAGCAGATGCGGCGAACTGCCTCAAGTAACTCGCGGCTTGTCATTCCACCTGGTTCGGGAGTTCCGGTGCCTGGCGCCATCCCTGGGTCAACGACATCTATATCGACTGAGAGAAATACCCCATCACAACCATCAGTTAACGTGGCAAAAGATTCATCCAAAACAGAATTTAAACCACGATGATGGATTTCAGTCATTTCGTAAGAGCGCATTCCTTGATCGCGCATCCAAACCAAAGTCTTGTCATCTGGCCAGTAGCCACGCAACCCCAATTGCAAGAAACGATCACCGCGCACAGAACCGCTTTCGATTAAGCGGCGCATTGGAGTGCCGTGGCCGATGAGCGCTCCGAATTGATCTTCACCTGTATCGGCGTGTGCATCGAAGTGAATCATTGAAATCTTGCCTTGTCCGCGATGGTTTGCTATTCCTGCAACATCAGCTGAAGCGATCGAGTGATCTCCTCCTAGGATGACTGCAATTTTTCCAGCGCGTGAAATCTTTTCTGTGGCTGCCTCCAGGACTTTAAGTGATTTCACTAAATCTCCTGGCGGCATCATTAAATCGCCGGCGTCATAAACTTTGAGAGCTTTAAAGGCATCAATTCGTAGCGCTAAATGTGGACGCTCTGCATCGTGTGGCAAGTAATCTCCACCTCGGATCGCTTGCGGTCCGAATTTCGCTCCTGAGCGATGAGAAGTGCCAGAATCAATTGGTGCGCCAACAATAATTACATCTGCATCGGCGTATGTAGAAGGATCGTCAAGATCGCACTTGGGGATTCCAAGAAAAGTAAAACTTGGACCATACATATTGCCGTGGTTAACCATTGGTTAAGAATATGCGCTTTTCGCTAGGAATCGAAACCTAGACCGAGTGAATCAAGAAGTCTGAGCCAGAGGTTGCGCTTGCCACCATTCTTATCAGCCTGATTTATCGACCATTGCGTCAGGCGGATAAAGATAAAGCGGAAGGGCTCTGGTGGAAATGGCATCGGCTTCTTTTGAACCATACGCAATTGAGTGCGCTCGTTCTCAACGCCATCTAAGAGATCTAGCATTACTTGTGCGCCAAATCTTGTTGAACCAACTCCAAGACCGGTGTAACCCAGAACGTATGCAACGCGACCACTGTAGGCGGTTCCCCAGAATGGTGAGAAGCGAGAACAGGTATCAATAGCACCGCCCCAGCCGTGAGTGAATTTAATGCCACGCAGTTGTGGGAAGGTTTCTAAGAAAGCTTCCGCAAGGTGTGCGTATGTCTCTGCATCTGTCTCATATTCCTGACGGACTTTGCCCCTGAAATTATAAATAGCATCGTATCCGCCCCATAAAATCTCATTATCTTTAGTCATTCGATAATAATGGAATTGATTTCCGGCATCCGATAGACCTTCGCGATCGTTCCATCCAATTGCTTCCAACTGCTCTGCGCTTAAAGGCTCAGTCACCAACTGGAAGTCATAAACCGGAACGACATATTTGTGAGCGCGCTTGATCAAGGATTTAAAGACATTTGTCGCTAGCGCCACTTTATTGGCATATACGCTTCCGTAAGGCGTATGAACAATCATTCCATTCTTGGTTCGCTCAAGGCGTTCTACTTGAGAATTTTCATAAATCTTTACACCCAATTCAATACAGGCGCGTTCTAAGCCCCAGACTAAACGGGCTGGATCTACCAGTGCCGTGCCATCTGGATCCCAAAGCGCTCCTTTATAAATTGGAGATTTGACGCGCGCTTGAATCTCTTCTTGATTTAAGAGTTCAACGTTATCGCCAAAGGAATTTCGAAGCCTCGCTTCTTCAGCCAAGCCTTCCATCTGCCAATCTTCTAATGCGACCCGGAGTTCGCCGTTCCATTCAAAATTACAATCAATTCCATACTTGGTTATGGTTGCTTCAATTGCATCAAGGTTTTCACGTCCCAGGCGTTCAATAATTTTCATCTCATCTTTAAAGCGTCTGTAACCATTTATAAATCCATGCGTGAGTGAGTAGCTGCAGAACCCACCATTGCGCCCCGACGCACCTGCACCAGTTTCGCGCTGTTCCACAACGATTACTTCGCGTTCTGGGTCAGCTTCCTTTGCAAGTAAGGCAGTCCATAGTCCGGTGTAGCCAGCTCCGACGATACACAGATCCGCGGTTACATCACCGATAAGACTCGGATGAGGTAGTGGTTCTAAGGGGTCTGCATCCAGCCAATATAACTCTGGCTGCATTATAGAAAGATGTTTAAGAATCGATGGGTCGATGTTCGCCATCACGCTTTCCGGTTAAACCGGAAATCACCTCTGCAATTACTACTAGTAGTTGATCGTATATTAGCGTGCTTTGCGGCGATTGACGAACTGACCCGCAATAACAATGGCAAGTGCTAAGAAAAACATTGCAGAACCGATCACATTCGCTTGTGCGGGAATACCGCGCGCCGCAGCGGTGTAAACAAACTTAGGGAAAGTTGTAACGGTACCGGAGTTAAAATTGGTAATAATAAAATCGTCAAAAGATAAGCTAAATGCCAGGAGTGCAGCCCCGGCAATTCCAGGAGCTACCAGTGGAAGAGTTACCCGCCTAAATGTTTGAAATTCATTGGCATAAAGATCCATTGCAGCTTGTTCTAAGCGCGGATCAAGGCTGGCGATACGCGCCTTAACAGTAACAACCACAAATGAGATACAGAACATTACGTGCGCAATCACGGTAGGCCAGAAGCCAGGGTTGATTTGGAAAACAAGAAAGAGTGAGAGCAGCGATGCGCCCAAGACAATCTCAGGAGTTGCCATAGGTAAGAAAATCAAAAGATTTGAAGTCGAACGGCCTCTAAATTTATGGCGGCCGATTGCAAAGGCAATCATTGTTCCGAGAATAGTTGAGAAGATCGTTGCCAATAAGCCGATCTTGATCGAATTAGATAGCGCAGTACAAACTTCAGGTGCGCCACAAGGATTCTGCCAATTACTTAAGGTGAAGCCCTTCCAAACTAGGTTGCTCTTACCGGAGTCATTAAAAGAGAAAGCAAAGGTGTAAGCGACTGGGATAAACAAGTAAGTAAAGGCGATCACCATATAAACGCGAATTAAGTTGCGTCCAAACCAACGAGACAGCCTGGCGCTAGTTGGAATTTTAGGAATTGTTGGATCGGCAACTTTTTTGCTCATACCAACTCCTCTGTTCCTGCTTTACGGATATAAAGGGTTACCAAAATCAGAATCGCTGCCATTAAGGTAAATGAGAGCGCGGCGGCAGTTGGATAATCCACGATCTTGAAATATCTCGACTCAATTACATTGCCGATCATCTTCGTGTTCGGGCTACCTAAAATCGCCGCGTTCACATAATCACCGGCGGCAGGAATAAAGGTCAAAAGAGTTCCGGCTACTACACCCGGCATAGATAACGGCAAGGTGACTTTACGAAATGTTGTAAATCCATTGGCATATAAATCCCCTGATGCCTCAATGGTGCGTGGATCTATTCGGTCGATTGAGGCATATAAAGGTAGAGTCATAAAGGGCAGGAAGTTGTAAGTCATACCCATAACAACTGCGAAAGAGGTAGATGTAAGCGTCGTGCTTTCGCTAATTATTCCTATGGTTCGCAGCGTCGGTACAACGAATCCTTCTTCTCCGAGAATTTGCTTCCAGGCTACGGTGCGGAGAAGGAATGAGGTAAAGAACGGAGCAACTACCAATACAAGTAAGAAATTCTTATATTTTCCACCCTTGAATGCGATCGCGTAAGCAAGCGGATAGGAAATAGCAAGTGCAAGTACCGTTGCAATCAGAGCGAAAATAAATGAGCGGCTGAACTGTTCTCTATTTTCCAAAAAGGCATCTATATAGTTTTGAAAACGTAGCGTCTGCTCATATTGACCGGTATCTCCCTCGGCAACTGGCGTTTGAGTAGATGTCTGCGCTAAATTAAAAATCGGCAGAATAAAGAAGGTAAAGAGAAAGAGAAACCCTGGAAGTAATAACAGGTACGGTGTGCGAATCTTTCCCATCAGCGCTGCGACTTATTCTTCGTCTAGAACTTCAGGATTAACTTCTGAGCCAGCGGTAATATCTTCATCTCCGCGGAGCGCAAAGGTGAAGACTGGCTCCCAAGAGATATTAACGGCATCGCCCTTCTTAAACGGCGCTACACCATCATCATTCTGCTCGAAGACAATTAACTCTTGTCCCCAAGGCATCGCAACTTGGTACTGTGTTGAAACACCTATATAAGAAACATCTTCGATACGTCCACCACTCAAAACATTTCCAGATACCGGGGTATTCAGAAGTGAGATACGGAATTTTTCAGGACGAATACCAGCATAAATAGAGTTATCAACTGCGTGTGAACGCTTCTTTGGAAGCGAGATCTTCTGGCCATATAAGTCCGCAATAATTGAATCTCCATCATTTCCAGAGATTGTTCCCTTAATCAAATTAGATTGACCGAGGAAATTAGCGACAAAAGCGGTCTCTGGATTGTCATAAAGATCAGCCGGTGAACCCATCTGCTCAATCTGACCTTCATTCATTACGGCAATGGTGTCGGCCATAGTCATAGCTTCTTCTTGATCGTGGGTTACGTGTACGAAGGTGAGGCCGACTTCTTTCTGGATCCACTTGAGTTCTATCTGCATTTGGCGACGCAACTTCAAATCCAAGGCACCAAGTGGTTCATCGAGCAATAGCAAAGCCGGACGATTTACGATCGCACGCGCCAGCGCGATACGTTGTTGTTGTCCTCCAGATAGTTGAGTTGGTTTACGACCAGCTAAGTGCGGAAGCTCAACGAGATTTAAGACCTTATTTACTTCTGCATCAACATCTTTTATGCCACGGCGACGCAAGCCAAATGCGATATTTTCAAAGATGGTTAGGTGCGGAAATAAGGCATAGTTTTGAAACACTGTATTGATCGGCCGTTGATAAGGCTTAGTCGTGGTGATATCAGTTTCACCCAGATGAATACTTCCAACGGTTGGTTCTTCAAGTCCTGCAATCATGCGCAGCGTTGTTGTCTTGCCACAACCCGAAGGCCCCAATAGCGCGAAGAAGGAACCCTTCGGGATTGTCAGCGTTAGGTCATCAACCGCTTTGAAATCACCATACTCTTTAGTGATTCTCGTGAGGATTAAATCTCCACGTGCAGAACTTGCGTCAAATGACACTTAGTTTCCGGCAGCCTTCTGGAAGGCTTCGGTCCAAGCAGTCTCTTCTGCTGGAGTAAGTGAACGGAAGACGCTGAGATTCTTCATAGTTGCATCAGTTGGGAAGATGTACTCACTCTTTGCGAGCTCTGGATCAATCTTCTCCATCTCAGCCTGGGCACCCTTTACTGGAGTTACATAATTTACGTAAGCAGCAACTTCAGCAGCGATCGCTGGGTCGTAGTACCAGTTAATCAACTTCTCAGCGTTGGCTTTAGCCTCAGGAGTAGCAGTTGATGGAATCAACATATTGTCGCCTGAAATTGTTCCGCCTGATTCTGGAATTGCGAAGTCAAACTTGCCTGCATTTTCGCTAGCGAGAATAAACATATCTCCTGACCAGCCGATAACTGCAGTTGCATCGCCTGAAGTTAGATCTTCAGCGTATTCATTGCCCTTAACGCCACGGATCCAACCATCTGAAATCTTGCCCGCTAAGAAATCAATTGCGTTCATATATTGATCTTCAGTTACGGTTGCAGGATCTGCACCTTGCGCCAACAAAATGACTCCGATTGTGTCGCGGAGTTCAGAGAGAACGACGATCTTGCCCTTATTTGCTGGCGAGAAAAGATCATCGAGTGTACGAATACCCTTTGGATTCTTTTCAGTGTTCCAACCGAAACCACCCATGATGCCCTGCCAGGTTAGCGTTGATTCGCGGCTTGGATCATATGAAGGTGATGCAAGTGTGTCGAGAATATTTCCCTTATTAGGGATATTCGCAGCGTCAAACTTTTGGGCGTAACCCAAGCGAATCCAGCGCGCCGCCATCCAGTCAGTTGGGCAGACCAAGTCGTAACCAATATCTTCATTTAACTTTAACTGTGCTTGCACTTTGCCAAAGAATTCATCGTTATCGTTGTAATCTTCAAAATACTTAACATCAATACCAGTTGATTCGGTGAACTTATCTAGCGTTGGATAAGTCTTTGCATCTTCATCAAAATCTAAATAGAGCGGCCAGTTACCCCAACGAACTAAATTTCCGGTAGCACCTGAATCGCTACTTGATCCGCACGCCGCGAGCGCACCAGCAGCGCCAACGCCACCGATTCCTGCTAAAACCGCGCGACGTGAAACACGCGCATTAATGATTGAACGTGCTTCTGGTGACAGAGGTGACTTCTTAGCCATTTATATGGGCTCCTTTTTTTTCCGGAACAAGGGACGGTTGTGCAGGGCTCATTATGTAACTGATTTGCCCCACGCGCCAAACAATTTGGCTGTGATTTAGCAGGAAATTTTGAGGAATTCTCAGCCGTTTAGGTTGGTCATGACGTGCTTGATTCGGGTGTAATCCTCGAATCCGTAGCTAGATAGATCCTTGCCATATCCCGAGCGCTTAAAGCCACCATGTGGCATCTCAGCAACGATTGGAATGTGGGTATTGATCCAGACGCAACCGAAGTCAAAGGCCTTGGCCATGCGCATCGCAGTACCGTGATCCTTAGTCCAGACTGAGGATGCCAGGCCATATTCCACACCATTCGAAAGCGCGACCGCCTCGGCTTCATCCTTAAATTTCTGGATCGTGATAACTGGTCCGAAAATTTCAGATTGAATATGTTCATCTTGCTGACGAAGGTCTGCGATCACAGTTGGCGCAATAAAGAAACCAGCGCGATCTAGGGCTGCTCCCCCGGCAACAACGCGAGCATGTGATGGGACGCGATTGAGGAAGCCTTTAACACGATCAAATTGCGATGCATTATTTACTGGTCCAACCAAGACATCTTCATTTGGCGCTCCGACAGCAATTTCATTTGTCGCTTGGTTGGCAAGTAGCTTCACCATCTCTTCGTAAACACCTTCTTGGACCAAGACGCGAGTTGCAGCGGTGCAATCCTGGCCAGAGTTGAAGAAACCGGCTACCGCAATACCTGCAGCGGCTGCTTCTAAATCGGCATCATTGAAAACAACAACCGGTGCTTTACCGCCGAGTTCTAAGTGAACTCGCTTTAACTGCTTGGCAGCGCTACCTGCAACTTCCATTCCCGCACGAACTGATCCAGTAATTGAAACCATTGCAGGAGTTGCGTGTTCCACAACTGCCTTACCTGTCTCGCGCTCACCGCAGAGAACATTGATAACGCCATCAGGTAGAAATTCACCCATGATCTCTGCCATAAAGACAGTTGATGCTGGAGTGGTATCGCTAGGTTTCAATACAACGGTATTTCCCGCAGCAATTGCAGGTGCCCATTTCCAAACCGCCATCATCATTGGGTAGTTCCAAGGCGTTACTTGTCCGCAGACTCCAACTGGCTCACGACGAATAAATGAGGTCATTCCCTTCATATATTCTCCTGCAGATTTACCTTCGAGATTTCGTGCAGCACCTGCAAAGAAGCGGATTTGATCGATCATTGGAGGAACTTCCTCAGAAGCAGTTAGCCCCATTGGCTTTCCGCAGTTTTCAGATTCGATCGCGATGATTTCATCAGCGCGAGATTCGATCGCATCGGCAATTTTCAAAAGGGCGCGTTGGCGCTCTGAAGGAGTTGAATCGCGCCACTGTGTAAAGGCGTTCGCGGCAGCGCTCATCGCCTTATCAACATCGGCAGCGTTGGAATTTGGCGCAGTTGCAAAAGCCTGGCCTGTAGCAGGATTAATGAGTGTGGTGACTGCCCCAGAGGTCGAATCAACCAATTTACCGTTTACAAAGTTCTGCAACTTCTTCATTTCTAGTTCTGACCTTTCACTGCGCGGACCAATTGATCACCGTGATCTTTTGGATGATTTGTGTAACTAGTTAACCATTTAGCAATTGTGTAATGACCGGATTCGGAGTGAACCCCAGATTTTTCGAGATCGGATTCTTCTAGACGTTTAATGACATCGAGTGAGCCCGCGCGTACCGCTGCAAAAATTGCAATTGAATTTTCAACAGGTACGCTCTCATAACCCAGTTGGGGAGCAACCGCCCAAAGATTTTCGTCGTAACCTTGAATTAAAGAGCCTTCTGGTTCAGCGACTAAGCGACGCAGTCGCGCATACGACTGCGTTTCTGAATCCGCTAAATGATGAATAATCTGGCGAGCCGACCAGCCTTCTGGGTTCTTTACATCGAGCAGATCATGAGTAACACCTCGAGCTAAATTTAAAAAATATTGTGTCGCTGATTCATACGCCGCCGCCCATTCTTTGATGCTATTGCCTTGAATGCCCATGCGGTTGAGTCTATTTACTCTTTTCCGCTGCTGCCAACTGTCCGCAGGCGCCATCAATTTCGCGCCCTCGAGTATCGCGCACAGTTACCGGCACTCCATAACCCTCAAGAATTCGAACGAAGGCGTCCTCATCTTCACGCCGCGACGCTGTCCACTTTGAGCCAGGGGTCGGATTGAGCGGAATTAGGTTGACATGTGCATTGCGACTTTTCAGCAGGCGG
>Ga0315899_10003629_pt1 | contig 16819 bp, 19 predicted proteins | sample LakEriMetagenome_2_FD_203518 | JGI IMG/M metagenome (GOLD analysis project Ga0315899, IMG submission 203518) | Freshwater fungal communities from buoy surface, Lake Erie, Ohio, United States - Buoy 4 MA112 | ecosystem: Environmental > Aquatic > Freshwater > Lake | place: USA: Lake Erie, Ohio... | reverse complement strand
AGCGCGCTCATCCTGCTGCCGATCGGGTCGACGGCGCGCCTCACCGGGCGCTGAGGGCATGGCCCGGCGGCGCCTGTCCCCGGACGAACAGGCGCTCTGGAGCGCGCTGACCCGCTCCGTCCGGCCGATCCGCCCCGGCCAGCGCCAGCCGCCGTCCTTTCCGCCCGATCCGCCTGCTCCGGCTTTTGCTGCACCTGCGATAAATCCACCCGCGCGCACCCCCGCCGCGCCCGCGCCGCGCAGCCCTGCGGCGGTGCTCGACAGCGGCTGGGAACGCCGTATCCGTAGCGGCGCGATCAGCCCGGACATGAGCATCGACCTGCACGGCCACAGCCTCGCGGCAGCGCATGGCCGCCTCAACCAGGCGATCGCCGCCGCGCTGGCGCGGGACGCGCGTGTCCTGCTCGTGGTCACGGGCAAGCCGCCGCGCACATCGCCCGCGACAGGCGCGTCGCGGCGCGGTGCGATCCGGGCGGAGATCGGCCACTGGCTGGACGTCAGCCCGCATGCGGATCGCATCGCCAGCGTTCGCATCGCCCATCCCCGCCATGGCGGCGACGGCGCGCTCTATCTGATTTTGCGACGCAAAAAATAATGGCGTTCGGGGTCGCCGCGATGATCCTTTCTTAACCACTGCCCATCATCATCGGTCGATCGGGCGCTCAATGGCGAGCGCGGATCTAGCGGATCAGGAGGCAGATGCAGGGCGTGACGTTGACAAGCCGCGCCACCGCCTTTGCCTGTGCCGCCGGGGCGCTGGTTTTCATCCTGTCGCTCGTGCTGGGCTATACGCCGGGTCAGCAGGACGATCTGGCGCAGGTCGGCCGCGCGCTCATCATCGCCATCCTGTGCGGCACGCTCAGCTGGGCGTCCGCGCGTCGCGCCATCGCGAACACCGCCATCGCCATCGACGCCGCCACCGAACGGCTGCTGTCCGCCGCGCATGGCGACCTGCAATCGGGGGTCGCGCGGGAGATCGGGCATGAACTGCCGGACCTTTCCGTCGCGATGCAGAGCCTGTTCAGCCAGGTCCGCACCAATCTCGACCATGTGCAAAATCTCGCCCTGTTCGACCAGATCACCGGCCTTGCCAACCGCACCAGCTTCTGCCGGCAGGTGGAGCGGCTGCTGGCCGAACATGCGGGCGAAGGCCTGCCGACCTTGTTCTTCATCGATCTGGACGGGTTCAAGGGCGTCAACGACACGCTGGGCCATGCGGCCGGCGACCAGCTTCTGTCCCGCGTGGGCGGACGGCTGCGCGAAGTGGTGATGGCGCAGGTCAGCAACGGGGAGGGGGACGCCGTCATCGGCCGCCTTGCCGGGGACGAATTCACGCTGTTCTTTCCGGGCCTCCACGGACTTGCGGTGGCGCAGCGCATCGCCCGCGCGATCCAGTTCGCGCTCGGCGAACGGTTCGACCTTGGCAGCCAGCATGTGGAGCTGGGCGCGTCCATCGGCATCGCCTGCTATCCCGATCATGGCGACACGCTTGCGGGCCTGCTGCGTTCGGCGGACATCGCCATGTATCATGCGAAGCGGAGCGGGCGCGGACGGGCGGAAGTCTATACCGACGCGTTGGCGCTGGAGGCGCAGGACCGCGCCGAACTGGAGCGCGATCTGCTGATCGGCCTGCAACGGGACGAATTCCTGCTGGAATTCCAGCCGCAGGTCGACGTCGCCAGCGGCCGCGCCGTGGCGGCCGAAGCGCTGGTGCGCTGGGCGCACCCGGAGCGCGATCTCGTCATGCCCGGCGCGTTCGTGCCGATGGCGGAGGAAAGCGGCGCGATCGTCGCATTGGGCGACTGGGTGATGGGCAAGGTGTGCGAAACCGCGGCGCGCTGGTCCCGCGCGGGGATCAGCCAGCGCATCGCCATCAACATTTCGACGCGCGAACTGGGGCAGCCCGACTTTTTCCTGCGCCTGCGTCACGCGATGAGCGGCCATGGGGCGCCGCCCGCCATGCTGGAGCTGGAAATCACTGAATCGCTCGCGATGGAAATGGAGCCGCGCGTGCTGGACCAGCTCCGCGCGCTGCGGAAGGATGGCGCATTCGTCGCCATCGACGATTTCGGCACTGGCTATTCCAACCTGTCGCGGCTGAAGGAACTGCCCGTCGACCGGGTCAAGATCGACCGCAGCCTCGTGCGCGACATCGCCATATCGGCGGAAGCCCGGACCATCTGTTCCGCCGTGGTGGGCCTCATCCATGGCCTTGGACTGGAAGTGGTGGTGGAAGGGATCGAGAGCCAGGCGCAGATGGACGTGCTGCGGGTCATCGGCTGCACCCTGTTCCAGGGTTATCATCTCGCCCGGCCAACCGATGAACAGGATTATCTGGCCCGTTACGCCATGCTGCCCATGCTGACGCGCAACGCCGGCTGATCCCGGCCCGCGCGCCGGTTCAGCGCAGCGCCCGCTCGACGATCCGCGCGTAGATTTCCGTCAGTGCGCGCAGGTCCGCCACCGCCACCGCTTCGTCCAGCTTGTGCATCGTCGCGTTGCACAGGCCGAATTCCACCACCGGGCACAGCCGCGACAGGAATCGCGCGTCGGACGTGCCGCCGGTCGTCGACAATTCCGTTTCCACGCCGGTCACGTCGCGGATCGCGCCGCGCACCAGGTCGGACAGCGCGCCCGGCTCGGTCAGGAAGGCCTCGCCGCTGATCTTCGCGTCCACCGTGCCCCCTTCGGCGGCGGCGATGGTCCTGACCCGTTCGATCAGCGACGCGCCGCTATGCCGGTCGTTGAAGCGGATGGAAATGCGCGCCGTCGCCCCGGCGGGGATCACATTATGCGCCGGATTGCCGACCTCCAGGTCGGTGATCTCGATATTGCTGGGCTGGAACCAGTCAGTCCCTTCGTCCAGCACTTCCGCCTCGATCGCCGTCAGGATGCGCACCAGCCTGGGGATCGGATTGTCGGCCAGATGGGGGTAGGCGACATGACCTTGCACCCCCGCCACGCTGATCCACATGTTCACCGAACCGCGCCGCCCGATCTTGACCACGTCGCCCAGCCGCGCCGACGATGTCGGCTCGCCCACCAGGCACAGGTTCGGGCGCAGTTCGCGCGCCGCCATGCGATCCATCAGCGCCAGCGTGCCATATGTGGCCGGCCCTTCCTCGTCGCCGGTGATGATCAGGCTGATCGTGCCGGGCAGGTCGTAGGGCAGGGTGGCGAGCGCCGCGACAAAGGCCGCGATCGCGCCCTTCATGTCCACCGCGCCCCGCCCGTAGAGCAGGTCGCCCCGGATTTCCGGCACGAAGGGCTCGCTGGTCCATCCCGCGCCCGGCGGCACCACGTCCAGATGCCCGGCGAAGGCGAAGTGCGGCCCCGGCCCGGTCGTCCGCCACGCCAGCAGGTTCTCGACCGGTCCGTCCGGTGCTTCGCCCGACATGAAGCGGTCGACGGTGAAGCCCAGCGGCGTCAGCATCGCCGCCAGCGCGTCGAACACGGCGCCGGTCGCCGGGGTGACGGACGGACAGGCCAGCAGGCGCTGCGTCAAGGCCAGGACATCGTCATTGGTGCTGGTCATGCTCATCGCGCCGGGTTAGCGAAAGCATTGGCTTTTGGCCAGCGGCAGAAGGAGGCTCCCATGCCCGGCATCGATTTGGACAGCATCGCGCAAACCAACAGCACCACCTATCCGGCGGAACATGCCGCGATGGTGGCGCAGCGATGGGTGCGACGGCTCGGGCCGGCCTGCGGCCTGTCGGACTTCGGCGTCAGCCATGTGGTGCTGAAACCGGGCGGCGGATCGTCGCACCGCCACTGGCATGAGGATGAGGATGAATTCGTCGTCCTCCTCTCGGGCGAGGCGGTCCTGGTGGAAGATGGCGGGCGCACCCCGATGCGCGCCGGCGACATGGCCGCCTTCCCGAAGGGCGAGCCCAACGGCCATCATCTGCTCAACGAAGGGCTGGAAGATTGCGTCTTCCTCGCCTTCGGCCGGCCGCCGCAGGGCGACTGCCATTATTCCGACATCGACATGTGCCTGTCGCAGGGGCGGTATCGCCGGCGGGACGGGAGCCTCTATTGATGCCGCCAATGTCGATGGCTCCCCTTGATCGGCGGGCATGGCTCGCGGGCATGGGCGCGATGCTGGCGACGCCTCTGTGGGCCGGGACGGCGGGAGCGGCCTCCGCGCCCGTGAAGCCGCCCCGGCTGCGGCCCGGCGACACGGTGGGCCTCGTCGAACCGGCGGGTTTCGTCGATGATGCCTTCGATCTCGACCTCGTCCGCGAAACGATCCGCGCCATGGGATTGAAGCCCAGGGATGCGCCGCATCTGGCGGGCCGCTATGGCTATCTCGCGGGGTCGGACAAGGATCGCGCGGCCGACATCAACACCCTCTATGCCGATCCCGACGTCCGCGCCGTCTTCGCGGTGCGCGGGGGCTGGGGCTGCGCGCGCATCCTGCCGCTGCTCGATTTCGCGACGATCCGCCGCAATCCCAAGCTGCTGGTCGGCTTTTCCGACATCACCGCCCTGCATCTGGCCTTCGCGGCCAAGGCGGGCTTCACCACGATCCACGGCCCCAACGCGTCGAGCAGCTGGGGCCAGTTCAGCTGGGACGCGTTCCGGGCCGTCGCCTTCGACGGCGCGACGCCCACGTTCAGCACGCCTGCGGGGCATGAGGATCGGCTGGTGCAGCGCGCCGGGCGCATCCGCACCTTTTGCCCCGGCGTGGCGCGCGGGCGGCTGCTGGGCGGCAATCTCTCCGTCCTCGCCGCGCTGATGGGCACGCCCTGGCTGCCCGACTTCACCGGCGCGATCCTCTTCATCGAGGATATAGGCGAACAGCCCTACCGCATCGACCGGATGCTCACCCAGTTGGCGCTCGGCGGCGTGCTTGGCCGATTGAAGGGCGTGGTCTTCGGCCAGTGCAGCGATTGCGGACCTGCGGGCGCCAGCTTTGGCGGCTTCACCCTGTCGGAAGTGCTGCAGCAGCATCTCGAACCGCTCGGCGTCCCTGCCTTCCAGGGCGGCCAGTTCGGCCATGTCGCCAACCAGTATAGCCTGCCGCTCGGCATAGCGGCGGAAATGGATGCGACGGCGGGCACCATCCGGCTGCTGGAGCCGGCCGTCGCTTGACGGCCCCCTTGCGCCCGCGACCTGAGCGCCTATCCTGCCCGGACATGATGATCGACCCGCTTGTCCTGTTGCAGGCCTATTCCATCGGCGTTTTCCCCATGGCGGACGACCGCGACGCGGAGGAGGTCTATTGGGTCGAGCCCAAGCGGCGGGCGATCCTCCCGCTCGATGGCTTTCACCTGTCGCATTCGCTGGCGAAGGTCATCCGCCGCGATCGCTTCCGCGTCACTGCCAACCGCGCCTTCCCGCAAATCCTCGCGCTCTGCGCCGAGAGCGCGGAGGACAGGCCCGCCACCTGGATCAATCACGCCATCGAGCGCGCCTATCGCCACCTGCACGAACGCGGCTACGCCCATTCGATCGAAGTCTGGGACGGGGAGGAACTGGTGGGCGGCCTCTACGGCGTCGCGCTCGGCCGCGCCTTCTTCGGCGAATCGATGGTGTCGCGCCGCACCGACGCGTCCAAGGTCGCGCTTGCCTGGCTGGTCGCGCGGATGCGCTTTGCCGGCTTCACCCTGCTCGACTGCCAGTTCATGACCGACCATCTGCGCTCGCTGGGCGCCGTGGAGATCGCCCAGCGCGACTATCTTCAGTTGCTGGGCGCGGCGGTGGAGGGCGTGGCGCTCGGCGCGGGCGTGGCGCTGTCCGGCTCGGGCGCGGCGGCCTCGCTCGCATTCGATCCGCTGGCCCGGGAAGCGGCGGCCGAAGCCGGTTCGCCCTTGCCGCCCAGCTTCACCGTGTCCGGGCCGCTTTCGGGCCATTCCATCGCACAGCTTCTGACCCACACGTCATAGACCGGGTGCTGCACCACATTGCGGTCCGGCCGGTCGCGGAACAGCCAGCCGGAAAAGGCGCGCCGCCACTTGCCGTCGCCGCTCGACCGCACGTCCAGTTGCACGAAGGCGCCGGTTTCCTGGACATTCTCCCACGGCGCGGTCGTCTCGCACGCCTGCAGCCGAACGATCGCATCGCCCACGCGCAGCGCCTCGCCCGGCTTCATCGTCAGGTCGCGGGTCAGCCCGTTGCGCTTGTTCAGCAGGCCGACCACCGCCGTGCGCTGCGCCATCGGCGTGCCGGGCAGCACGCCATTGTCGGCGGTGCGGATCGGGCTGCCTTCGACCTTAACTGGGCCGGACTGGTTCGCGCTCGGTATCTTGTCGCCGCCGCACCCGGCGATCGCCAGCATGCAGCAGAGCAGGGGGATGGTGTGCAGGATCGGCGGGACCAGCCCCGCCGGACGCTGGATCATGCCGCGTCGGGGCTCCACGCTTCATAGTCGCCGGTCGCCTTCTGGCGCAGGCCACCCTTTTCGAGCGCGCCGGACGGGCGATAGGCGTTGGGCGTGCCGGTGGCGTTGGGGGTATAGTCCTTTTCCCAGATGCGCGGCGGCGGCAGGAAGCTTTCGGGCGCGCCCTCGATCGAATGATGCAGCCAGCCATGCCATTCGGCCGGCACCCGGCTGGCGTCGTTCGCGCCGTTGTAGATCACCCAGCGGCGGGGATTGCCGTCGATGCCGACGCCGCCTTCATAATAGACATTGCCCTGATGGTCCTCGCCCACCTTCTTGCCCTTGCGGGCGGTGAAGAGCGATGTGCCGATGGTGGCGCCGTTCCACCAGGTGAAGATGTTAGCCAGGATTCCCATGGGGGAAGCGCTTAGCCGTTGCGATCCGCGCGGGCAAGGGGATGCGCGCGTCAGCGGGCGCGGGACGGACAGAAATTGAGGTCGGTGGTGCGCGTCTCCTGCGGCACGGCGCAACCGCCCCAGGCGATCCGGTCGCCTTCCGCGATGCCCAGTTCCCCGGCGCGCCCGCCGCGCAGTTCCAGCACCGCCGCCACCGGCACCCCGGCCGACACCGGCGTCCGGTCATAGGGCTGGGCCTGTGCCTTCAGGAAGGCGATGGTCCCGTCGGTGTGGACGAACAGCAGGTCGAGCGGGATCAGCGTGTCCTTCATCCAGAAGCTCGCGGTGCGCGGCGGGTCCATCGGGAACAGCATGCCTCCATCCGCCGACAGGTCCTTGCGGAACATCAGCCCCGTCTCCTGCTGCTGCGGCGTGCGCGCCACCTCCACGTCAAAACGATGCGCCCCCCTGGCGCTGCGGATCACCAAAGGCAGCAAGGCGCGCGCGGCCTGTGCTTCCGCGCCATTGTCGGCGGCCGGCTTGGGCTGGGAACAGGCGGCGAGCATGCCAAGGGCAAGCAGGGCGGCAAAAGGCTTCATGCCCGACGCTTAGCGCGATTTCCGGACCATGGGGAGGGGCATGAAATCGGTGTGGCCCCCGAAAAACACTCCGAAGGCTGGGGTCTCAGGCCTTCACCGGACGAGGTTTCCGCGCCATGCCGCACTGTTGCGCGTCCACGCCTGGGATGCCAGCCTGCGCTAGCATGACGGGGGGGGTGACAGCCCCGCCCCAAATTCTCGTCACCCCAGCGAAGGCTGGGGTCTCAGGCGGTTATAGAAGAAGGTCCGACAAATCGCGCCACTCGGGATTGCTTTCCTCGATCAACCGGACTTTCCACGCGCGCTTCCACGCCTTCAGCGCCTTTTCCCGACTGATGGCCAGCACGATGTCATCATGCGGTTCGGCCAGAACCAGACGGGTCAGGCCATATCGTCGGCAGAAAGCAGATCCGGTGCCGTTACGATGCTGGGCGACACGCGCCGCGAGATCGGCCGTGACACCGACATACAGAACCCCGCCCGGCTTGTTCGTCATGATGTAGGTATAGCCGCCCCCCGCCATGCCGCACTGTTGCGCATCCATGCCTGGGATGCCAGCCTGCGCTGGCATGACACGGGGAGTAAAAGCGCCCGCCTTCCATCTCCGCCACCACGACGAAGGCCCACCCAATCTCGTCACCCCAGCGAAGGCTGGGGTCTCGGGCCTTTACATGGTGAGGTTGCCGCCATGCCCAACCGTCCCGCATCCTCTCCCGAGATGCCAGCCTTCGCTGGCATGACGCGCTGTTTGAAATTCCCTTTCCTAATAGGATTTCCTCTGCTCCACCCTGTCGGATGGAACAGCAGTCCCCCAATCCGCCCGCGCCCGGCGCGACCCATCCCACCTGCGCGCGCTGGACGCCGGAGCGGCAACGCCGTTTCCTCACCGTCCTGCTCGCCACCGGCAACGTCACGCGGGCGGCGCGCGCTGCGGGCATGTCGCCGGCCAGCGCCCATCGCCTGCGCCGCCGCCTTGCCGGCACGCCCTTCGACCGGACCTGGGCCAACGCGCTGGCGCTCCATGCGCAGAATATGGCCGATCCCTTCGCGGATCCCGCCCGGACGGCCAGAAAAGCCGTGACCCAACCGGCGCGCGGCTGACGCGCGACAGGCGCGGACCCATGACCTTTCCGGTGCGTCGGCGTGACCAGACAGAAGCGTCGCGGGCGCTTGGGAAGCGCGTCGCGCGCCATTTCCGGCGGAAACGCGTTGCCCGTGATGGTGTGAACTTCGCCGGCGTGACCCTGCCGTGACGTCAGCCAGGCCCTTCATCCGCCATCTCCTCGCCGGGCGCGGCATCGACCCAGCGTCTTGCCACGGCATAGTCATGGCCCGCCCGCAGGAAGGCGGCGATGGCCTTTTCCCGCTGTCTGGGGTCCAGCGGGGCGGGGGCATAGGGGCCGATCCGCTTGCGCCGCGCAAAGCGGTCCGCCGCGGCCCAGCGGTCGGCGGCGACCTGCGCATCGGCCTGTGTCCGGTCGTCCTCCGCGATGCCGGCCGCGCGCAGTTCCTCCGCCACCCGCCGCGCGCCATAGCCGCGCCGGCCGAGCGCCGCGCTCTTCATGGCGGCATAGCCTGCGTCGTCGATATAGCGCAGTTCGACGAAGCGCTCGACCAGCGCCTCCGGCTCGGCGGGCCGTTCGCCGCCCCATCCGCGCTCGCGCAGCTTGCGGTTCAGATAGGCCAGCAGCTTCCCCCGGCTGGTGGCGAAACGCGCGACATGGCGCAGCGCAAGCTCGCGCAGCGCATCCTCGTCCAGCGGGGCGGGCGGGCGTTTGCCGGTCATCGGACGCGACCATGGCCCAAGCGCCATCTTTATGCCACAGTCGGGCCGGAATTTTACCGCGCCTTGTCGGGTAAAGGTCGATGCTGGAGTAGAATAGGCGGTGCAAGCGGTGGCCAAAGCTGCTAGCGGCCGACTTTTCACCAAACTGCAAAGACATTGGGTCAACCAATATGACGGGTTCGCAAGAAATGATGGCTCCGACGCCGACCACCGACGATCTGCCGCGCCGCTTTTCCGATTTCGGGACGCTGGGCGAAGCGCTGGATTATGCGGCGCAGGGCAAGCGGGGCCTGAATTTCCACGACGCCCGCGGCAATCTGGCGCGTCCCTATCCATTTTCCGAACTGCGCGCCGACGCTGTCGCCTGCGCCCACCGCCTGATCGCCCATGGCGTCAAGCCGCAGGACCGGGTGGCGCTGGTCGCTGAAACCGGCGCGGACTTCGCGCAACTCTTCTTCGGCATCGTCTATGCCGGTGCCTGGCCCGTGCCGCTGCCGCTGCCGACCAGCTTCGGCGGCAAGGAAAGCTATATCGACCAGCTGAACGTCCAGTTGTCGAGCTGCGACCCGATGCTCTTCCTCTTTCCCCGGGAACTGGCGGAAATGGCGGCGGAAGCCGGACGGCAGCGCGGCGTCGAAAGCATCGCGTTCGAAGATTTCGTGGCGACCGATGCCGTGCCGGTCGACCTGCCGCAGGCACAGCCGCACGAAATCGCCTATCTCCAATATTCCAGCGGCTCGACCCGCTTCCCCCACGGCGTCGCTGTCACGCATCACGCGCTCTTGTCCAACCTGTCGGCGCACAGCCATGGCATGGAAGTGATCGAGAGCGACCGCTGCATCAGCTGGCTGCCCTGGTATCATGACATGGGGCTCGTTGGCTGCTTCCTCTCGGTCGTGGCGAACCAGGTGTCGACCGATTATATGAAGACGGAGGATTTTGCCCGCCGTCCGCTCGCCTGGCTCGACCTCATCAGCCGGAACGAAGGCACGTCGATCAGCTATTCGCCGACCTTCGGCTACGACATCTGCGCCCGCCGCATGTCCAGCCAGACCAAGGCGGCCGACCGTTTCGACCTGTCGCGCTGGCTGCTCGCTGGCAACGGCGCGGACATGATCCGTCCCGATGTCATGCAAAGCTTCGTCGACGCCTTCGCCGACGCGGGTTTCTCGCCCAAGGCGTTCCTGCCCAGTTACGGCCTTGCCGAAGCGACGCTGGCCGTCACCATCATGCCGCCGGGCGAAGGGATCATCGTCGAACTGGTGGAGGAAACCGACCTGTCGGGCGGCGACGCGCCAGAGGGCCGGCCACAGCGCTTCCGCTCGATCGTCAATTGCGGCAAGCCCGCCAAGGACATGGTCGTGGAAATTCGCGACGAGGACGGCGCGCCGCTGGGCGAACGGCAGATCGGCAAGGTGTGGACCACCGGCCCCAGCCTCATGGTCGGCTATTTCCGCGACGATGCCGCGACGCAGGCCTGCATGGTCGACGGCTGGCTCGACACGGGCGACATGGGCTACCTGTCCGACGGCTATCTCTACATTGTCGGCCGCGCCAAGGACATGATCATCATCAACGGCAAGAATCACTGGCCGCAGGATATCGAATGGGCGGTGGAACAGCTGCCCGGCTTCAAGCAGGGCGACATCGCCGCCTTCGCCATCACCACGCCGGGTGGCGAGGAAGCGCCCGCCGTTCTCGTCCATTGCCGCACGTCGGACAATGAGGAACGCTCCCGCCTGCGCGATCAGATCCGCGAACGGGTGCGCGCGATCACCGGCATGAACTGCGTCGTCGAACTGGTGCCGCCGCGCACGCTGCCGCGCACAAGCTCGGGCAAATTGAGCCGGTCCAAGGCGCGCAACCTCTATCTGACCGGCGAAATCCGGCCCTACGACATCGCCGCCTGACCTGCGCATTTGCGAGGGGGCGCTGCCTCAGCGCGCGAGCAGGAGGCGTTCCACTTCCGTCCACAGCGCCGCAAACGCCTGCGCCGGCGGAGAGGCTGGCGCGAAGGCACCCAGCGGCTTGCGGCGCACCGTCATCTGCTCGATCGTGCTTGCCATGGGGATGGCGTGCCAGTCCGGCTGCGCGTCCAGCGCCGATCGGTGCAGCGCGCGGCGACGATCGACCATCGAATAAACCGGCAGGATCGGCGCATGGCTACCGCCGCGCTGCACCAGATAGCGGGCCACTTCCCCCATGGCGCGCTGGGACAAGGGCGACGGAATGACCGGGATGACGATCAGGTCCGCCGCGCGCAGAACCTGCTCGCTGGTTTCGGTAAGGCCCGGCGGGCAATCGAGAATGATCCGGTCATAATCCTTGCCGAGGCTTTCGATCAGCTTGGCGAGCCGCTTCTTCTTGTCCATTTCGCGGAACAGATGATCCAGACCTCGCAACGAGGTGTCGGCGGCGATCAGGTCGAGCCCCGGCACGGCGGAGGGCTGGATCAGCTTCCTGACCTCCACATCCTTGCTGAAGATCGCCTGCGCGGCGTCCCGCCCCTTGCTGTCGCTGGACAGAAGCCAGCTGGATGCGGCCTGCGGATCGAGATCCCACAGCAGCGTGCGCCGTTTCGATATCGCTGCGGATGTCCAGGCGAGATTGACGGAGAAGGTCGTCTTTCCGACGCCGCCCTTCAGGCTGTAGACGGCGATGGTCGCCAATGCCGGATCCTTTGCCATGGGCGAAAGGCTAGGCCTTCCACCGTTCAAAGCAAGGCTGAAATCATGGCATTGTTACAGGGGTGTGACGGCGGGCGAGACATTGGGCGGGGGAGCACCTCAGCCGGCGACGCCAACCGGAAAACATCAGTTGGCTCGCTGGCCGGCCTAGAGGATTTCACGAACCTTGTCCTGGGGGCGGCAGAAACGAACGCCCTTGTCCGTTTCGACGAAGGGGCGATTCACATAGGCCGGGTTGGCGGCCATGGCGTCAAGGATGGCGTCTGCGGTCATCTGCGGGAGGCCCGTCTCCTCTGCGTCGGTTCCCATCTTCCGGATCGCCTCGACCGGCGTCAGCCCGGCGTCTGCGATCAACTGGGCAATCTTCTCGCGGGTGTAGGGCGTCTTCAGATATTCGATCACCTCCACGTCGAGGCCGGGCGTTTCCTGGAGGATCGCCAGCGTCTTGCGCGAGGTGCCGCAGGCGGGATTATGCCAGATGGTGGCTTTCATCGATCGGACTTTCCTTTTGTAGAGGCGGGGCGGCGAGCAGCCAGCCCGCCAGATGATGCCCCAGCGCCGCGCCCGCAACTTGGGCGGCGACGAAGGGCAGGACATCGACTGGCCGGATGCCCGCGAAACTGTCGGTGAAGGCACGGGCGAGCGTGACCGCCGGGTTGGCGAAGCTGGTGGAGGCAGTGAACCAGTAAGCGGCGATGATCCAGGCGGCAACCAAAGCGGGCACCGCGGCGGGGCGGACAGCCGAACCGAGCCGGATGGTGAGCAGCAGGCCGCAGGTCGCGACGGCTTCGGCGAGCCACTGGCCGGGGCCCGTGCGAATCTCTGTACCGAGGGCGAGCAACGGCAGGCCGAACATGGCGTGGGCGAGGATCGTGCCGGAGACGCCGCCGGCAACTTGCGAGGCCATGCGCGGCGCCCATTCGCGTCGCGGGGCGATCAAGGCGCTGACCACGGGATTGAAATGCGAACCGCTGATGGGAGCGAAGAGAGTGATGAGGAGATAGAGCCCCGCACCGGTAGCGAGCGTGTTGGCGAGCAGGGCGACGGCGACATTACCGCCCGAGAGTCGCTCCGCCATGATGCCAGAGCCGATGACCGTGGCGACGAGCAGCCCGGTGCCGAGCGCTTCGGCGGCGCACATGCGCTTCACGACCGGCCCCCGCAAAGGTCCGGGCGGCCGCCGCAGCACTGGTCGGTCAGAAAGGCGATAAGCGCGCCGACGGCCGGAGGGGAGACGCTGTAGAGCAGGCGGCGCTGGTCACGGCGGTGGCGGATGAGGCCCGGCCGCTCCAGCGCGGCGAGGTGGTGGGAAAGGGTGGAGGGTGCGACGTCCAGCCGTTCCGCTATGTCTCCGGCCGCCAGTCCTTCATCGGGCGCAGCAGCGAGTAAGCGAAACAGCGCCAGCCGCGTGGGATGGGCAAGAGCGCCCAAGGCTTCGACCGCAACATCCGATTCCATATTTCGATATTAGTCGAAATATGGAAGGGTGCAAGGGGTGGCGGGGTGGATGAGACTGAATTGGGCTCCGACCTTGGCCGGAGCACGGTGTGTCAGCTCAACCCTCCTGCCGGGCCAACCATTCCTCCAGCCATTTGATCGTATAATTGCCGTCCAGGAAATCGGGATCGGTCAGCAGCGCCTGATGCAGCGGGATGGTGGTCTTCATCCCTTCGATCACATATTCCTCAAGCGCGCGGCGCAGGCGCATGATCGCGCCTTCGCGGGTGCGGCCATAGACGATCAGCTTGCCGATCATGGAGTCGTAATAGGGCGGCACCTTGTAGCCCTGATACAGGCCGCTATCGACGCGGACATGCATGCCGCCCGGCACATGATAGCTGGTGACGGTGCCCGGCGAGGGCGCGAAGGTGCGCGGGTCTTCGGCGTTGATGCGGCATTCGATCGCATGGCCGGTGAAGCGGATATCTTCCTGGGCCACCGACAGCGGACGCCCTTCGGCAACGCGAATCTGTTCGCGCACCAGGTCGAGCCCGGTGATCATCTCCGTCACCGGATGTTCGACCTGAAGCCGGGTGTTCATCTCGATGAAGTAGAATTCGCCATTTTCCCAAAGAAATTCGATGGTGCCGGCGCCACGATAGCTCATGTCGGCCATCGCTTTGGCGCAGACGCCGCCTATCCGCTCGCGTTCCGCCTGGCTGAGCACGGGGGAGGGCGCTTCCTCCAGCACCTTCTGGTGCCGACGCTGGAGCGAGCAGTCCCGCTCGCCAAGGTGGATGGCGTTGCCGTTGCCGTCACCGAACACCTGGATTTCGATGTGGCGCGGATTGCCGAGATATTTCTCGATGTAGACGGTCGCGTCCCCGAAGGCGGCTTTCGCCTCGCTGCCGGCCTGCTGCATCAGCGTTTCGAGGCTGTCGGGCGAATTGCACACCTTCATGCCGCGCCCGCCGCCGCCCGACGCGGCCTTGATGATGACGGGATAGCCCGCCTTCTCCGCGATGGCGCGCGCTTCCTCGACATCGCTGACCGCGCCGTCCGACCCGGGGACGAGCGGCAGGCCCAGCGCGCCCGCGGTGCGCTTGGCCTCGATCTTGTCGCCCATGGTGCGGATATGTTCGGGCTTGGGGCCGACGAACTTGATGCCATGCGCTTCCACGATCTCGGCGAATTTGGCGTTTTCGCTCAGGAAGCCGTAGCCGGGATGAATCGCGTCCGCGCCGCTGATCTCCGCCGCGGAGATGATCGCGGCGACGTTGAGATAGCTGTCGCGAGCGGCAGGCGGACCGATGCAAATGGCTTCATCGGCCAGGCGGACGTGCATCGCGTCCGCGTCGGCGGTGGAATGCACCGCGACGGTCTTGATGCCCATTTCGTGGCAGGCGCGATGGATGCGGAGCGCGATCTCGCCGCGATTGGCGATCAGCAGCTTTTCAATGGCCATGGGTGCAGCGGCCTTATTCGATGACGATTAGCGGCTGGTCATATTCGACCGGCTGGCCGTTATCGACCAGGATCGCCTTGATCGTGCCGGCGGCTGGAGCGGGGATGGCGTTCATGACCTTCATCGCTTCGACGATCAGGACCGTGTCGCCCGCATTGACCTGCGCGCCGACACGCGCGAAGGGGGCCGCGCCCGGTTCGGCGGCGAGGTAGGCGGTGCCCACGATCGGCGACTTGACGACATTGCCCGAAGGCAAGGCCGGCTCCGCAGCCGGCGCCGCCTGAGCCGCGCTTACAGCCGGGGCGGGCGCGACGACGGGGGCGGGCGCATAGACGGCGGCAGGGGCAGCGCCGGCCTTGCGCGCGACGCGGATTTTCCGGTCGCCATCCTCCACCTCAATCTCGGTCAGGTTGGTGTCGTCGAGCAGCGCGGCGAGATCCCGCACCAGTTGCACATCCACCTGCATCGCGCCCTTGTCATGCTTTTCGTTCATATGAAGTCCCTGAACGGTGAATATCGTTTCCGATCGCCGCGCCTATGCGCATTTGCGCCAAAGCGCAACTTTCGTGCGCCGGGCCGACCAAGGCTAAAGTTCCAGAGCTGCTTCCAGATCCGGCTCGCGCGTGCCCAGCATGTCGATGTTGGAGCCGTCAAGAACATAGATTCTGCGTGCGTCGCCCAAAAGCTGTCCCCTTCTGCGGTTGCGACCGGGGCGACCCCGCTCCTATATGCGCGACGATCTTTAGCCTTTCCTGTCTCGGCACGTCGAGACGCCTTCGTCAATCGGGACACGCATCGTGAGCATAGACGGCACCCTTTCCATCCGCATCAATGGCGAGCATCGTCGTGTCCGCGACGGACTGACGCTGGCCGATCTGGCGAGCGAACTGGGCTTCGTGCCGGAAAAGGTGGCGGTAGAGCGCAATCTGGAGGTGGTCCCGCGATCGACCCTGGCCCAGGTGAAGGTGGAGGATGGCGACGAGCTGGAGATCGTGCATTTCGTTGGCGGTGGCGACCATCCGGTCGCCGGGGGCGGTGGGGATGTGTCGCCGGCGGATGACGACAGCTGGACGGTGGCGGGCAAGACCTTCCGTTCCCGACTGATCGTGGGAACAGGCAAATATAAGAGCTTCGAGCAGAATGCGGCAGCGCTGGCCGCGTCCGGCGCGGAAATCGTCACCGTCGCGGTGCGGCGCGTGAATGTGAGCGACCCCAAGGCCCCGATGCTGACCGACTATATCGACCCGAAGAAGGTCACTTACCTTCCCAACACGGCGGGCTGCTTCACGGGGGAGGATGCGATCCGCACGCTGCGGCTGGCGCGTGAGGCGGGCGGCTGGGACCTCGTCAAGCTGGAGGTGCTGGGCGAGGCGCGCACCCTCTATCCCGACATGGTCGAGACGCTGCGCGCCACAGAGATATTGGCCAAGGAAGGTTTCAAGCCCATGGTCTATTGCGTCGACGATCCGATCGCGGCCAAACGTCTGGAGGATGCGGGCGCGGTGGCGATCATGCCGCTGGGCGCGCCGATCGGATCGGGTCTGGGCATCCAGAACCGGGTCACCATCCGCCTGATCGTGGAGGGCACCAGGCTGCCTGTGCTGGTGGATGCAGGCGTGGGCACCGCGTCGGAGGCAGCGCAGGCGATGGAGCTTGGCTGCACCGGCGTCCTCATGAACACGGCGATCGCCGAAGCGAAGGACCCGGTGCTGATGGCCGCGGCGATGAAGGCAGGCGTGGAGGCGGGCCGCATGGCCTATCGCGCGGGGCGGATGGGCAAGCGCATGTATGCCGATCCGTCCAGTCCGCTGGCGGGCCTCATCTAGGTGCGGCGCGCAGGTCCAGGCGGCTGGCGCGGTCGAAGACGGTGAGGATCAGCGGATCGGCTTCCGCCGCGCGGATCGCGGCGTGAAATTCGATTTGCGGCATGGCTGGCGAGTCCGGTAGCGGCGCGAGCCTGCCCTCCGCCACATGAAGGCGCACCATCGGTTGCGGGAAGATGCCGATGCCGCCGCCCGCCATCACAATATCGATCATCGCACGGACGTTGTTGCACAGGTTGACGGGGCAGTCGGCGAGCCGTGACGCGGCAATGGCGTCCTTCATGATACGGTAGAGCGGCGAG
>Ga0315899_10003628_pt1 | contig 16820 bp, 14 predicted proteins | sample LakEriMetagenome_2_FD_203518 | JGI IMG/M metagenome (GOLD analysis project Ga0315899, IMG submission 203518) | Freshwater fungal communities from buoy surface, Lake Erie, Ohio, United States - Buoy 4 MA112 | ecosystem: Environmental > Aquatic > Freshwater > Lake | place: USA: Lake Erie, Ohio... | reverse complement strand
ATGATTGGGCCACAACAATTCACAGCTGCTTCGATTGCTTTTGATTTCAAGCAACGGATTTATAATGAGGAATCATTTCGATGGGTGAATTTGAGTGCAATTCGCGAAGACATGTTTCACTTTGCGGCGGACAAGAGAGTGGCTGCAATGCTAGCCGAAATGTTTTTAACCGCAGAGGCGCAAAGACCGCAGAGTTTTTAAGGAATATCTCTTTGCGCTCTCTGCGCCTTTGCGGTTAAAAAAAATTATGTGGTAAGGCGTCGCATCACATGCCGCTCCACCGACTCGAACAATTGATCCGGATTCATCGTCCGCCACTTCACTTCATTGAGTTTTCCGCCTGATACAAAATAGCGATCGATGTTGGCATCGCCCATATCGGCGAGCACATGATCACGCGCATTCATGAGCGCTATCCATCCATCGCTTTCATTCACTTCCTCAAACCACTCTTCGTAGTAACTGTCATCTGAAAAGTGAAAGTTCAAGATATTTTCTCCTATGAGGATGAACTTCGAGACGCCCTCTTGTATCATAAGTTCAACAACCTCTCGCTTCAAAAACATGATATCGTTATAGAGTAAATCGTTCCACTCGCCTATCAACTCAATGATGGCAAAACCATTTTCGTAGTGACAATACAGCACCTTCATGAACAGTGTTTGGCTGCCAAAGCTATCCCACTGCGGATGGATGTAGTAGTTATAAATCTTGGATGAAAACTCGAACTCCGAATACTCGCGCTCGAAGAACGGCGAAAACGGATCTTCCGCTGCCACATAGTAGCCACGCCAGTTGTAGTATGGTTCGATATCGTGCATGGTTACTTCACATTCGCATGATCGACCGCCTTGCGCACGCTGCCGTGTTCGAGCAACAAACGCTGCGCCTCTTCTTCGGATAATCCTGTTTGCTGCATCACCATGGCAGTGCCGCGATGCACCAGCTTGCGATTGCTAAGTTGCATGTCGACCATCTTATTGCCACGCACTCTGCCGAGTTGAATCATGACACTGGTGGAAAGCATATTGAGCACAAACTTCTGCGCCGTGCCGCTCTTCATGCGTGTGCTGCCCGTAACAAACTCAGGACCTACAACTACCTCCACCGGAAAGTCTGCCACTTGTGTAACAGCCGAACCGGCATTGCACGTAATACATCCGGTTGTAATTCCCGCTTCGCGACACTTCGTTAATGCACCTACAACATATGGAGTACCTCCAGATGCTGCAATACCAACTACAACATCTGCAGCGGTTACGCTATGTTCTTGCAAATCGAGCCAGCCCTGCTCGCGATTGTCTTCCGCAAATTCAACAGGATAACGAATGGCACGATCACCACCCGCAATCAAACCAACAACGAGACCATGCTCCACACCATACGTTGGCGGACATTCAGAGGCATCAACTACGCCCAATCGACCACTGGTGCCGGCACCGAGATAGAACAAGCGTCCGCCGGCCTTCATGCGTTCTGCTGTCGCTGTTACCAACTTTTCGATTTGCGGAATAGCGCGCTCTACGGCTAATGGAACCGACTGGTCTTCCTTGTTGATGCTCACCAGCAATTCATGCACGCTCATCTCCTCCAGCCGATCGTAATGGCTGTCGCTCTCTGTTGTAGGCTTCATGATTTCATTTTGCTCAAATGTATCGTAGCGTGTTTCAATCAAATGAAAATCCAAAACAATTTTTTACACGGTTTCCGTTAAAAAAGCCCCATTTATCCGTTCCGATAACTATTTAAACCCGACTTACCTTGTGAACCTATTTAAGACTATGCTTCGAATTACTCTTTGCACACTTGCCACGCTGCTCGTGACCGAAATGGTTGCTCAAAAAGACTCCTCGCGAGTGGGACTTTTTGACGCCGCACTTTCTACACCTCGCATCATGGCCGCGCGCCATGAATTCAACGACAACAATATGCGCGGCGCAATGCTCATCTACCGCGAAGTATTACAATCGGATGCCAACAATGCTGCAGCGCTCTATGGCACTTCTGAATGCTATTACAACCTGAAGAAATACAAGCTGGCGCTTGAATATCTTAACAAAGCACTCGAAAAGGAACCTTCCATTTCATCCGAATCAGATTTCTTTCGCGGGCAGATTTATCACCGTACCGCCAAGCTCGACGACGCCATTGCTGCGTTTGATACTTTTCTCGCAAAAGAAAAACCCAGCACCTACGAATACGAACTCGCCACGCAGTATCGACTGCAATGCCTGTATGCCCGCGACATGATGAAAAAACCGGTTGACGTTTCCATTGAAAACATGGGCAACCTCATCAACTCACGCTACGACGAATACACGCCGAGCATCAGCGCCGATGGCAACACCATTGTCTTTACCGCACGGCGCAACGACACCAAAGGCGGACGCATGGATGAAGAAGGCGATTACAAGTATTTTGAAGATATCTATTACAGCAATTATGATGAGACGACCAAAGAATGGTCGCAGAGCATTGCAGTCGAAGGCGAGCTAAACACGGAAACCTACGACGCAGTGTTGAGTATTTTCCCTTCGGGCAATGGAATGTACGTTTACAAAAACACGGTTTCGAGCACCGGTGATATTTACTTCAGTGAATACAGACCAGGCACGAAGGAATGGTCGGCTGCGCAAAAAATGCCACGCCCTATCAACACGTCGTACTTCGAAGGATCAATCTCAATGACAGCAGATGGCACTACAGTGTACTTCGTGAGCGAACGCCCGGAAGGTGAAGGCCAGGGTGACATTTACGTTGCCACCAAGAAAGGCGAAAGCTGGACCAGCCCGAAAAACTTAGGTGCTGTTGTAAATACAGACCTCGACGAGAAGTTCGTCTTCATTCACCCCAACGGCAAAACACTGTTCTTCGCCAGCAACGGCCATCAAACCATGGGCAGCTACGACATCTTCAAAACAGAATATGTCAACGGAGAATGGAGCGTGCCCATCAATCTGGGCTATCCAATCAATACCGTCAATGAAGAGTCAACCTTCTCTCTCACGAAAGACAACAAAACGCTCATGATAGCGGCTGAATACGAAGACAGTTTCGGTGAGCGCGACATTTACAAAATTGACGTGTCTAAGTATGAATTGCTATCCGGCGATTATGCAAAAAGCACAGCGGGACAAATCCTCGTTTCGTGCACCTATAAGGCAGGAGAACCGGCAAAAAATGTTCTTATCGAAGCTTACTACGTTTCGAACAACAAACTTGTGACAAGCGCAGAAACCGACAAATCGGGCCGTGCAAAATTGAATTTACCCGGAAACGAAACCTATAAGATTGTTACGAGCATCGACGATTTCAAAGATGAAAAAGTCATTGATCTCTCACTGCGCAACGATGGTGAGACTGTCATTAAACACGACGTTCAAATCACTCGTTAATCGCGCTTCAATTGTTTGTAAAGGATGGTTGAAAACTCTGTTTTACTGCGAGTCTTCGGGTCGTATGCTGAGTAGGAAGCTTTGTATGGAATGACGGCCATATCACTTTTCGCAATAATCTTCTGAACTCGCTTGTATTCCGGATTAGCCTGGCCGGGATAACTGATGCGCACTTCAATCACGAGATTTTCGGGCGATTCAATTCCGAGGTCCTCTAGCAAGATGGAGTGAATCATTCGTGAACCATAGGAGATAGTACAATCCATTTTAGACGATTGATAATTCGCTGCATCCTTGCTTCGCAGCTTGGCATTGGGCTCGCCCTGAAAAGTAGTTCCATCATAGATTGCGTAGTCGAGTTCCATCTTATCAGTGTCGATGCGCGAATCGGATATCCACCAAATTTGCAATTCATCACCATTGGTTGTACAGGAAATAAGTTGTGGCGCATAAACAGTTTTCAATGCTTCATGCAGCAACTTGGGCGTGCCCTTGTAATCGATACTACTCCAACTAAAAGAAGGCCACACATCGTTGAGTTGCCAGAAAAGCGAACCCATACAATTCGGCATGGCTCTGCGCTGCGCTTCGATGCCCATCATCATGCCTTCCGCCTGCACAACCTGTGTCATCTCTCCATACACCTTATAATCGTCGGGGCTTACCGGTTCATACCAGTTATTCATGTATTTCTCCATCAATGAAAAACCACGCGAGTGTTTTTGATGTTGCGCCATTCCTTCATCGGTCATACTGAACTCGTCCTCTTCCAACATCTCCATCAACACTTCTTCGGAAGGATAACTCTGCATACCAAACTCGCTCATGAAGCGCGGCACTTTTGTCTGCAACACTTCGAAAGGCTCTTCGTCGTGCCATACGCCCCAGTAGTGAGAGTCGCCTTCGTTTATACTACGAGCATCACCGCGACCCAATCGGGGTGAGCTTTCCCAATAATTTGTTTTTGAAAACTGCCCTACAATTCCCGGCAAGAGCTTCTTAAACACATCATCATATCCCCTCTGAAGTATTTCTGTCTGCTCGTTGGTCAAACCTGACTTCCATCCCCAACGTTCCCACCCTTCTGAGTTCTCATTGTTGCCACACCATAAAGCCATGCAAGGGTGATTCCGTAAGCGCTTCACTTGTTCCGTTGCTTCCACCTCTACATTCTGCAAAAAAGCTTCATCGACCGGATACATGCTGCATGCGAACATGAAGTCGTGCCAAACCAGAATTCCATTTTGATCGCACAAATCATAAAACAATTCATCTTCGTAACCGCCACCACCCCAAACGCGGAGCATGTTGATATGCGCATCCTTGCACTGCTGAATAAGCTGTCGGTAATCGGCCTCGGTGGCCTCACCCGGGAAATAGCGAAGTGGGACATAGTTGGCGCCCTTCATGAAAACAGGCTGACCGTTCAATTGAAAGTAGAAAGATTCGCCGATGGAATCACGCTCGGTGATTAGACGAATATCTCGCACACCGATAAGTTCTTCGCTTCTCTGTAAGAGGAAGTCATCGTCGAGTAATTCAACATCGAAGACATACAAGCTTGCATTCCCTTGCCCATTGCACCACCAAAGCATAGGATAAAGAATAGAAATGGGAATGCTGACCTTTGATTGACCTGGCGCATCGAATTGAATCTCTTCTGACCAACTTCCCGTGAAATTCTTCAACGTAATACGCAATTGAAGTTTCGCTGGTTTGGTCGCTTCAACAGTTGCATGAATAAGCAACTCGGCTTTCGATTCATGAACGGAGACTTGCTCAAAATACACATCTGTCATCCGAGCCTCGTCGTATGCAATCCACTCAATGGGTTTGGTGATACCGCACGTGACCAAACGTGGACCCCAATCCCAACCGAAATGAAACTGAGGTTTGCGCACCATCGCGCGAACGGAGTCACCGGGCAAGGGATAAGACAACGATCTCAACGCTTCCTGAGCACGTTCAACAGCAGAATCAAACACTATTCGCAACACATTTCCTTCAGCCTTTAGAACTGACTTTACATCCACTTCCCAAGAGCGATGGGCGTTGTTCGTGGTTACGATATCGACTCCATTCAACTGCACTTGCGCGTATGTGTCGAGCCCATTAAAACGCAACGCTATTTTACTTTTTGAAAAAACATCCATCGGAACGGCAAACGGAAGCGTTTCATACACCCACGACTTTTTTTCCATCCATTGACAATCGGCTTCATTCGTACCATAAAACGGATGATCGATTTTCCCGGCACGAATCAAATCAGTGTGCACGCAACCCGGCACCACCGCAGAAACCCATTCGCTAGCTCGCTTCTTACCTGAACCAAGTTCGCCCACACGCCAAGAAGCTTGAAAAGGAAGTTGAACGATTTGGGCTGAAATCGCTTGTGCAATTAGAGACAGGGAGAAAAAGAGAATTCGAAACATGGACACAAGATACTATCGAGCCGGATCAAATTGGCAATGCTATTCATGGATAAATCCAACCAGTCTTCGAGCAAGATGAGCATAGGTGTGATGTTGCATCACAAAACGATATCCATTCATACCCATCCGGTCCAATTCACTTTTATCCGTTGTGGCAGCCTCTTGTATGGCAGAGGCAATTTGCAGCGCATCAGCAGCTTCTACCGTCCAACCACAATTAGCTTCATCAACCGGTTTATTGCCTGAGTCTATTGCATAAAGCACAGGGCGTTGAGCTAGCATGTAATCGAATAATTTATTAGGCGAAACACCAAAGCGAAAGAGGCTTTCGCGCTCCAAACCAATGTAGCAGAGGTCGAATTTTTTGATCATCGACAGAAATGCACGCTTCTCAACCGGGGGAATGAAATGGACGTTGCGCATACCTTCAGCTTGTTTTTTCAGTGCTTCCAACTCATCTCCCTTCCCTACTACAACGAAATGAATGTTCTTCTCATCGCATAGCATTCTTGCTGCGTCCATTAAATAACGTAACGCATTTGCTTTGCCGACACTTCCGCCATACCCTACCACAAAATCTGATTTGCCAATACTCGCTGGCCAGTTAGACACCTCATCGGCTGGCATCAACTCGCTCTCCACACCGTTGGGCAAATAACGAAAGTTGCTCGCCGGCATACCTCCTGTTTCGTAATGTTCACTTGCATTTGGCAACAATGAAACAACCAAGTCTGACTTTCTATATGCTAGGCATTCAAAGTACCTCATGAACATTACGAGGGGATGCCATCGCGACAAATTACCCAACTCCTGCAACGTGAGCGGCCATATATCGCGCACTTCGAAAAAGACCTTACAACCAAAGCGTTTACGCCATTTCAGCGCTGCCACAATAGGCAGCATGGATGGCGACGAAACAACGACAGCATCCGGTGTAGGAAGTGCACTGACATCTAGTCTGAGAATATTCCAAGCAAATACAAGCATATTCCAAAATCGGCCTATGGAAATCGATTTAGCATACTTCGGATTTTTCACCCACACATAATCAACGCCATCAATTTGCTGTGACTGGCCATTCATTGAAACTTCGGGTGGATGACGATACAGATGTGAAAACGAACCAGAAATGATAACTGCTCGATGCCCTTGTTCATGAAGCGCCTTCGACAATTGGAAATGTCGGTATTGCATGCCTACTCCCGGACCTCCTGCATATTGCGACACAAACCAGATTGTTTTCATTTCCATTAATTCATATTTTACTGAACAGCGAAAATCACTGTGTATCCGCAACGTCTATCATCACGCATCCATTCTCTTATATAACGCCACCAAATTATCCGCCTGGCTTTCCCATGAATAACTAGTAACTACCTCGTGGCGTGCGCGTTCTACCATGGCACGCACCTCTTCGCTGTTGGCCATCAAAAAGGTAATCCTATCTGCGATATCAGCACTGTCCTCCGTCCGACAAAGTACACCCAACTTCTCATCTTCTATAAATTGATACACCGCAAACCGCGGAGCGATGAAAGGAATACCCAGCGACATGTATTCAAACACCTTGGTCGAAATAGAGCGTGTATAATTCGGTAAGGGTTTCAGTAAGCTGATTGCTATTGCGCATTTTTCTGCCATTCTATAGGCTTCAAACACCGGTAACCTTCCGTAGAAATGAATACGATCTTTCACTTCTCTGTACTCCATCATTTCATCCAATCGATCCTGCAACCCTTCCTCCATCGGACCCACCGCATGCAATTGACAAAAGTGATTCTGTTGTTTCAGACGATAAATTGCATGCACAATTTCAATAAAACAACGCCCCTCCGAAACCAGCCCAACGTAGAGAATCCCATCCTTCTCTGCGCGATTTTGCGAAACCACATTCAACTTTCGAAGAGCCTCGACCTGCGGATAATTCAGCACTGGAATAGGCGTTACACCGTATGCAGTAAACGTGGGTGTAAATGAATCGGCGGCAATAACAATTGAAAACGAACGCGCACTGATGCGCTCCACAATTCCATACAGAAAACGTATGGTCTTCGGAAAACGCAACCAGGGTTTATCTTCTATCTGCGCTCGTAAATTCTCGTGGACATCATAGACAACTTTTTTACCTAACATGCGCAACACCAATCCTACCCAAATTAACTCGGGATCGTGAAAGTGCACTATGCCTGGCTTTTCTCGAAGAGCTGCTCGAAGTATCCGCCAGGCTACCACCGAAGCACGATACATTCTACTCGCTATAGAATTCTTGACCACTACCAACTTCACGCCCTGGTAATATCCGGGTGTTCCATTTCCGGCAATAAGCACAACCTCTATTCCTGCTTGCACCAACGTGCAACATTCCTTGTAAAAGATCCGCGTATCGTCCCAGCGGTGTACACTCGTTATATGGCAAACTTTCTTCATGCGCTCTTCAAGGCTCCATTGTAGAGGGATATAAACTTTTCACGATTCACCGCTTTCGTTCCTTTCTCTTCGATCAATCTTCTATTGATGGCACGCGCCTTTTCTTCATCGATGCCCTGGATTTCAGACAAAAATGTTTCGCCTGCAACTTTCACAATCCATCCATTCTCTCCATGTCGAATCCATTCTCGGTTGGCAGGCAAATCCGATACAATGGGAATACAGCCATGCGCCATGGCCTCAAGCAGACTTATGCTCGTTGCATCAGAATCGGGAATCGAAATCCAACACCTCGCACGCGCATACCAGCGTGCGTTTTCTTCCTTAGAAAGCCAACCTACAAACTCAACCCTCTCGGCAAGTCCAAGGGTGCGAGCCAAGGCTTTCAAACTATCCGTTTCCTCACCTGTAGCAGCTACTACCAATCGCCAGTCACTTTGTTCGTGGAGTGCGCAGAAAGAGGCAAATGCCAGAATAATTTTATCCACGTTATAGAGCTTTTTATGAAGCCTGTTCGAGTACATGATGTTCTCCTTGGGCACAACCGTTGTCACTTCGTCGATTCCAAAATTAGCAAGCAGAATAGCATGATTCGGCTTAGCCAATCTAACCATTTCTTCAGCCATGTATGACGAATCAGACGTGAGATAATCGGCCTTCTTCAAACAATATCTTACCACTTTCCGTATTAACCGACTACCCTTAGGCGCTACCAGAATATCGCTTCCCCATGCAGTAAGTACTACCGGAATTTTCAATCCACGAGCGGCGAGCAATGTATATAACGCATAACTGTTGGCCTGGTGAACATGGATTACATCGGGTCGGAAACGAAGTATTTCCGCTCGCATGATTTTACGGGCGTTAATCAACGACTTCAAACTATACGAAAAATCCATGGTAACAAATCTTTCTCTTCGACCCGTTCGAGCTTCGTTAGTAACGATGGTAACTTCATCAAAATATCCGTTGACCAAATCCAGGTAATTATACAAGTGAATCGTATTCGATCCCACAAGAAGAAGTCGTTTACTCATGGCTTCCGGGATATGGATTTAGCAGGCAGAAAACGATACACAGCTCCTTCCCACAATCGTGTCAGATTCTCGCGCGTATTCCAATACCAATTCGAACGCCAATGTCTTGGGTGAACTAATAAATGAATCAATGGCAAGTGCTTTTGAATGGCTTCCATAGGCGAAATATCACCACGAAAATAGGTGGGATATACATGATCGGAAATGTTGACTGAATATCCATCAGTTATATACGACTCATAACCTTCATATTCCAAAGAGCACTGCTTCAACAGCGTATCTGTTACCAAGCAGTGATTCGCCATTTGGATTTTTCGATTCACAAAATCACCATGGCTTACTACTGATGCTATTGGCGCTCCGGCAAACGATTCAACTTGACGCAAATTCTTAATAAAGTTTTCCTGAACCAACCCAAGATTCGATTCAATGACGTGCCGGTCTTTTATTCGATAAAACTTGGCAAAATCAGCAATCTCCTCGTAATGATAACCGCACTCACTTCCGGATTTAAGAACGGCCTTCATGACAGACGGCTTGGCAGTAATCAACCTAAAAAAATAGGATGTTCGAACACCCAATCTCTGCTCTACGGATAACCATTGTAAACAATAATTAGGATCTGTATCGATATCATGGCGAACCAACAGTATGCGATTATGCTGAATGGAACCCGATCTTAACGCAGCCACAAAATCGCGATGCGGCATGATGCTATACCCTTCTGCCAATGCTGTTTTCAACAACTCTTCATAATGCCCGATGCGATTGGGAATGAAGTAATCAGAAACGATGCGGTATAGGAGCGACTTTATCATGCAGTGAAATTCATACGATAGCGTTCAAATCCGATTCGACGTTTGAACATGGCCAGGCCGTTGTCACTTCGTCCAAATGTATCATACATGATATAACGCGCCTTTCGCTGTTCGATGGCTACCGAAACAAACTGAACCGACAAGAGGTACATGATGTTATTCTTCAAGTGGTCGTCATGCCCGAGTATGCGATTCATGAGCAGCAAATCGTTCATATGCACCGACCACAAATAAGCCACCAGATTATGGGAAGAATCGAACACGCCGTACCATTGATTCAAAGCATCCTCCGGCCATCGCTCGAGTGGTTTCAAATACGTGTCGCCCATGGCCTTCCCCTGCCTGTTCTGAGCGGAGTGATTAATGGCATAAATGGATTGCCAATAATCGTTGGGAGATATTGCACGAAACGTGTATCCCAACTTTTCACAACGACGTGCAAAATAATCGGCCGAATTTTTTCCTTTAATACTAGCCCTGTAATCATCAGCTGTTGAAAATGCTCCTATATCGATTACAGCGCAATTGTATCGTTTGTTGCGCAAAAAAAGCTTGCGCCATGAACGCTTATTGAAATATGTCAAACTGCGCCTTCCTTCGACACTGCTGCCCAGCGAGGCATGTGCCTTGCGCTTTGGAAACAAGACTTCATTTATAAAAAAGCGCAGTTTCCGCATGCGGCTCATCCGTTTTTCATATAAGTTGAACGCAATTCAGGATGTGCATCGAGCACCGCTTGATCGCGATTTTTCACATCGCCTACCACACGAGCCGGGCTTCCGCCAATGATTGAAAAATCAGGAAAATCGCCCTGAACATACGAGTGCGCCTGCACAATGCAGCCCTTACCTATACGGGTTCCCGGCATAACAATGCTTCCAGGACCCACGAATGTATAAGCACCCAAATCAATAGATCCCACATGCAAACCTCCCTCGCTGTTCACGCTTCCATAAGCGCTTCCTTCATAACGAATGCGGTCGTGACTAGAATGAGTAGTAAGCGTAACATGACTGGTTATCTGACAGCCCTCCCCGACGCTGATTCCATGACTCGCCTCAATGAAATTGAAATGGCCAATGTATACATGGTCTTTCAGCTTCAAATTCTCCGGATAATCAATAAAAGTAGAACTGCCAATACGAAGGCCTGCCACAGATTCACGTTGAAAATTTCTGGAGTACGCATGCATTCTCGGCCTGTAAAGAGCACGCAACCAGCGTGATATATGATACATTAAGCGCGTCATGCCTTGGACTGAATTTCGGTTTTTTCAAACAAAATTGGATTCACGGCTAGCCCCCATCCGATCGCAAAGATGACCAAGAATTTCGGATTTGTCAGCGGATTATTCGTTAAGGCAGTGATCCCAAGTAAAATCACAAGCATCAAAGGCATGGGCCTAACGAACCGAATTCGGCCACCTTGTATTAAAACGCCAATCACTAATGATATGTAGCCCAGTAAACCCACAATACCATAGCGCCACAGGTAATACATATACTCGCTCTCAGGATATATCTTCTCCTGATAAATGAACTCCTTGTTGGGTCCGTAACCCAGTATAGGCCTTTCCTTCCACATATTAAACAATCGCTTCCAAATTTCAAAACGCGAGGATACAGAGTTATTCTGATCCAGTTGAAGGCGCGTATTTGACAAATACTTCATTGCATGTTGCTGCACCATTAGATCCAAAAGGAAAACTGAGCTCAACAAAATCAAGATTGAGAACGCTAATTTCTTCCAACTCCATTCTGCATAGCGTAGGCCTACCAATACCAGAAAACCGAATGCAACTATGCCCGTGCGAGATTGACATAAAAAAATAAGAAGTGAACAAATAAGAATATTCCACTCATTACCGGCTATTAAAAATCTACGCCGCTGACCAACCTGAGTAACTTGACGAACAATAAAACAAATCAGAAAAAAAAGAAACAAAATGGCATTGTCATTCGGGTTACCCATAGTGCCGATAATCCTCCTTGAATCTGGTTGACCAAGCGAGTTCAAGCCAAATGTCGCTACATCCCGACCATCATAATCATACCATGTTATTAGCCAATGATTGATTGAAAACACATCGAATAAATGAAGAAGGTTTATTAGAACCAGAACTATGAATGAGGCTTGCAAGAACTCGTAAAATCGATATTGAAAACGTGGTAACCGAAAAACATAGAATGCAAATACGTAGACCACGCACATTTTCAGAACCTTATACAACTCAAACAAATTCCTGACATCCGCATACTGGCCATTTCTGACTATAGACATGGAAATAACAAGAAAAAGGAAACCTAAAGTCCACACCAAAAAATCCAATCGGTAGAAACGCACCCAAATCAATCGAAAAAACATCAGAGGAACTAAAAACTCCTCCCATCCAATGTGCATTGAGGAAGTCAACGACAGATCGGGCACGAATAGCGTAGCGAAAAAAGCAATTAATAACAAGCCCTGGTCCATTGATGGTGCCTGGCCTGAAATGGCAGCTTCCGAAGCGAAGATATTTCGTATGTGTTTACTAAAAGCCATGAGCTAGTTTTTCGTCGTGCTTACTTAACCAACGCAGATATACTATCAACAATAGAACAAACCAACCTGCAAGCATATTGGACGAAAGTGTTAGTGACCACTCGAAGTCCGAAGCTGCAGATTGATTAGCGAAATAGGATAAAACAAAAGGGCCAACTTGTATGGCAGCGCTGCAAATGCTAAAAAAAAGAGCATACCGTTGCTTCTTCAATACCAACGGAACAACAGCCAAGGGCGAGAATATAAAATTGAGCATTAACCAAAAAGTCATTAACTCAGCATACCTCCCTGCATCATACCACTGAGACCCAAAAACCCACACAAAAATCTCTTGACCATACAATCGCAATGCTCCAAAAGGCAAAATTGATAACGCAATCAAGACACCTATCAATTTCAAAACAAATCCATGCATTCGCTTACCTTCATTACTTCGGCTTGCCAACTGACTATACAACACCTGACTCAATGAACCGCTAACCAACATAATTGGGAGTGAAAGCATCGCAAGTGCATGGCTGTATGAACCAAATATGGCTGCCGAGTAAAAACCGAATACGACCGCGCCGATCAACAAATCGCGCAAATTATCCACTAAAACAATGGGCAGATTCATCATCGGAAAATCGCGGTGCTCTCTGAGAAGCACACGAGTTTTCGATTTGGAGGACAGATTGCTGAACTGAGCCTTCAAACGCCTGTAGCCCAGAATGAATCTTAATGATGAACTCACATACCCGATAACCGTTGCCAGTATTAACCCCCAGCCACCCATCTGCATAAAGGCAAACAACCATTTCAACCCATTTGAAACAACAGAGTTGGTCAATTTTTGATTAGTAACCGCTCTAAAATCGGAAACGCGTATAGACCAATTGGTGCCCAAGTTTATTACTACCAAAAAAGCAACTGATACAAATACAATGGCGATTTGCCCAGTAGATACCGACCAATTTGGAAAGAGATAACGCGCAACGAATGCAATGAGCAAGAAAAAAAAAGAAACGTAAAATGTAATTAGAAACGATTGACGATAGATTAAAAATGCGTGCGAATCCCTTTTGGGTAAAGGGAGTGACATTTCATAGCGCAACGTAGCTACGGCAGACAAAAATCCGGTCACTCGCAAAAACAGATTCAACTCACCCATTTCTTCCGGCGTGTATAATCTCGTGAGTAAGGGGGCTAGCGCATATCCAATTGCCTGCGCCAAAAAGGTTCCGGACAACAACACGTAAAACCGCTTCGCGATTTCCGAATTCATATATGACTTTACACGCTCGATAGAAACCATCTCAAGAAACTACAATCATCCTAATTGCGATTTGAAAAATATGTCATTCATAGAGCTGACAACTAATGGATTCCATCACTTCTTAACAACCGCACGTTCTGTACAAACAAAACATCCGGATTCCACCTTGTACTGAATGATTTCTTGGGGGCGAATACATATCGTCCGCTATTTATCGACAACGCAGCTATTCCAAATCTCCCAGCTCCTCTCGGCCTGCTGCACCAGCATAGCATAGCCGTTCATCGTTTTCGCGCCGGCTAAACGACCGAGGCGCAGAAAAGTAGTTTCCTCCGGATTATATACTAGGTCATACAGAAAATGCTTCTCCGATAGACCTTCGTAAGGCAAAAACGGACATGCATCTATATCCGGATAAGTTCCCAAAGGCGTAGTATTAATGATGAGCGGAAAATGATGCATCACTTCCGCCTTCAACACATCATAACTCAGCTCCTGCTCTCCACTTGGCGTGCGACTTACCAAATGAAATGGTATTCCCCATTTGCGCAACACATAGGCCACAGACTTCGATGCTCCTCCGGTTCCCAGAATCAACGCACGCTCATAATGATTTTCAAGAAACGGCTTAATGCTCATTTCGAAACCAAAAACATCCGTATTGAATCCTCTCAGAATGCCATCGCGAAAGCGAATACAATTCACAGCGCCTATCTCACTTGCAACGTCATCCATTTCATGCAAAAACGGAATTACGCTCTCCTTATAGGGAATAGTCACATTGAGTCCCGCTAGTGCCGCGTTACCTTGAATAAGAGCATTAAAAAGAGAAATATCTGCTATCGAAAAATTCTCATAACGACAATTAAGATCATTCCTTTCCGCAAAACGCTTGGTAAAATATCCCTTTGAAAAAGAATGCACCAGTGGATACCCCACCAAACCAAATAAGCGATTTTTCTCGTTTGAATTGACCAAGTCAGATTACGATTTTTTCAATTTAGCCTTTACAACTCCAATGATTATCGGCAGTATCGAAACGCCTATGATTCCGAACACGACGACCTCAAAATTATTCTTCACAATTTCAAAACCACCGCATGTATATCCCAACAACGTGATACCCACTACCCACAAGACTGCACCCAAAAAACACACTGTTATGTATCGACGATAAGGCATATTACCTGCGCCGGCTACAAATGGCGCTATGGTGCGCACAATCGGAACGAAGCGCGCCATGATGATGGCTTGACGGCCATACTTCTCATAAAACGCCTCTGTCTGCGTGATGTACTCTCGCTTAAAAAACAAGATTCGATCTCGTTTCTTGATCTGTTCACTGAAAAACTTGCCGACGAAATAATTCACATTGTCGCCGCAAAGCGCCGCTAAAATGAGTAAGGGCATAATGACCCACACATTCAACCCTTCATTGTTGTTGGCTGCTGCAATGGCCCCCGCTGCAAACAACAATGAATCGCCCGGCAGCAAAGGCATTACAATGAAACCAGTTTCTACAAATACAATTAAAAACAAGATGGCATACACATACATTCCATAGTCGGCAACCATGGCCATCAAGTGCTCATCGATATGAAGTACAAAGTCTATTAAGGTCGACATAGTGTGGTTTAAATTGAAGTGATTAAAAAAACAAAAGCGATGCACCACAATGAATCATTGAAATGCACCGCCATTGCGATAGTTTACTAGTTATTATTCTTCCTCCGCATCAAAGAACTCCTTAATGCGACTTAAAAATCCTTGCGTGTCTTTCGTTTCGCGAACCTTGTCACTTAGTGTGACCTTGCTCTTCTTATCCGCAGCAGCCTGAGCTACAGCCGGTATTTCGATGTTGCCTGTTCCAGTTGCAGAATTGAACTTCTCAAGTCCGTGAATAACCAAGCCTACACCCGTACTCATGGCCGGAATAAGGAGGTTCTCATTCTTAGCCTTAACCACGTGCTCATTCGGATAGCCAATACGACAATCCATGCCCGTGATGTATTCCACCAGTTGCTTCATATGCTTCAGCTGCGAGCCGCCACCGGTAAGCACAATGCCACCAATGAGTTGCTTCTCAAAACCGCTGTTGCGAATTTCCCAATACACGTGCTCGATAATCTCGTCCATGCGAGCCTGAATAATCTGCGAAAGATTCTTCAGAGAAATCTCCTTCGGTTCACGTCCTTTCAGACCGGGAATACAGACAATCTCGTTATCTCTGTTCTCTGTAGCAAGCGCACTGCCGAATTTGACTTTCAGCAATTCAGCATGATTACGCATGATAGTGCAGCCTTGCTTGATATCCTCGGTAATGATATTACCTCCGAAAGGAATAACTGCCGTATGACGAATGATTCCATCCTGGAAAATCGCAACATCCGTTGTACCACCACCTATATCGACAAGAACTACCCCTGCTTCCTTCTCTTCTTCACTCAACACGGCTGCAGCACTTCCCAGTGGCTCAAGCGTAAGAGCATCAACATTCAAACCGGCCTTAGTCACACACTTGTAAATGTTGCGAATTGCCGTAATCTGACCGGTGATGATGTGAAAGTTAGCCTCGAGGCGCGTTCCGCACATACCAATCGGATCCTTGATGCCTGTCTCGCTATCAACAGTGTACTCCTGAGGTAAAGCATGGATAATTTCTTCACCAGGAAGCATAACCAGCTTATGCATATCCTCAATCAACGCATCGATATCCGTGCGTGAAATTTCTTCCTCCTGGTTGCGACGTGTGCGCATACCACGATGCTGCAAGCTCTTGATGTGCTGGCCTGCAATACCTACGTTCACCAATCGTATGTTGACACCGCTCTCTCGCTCAGCTTCTTCAACCGCTGCGCGAATGCTCTGAACTGTTTTCTCGATATTCGAAACAACGCCTCGCGTAACGCCGATAC
>Ga0315899_10003626_pt1 | contig 16831 bp, 13 predicted proteins | sample LakEriMetagenome_2_FD_203518 | JGI IMG/M metagenome (GOLD analysis project Ga0315899, IMG submission 203518) | Freshwater fungal communities from buoy surface, Lake Erie, Ohio, United States - Buoy 4 MA112 | ecosystem: Environmental > Aquatic > Freshwater > Lake | place: USA: Lake Erie, Ohio... | reverse complement strand
GAGTGCCACGCGTCCTCGCAGACGAGCAGGGCGGCGCGACCGATCGGGGTGTCGAAGGCGCACACACCGTATCCGCGCTCGACGAAGCGCTCCTCGTCGAAGAGCGCGTACGTCGGGAGGAAGTTCTTGCGATGGACGTGCAGCAGCGCGGCGGGCGCGTCCCCCTGCAAGCGCAGATAGGCGGCGCTGTTGTGGAGCGTGCCGTCGAGCGATTCGTAGAAGCCGAGGACGAGGTCGATCGCCTCGCCGCCGGGGACCGCGGCGCGGTAGCGCGCCTCCACTTCGGCGCGGAGCGTCTCCGCGGTGAGTGCGACATCGCGCACCCCGCCCTCGAGGAAGTACCCGGAGAGGACGGTCTCCGGGAGGACGAGGACGGTGGGCCGCGGGTCGAGCGCGACGGCCTGCGCCAGGAGCGCCCCGACCCGGTCGAGGTTCCCGGCGAGATCCCCCTTTCGGGGGCGGCACTGGGCGACGGCCACGGTGAGCATGGGAGAAAGGTGCCGACTCCGGGGGGCCAGCGGTACGGGGTCGGGGCATCCTTCAGAGGGGGTCGGTGTAGAATTCGACTGTGACGTCCGCCCGCTCCCTGATGGCTTCGCGCTCGGTACGCCGACGCCGCGCGTCCCTCCGGGCCACGGCCTGTGCGGTCGGCCTGTGGGTCGCGCTGGCGGCGGCCCCAGGCGGCGCGCAGGACCCGGTCGCCCCCGCCGCGGCCTCCACCGGCGAGCCCTGGCGGATCATCCGCCCCCCGCAGGCGTCGCTCGTCCTCGCGCGCGATGGCTCCCTCATCGGCGAGATCGGGCGCGAGTGGCGCGTGAGCGTCCCTCTCGCCTCGTTGCCGGCCTATGTGCCGCAGGCTTTCGTCGCCGTCGAGGACCAGCGCTTCTATCAGCACGACGGCGTGGATCTCGTCGGGATCGCGGGCGCCATCAAGGACAATCTCCTCGGCGCCTCGCGCGGCGCGAGCACCATCACGCAGCAGCTCGTCGGCAATATGCACCCCGACGTCGTCGACCGGACCGACCGCACCATCGGGCGGAAGCTTCGGGAGCAGGCCGCGGCGCGCGAGATGGAGCGGCGGTACACCAAGGCGCAGATCCTCGAAGCGTATCTCAACCAGATCGCCTTCGGTCGCGGCTACTACGGCATCGAGACCGCGGCGCGGCACTACTTCGGGAAGCCGGCGGCACGCCTCACGCTCGCCGAGGCGGCCTCGCTCGCGGCGCTGCCGAAGGGCCCTGCGCTCTTCGACCCGGTGCGCCACCCGGAGCGGAATCGTGAGCGGCGCGACGCGGTGCTCCGCCTGATGCGCGCCCAGGGCTACATCACCGTCGCGCAGGAACGCGCGGCGCGCGCGCAGCCGCTGCGCACCGCCCCCGACCTCGGGATGCCGGCGGCGGCGCCCTACGTGGTGGATGTCGTGCGCGTGCGTCTCGAGCGCGCCGGGATCCGCGTCACTGAGGGCGGCTATCGCATCACCACGACGATCGATCCCGCACTGCAGCGCGCTGCGGCGACGGCGCTCGCCGATGGGCTCGCTGGGATCGAGGCGCGCGGGGACTATCGCCACCCGCACTACGCCGACCGCGCGCGCGGCTCCACCGACTACCTGCAGGGCGCGGTCGTCGCGATGGAGCCCGCCACCGGGGACGTCCGCGCCCTGATCGGCGGTCGCAACCATCAGGAGTCACAGTTCAACCGCGCGGTGAACGCCGTGCGGCAACCGGGCTCGAGCTTCAAGCCCTTCATCTACGCGCGGGCGCTCCTCGACTCCCTCCCGCCGACGACGATCATCCCCGACACGGCGCTCGCGCTGCGCGTCGACCTGACCGTCTACCGGCCGCGGAACTCGGATGGCGCCTTCCTCGGACCGATCACAATGCGCGAGGCGCTCGCGCAGTCGCGCAACACCGTCGCGGTTCGCCTCTGGGAGCGCCTCGGTGCCGATTCGGTGATCGCGGTGGCGCGGCGCGCGGGGATCTCCTCCCCGATCGCCCCCTTCCCCTCGAGCGCGCTCGGCGCCTCGGCGGTGCGCCCGATCGACCTCGTCGCCGCCTACACGACCTTCGCCAACCTCGGCACCCCGGTGGAGCCGCGCTTCGTGCTGCGCGTGGAGGATCCGAGCGGTCGACCCATCTACACCGAGGCCACCCAGCAGCTCGCGCCGGCGATGGACAGCGCCGTCGCCTACGTCACGCGCGACCTGATGCGCGGCGTGGTCGAGACCGGCACCGCCACCACGGTGCGGCGGATGATCCCGGCCACCGTCCCCGTCGCGGGGAAGACCGGGACCACCGATGACAACAGCGACGTCTGGTTCGTCGGGATGACCCCGCAGCTCGTGGCCGGGGTCTGGATCGGCTTCGACCGGCCGCGCTCGATCTCGCCCGGCGCCGCGGGTGGGACGCTCGCCGCACCGATCTTCGGACAGATGCTCGCTCGCTGGGGGGGACTCACCCCGGCGGTCTGGACGCCGCCCGCCGGCGTGGTCACGGTCGAGCTCGACCGCGCGACGGGCGATCTCGCCGACCCGAGCACCCCGGCGGCCCGCCGGTACGCGGAGATCTTCGTCGCCGGTACCGAACCCGCGGCGCTCCGTGTCGACGCGCGCCGTCTCCTGCGCGCCGCCCCGTGGGTGGGGTACTGAGCGCGTCCCGTGATGTACGTTCCCACCGACCGATCGATCCCGGAGCCTCCGATGACCCGTACTCTCCCCCTCGTCGCCACCCTGCTGCTGCTCAGCGCCGCCTGCGGCCGCGCCAAGAATGAGGCGGGCGATGCGGCCCCCGTCGATACGACGATGACGAGCCCCACGACGCCGATCGTCGATTCTGCCGCCCCCGCCCCCACGACGGACACGGCCCCGTCGACGTCGACGACAGTGCGGCCGAGCACAACGACCTCGTCGAGCGCCGCCGTGAAGCCCGCCCCCGCGCCCTACATCGGCCGGGACTCCGCTTTCGGCCCGACGTACGAGGTCGATTCCACCGGCAAGGTCACCCCGATCCGCGTGAAGAAGCCGGTGAATCGATGAGCGGTCGCGCCTCCGGAGGTCGTCGTGGCGCGATCGACGCGCGTATCAGCGCTCGCGCTGCGTTCCTCGGCCCCCGTGCGGTCGTGCTCGGCTCGGCTGCCGCGCTCCTCGTCGCCTGCGGCGATGGGGCGAGCGGTCCCTCGCTTCCTGGCCCCGCCGCGAAGCTCACGGTGAGCAGCGGCGACGACCAGGCCGCGCTCGCCGGGACGGTACTCGCCCTCCCGGTGCGCGTGAAGGTCGCCGACGCCAAGGGGAAGGCGCGCCCCGGTGATTCTGTCACCTTCGCCGTCGCGAAGGGGGGCGGCACGCTCACGGGCACCCTGCGGGTCGTGACCGACGCGACGGGGAACGCGGTCGCCCCACTCTGGACCCTCGGCAAGAACGGCGGCATCCAGCAGCTGACCGCCATGAGCGGGACCTTCTCGACCGCGATTGACGCGCGCATCCAGACGGCGTACAAGATCGACCTCCGCTACGCGGGGACGCCGCCCGCCGGCATCATCGCCGACGCTTTTAGCGCCGCGGTGGACCGCATCACCGCGATGATCGTCGGGGACGTGCCCGATGTCCCGATCGGCACCTCCAGTTCGCCGTTCCAGGTCACGCAGTGCAACAGCTCCTTCACCGGCGTCAACGCGCTGAACGAGACCGTGGATGACGTCCTGATCTTCGCGAAGGTCGAGCCGATCGACGGCGTCGGGCAGGTCCTCGGCACCGCCGGCCCCTGCCTCACGCGGACCACCGGTGGGCTCACCGCACTCGGCGTGATGCGCTTCGACAGCGCCGATCTCGCCGACCTCGCGTCGCGCGGGCGGCTCGCGGACGTCGTGCTGCACGAGATGCTGCACGTGGTAGGACTCGGGACGCTCTGGAAGAGCCGCGGCCTCCTCGCCGACACGGGGACGGTGAACGTGCGCGTCACCGGTGCGCTGGCCGCGGCCTCCTGCGTCAACGACCACGCCGGCGGCGCGGTCTGCGCGGGGGCGGTGCCCGCCGAGAACTGCCTCGACCTTCCGAGCAGCGTCACCTGTGGCGCCGGGACGATCAACGCCCACTGGAAGGAGAGTGTCTTCCGCACCGAGCTGATGACCGGCTACGCCGGGAGCAGCAACCCCCTCAGTCGGATGACGATCCAGGGGCTGGCCGACCTCGGCTATACCGTGCACCTCGGACCGGCCGACGCGTATACGGTCCCCGCCGCGTTGATGGCGTCGGGCAGCCTGCTCCGCGCCGGCGATGACGGGCCACCGCTCCTGCTGGCCGAGCCGATGCGGCCGCGGTTCAGCGTCGATGCGGGCGGACGCGTGCGTCCGTTGGTCGCGCCGCGCTGAGGCACTTCGAACCCACGCCCCGCGCCGGCGCGGGCGCGGCCTTGTCTCGCGCGGCGCGCTAGCGCCGCGACCCGGTCCAGATCGCGATGAGTCCGCACCCCTGCGCCATCCGGCTCCCCGCGACGCGCTGGAGCTCCACCGGGACGGCCGCCGCGCTGCCGTAGATCTCGATTGCCGCAATCGACGGCGCGGCGACGATATCGTCGATCGCCGCGAGCGAGCTCATCGGCGGGGGGTTCGGGTTCCCCATCGCCTCCTCATAGGTACCGAGGAGCCGCTGGCCGTCGAGGAGGATCGTCATCGCGCACATCACGCCACGCCCCTGCAGCACCGCCTTCCCGTTCATCGGTTGCACCTTGATGAAGCGGTCCCCCTGCAACACCTGCGTGAGGCGGATCGGGTTGCGGAACTCGAGCTCCTCCGGCGTGATGATGCGCGCCGCGAAGGCGCCGCGCTGGATGCGCGTGGCGCGGTCGTAGAAGCCGGTGCGCGCGAGCGGCGTGTTCGCGCGCGCCGAGACGGTCACCGGATCAAGGGTGTTCGGGAGCGGGATCAGGTCGGTCAGGAAGACGCCGGTGGTCGGGTTCCGCTTCACCCATCCCGTGAAGGGATCGAACCCCATCCGCCGCACCTGGAGGTGGAGGGAGTCGGGGACGCGCATCGCGAAGGCCGCGCGGCCGGAGTCGTCCGCCACGCGGCTGACGCCGTTGACGATGGAGACGTACGCGAAGGGGATCGCGTTCCCGCGGACGTCGGTGACCTGCACGACGGCACGTTCGGCCTGCGCCCGTAGCGCAGGGGCGGCGAGCGTGAGGAGGGCGACGGCGACGATGGCGAGGCGACGGATCACGGGCGGCTCCAAGGCGGGGCGGGGGACGCCGGATGGTACTCCGACGTCCCCCGCGGTGGTACTGCGACGACCACGTTCCCTGCGGGGGCGCTCCGTGGTGTTACGCCACGACCGCCAGAGGTTCCCCGACGGCACGGTCGGGCTCGGGGAGGAGTGCGATGGCGAGCACCTGCTCAAGCGATTCCACGAAGTGGAAGCGCAGCTGGTCGCGCGCCTCCTCGGGGACGTCCTCGACGTCGGCCTCGTTCGCCTTCGGGAGGATGACGTCGGTGATCCCCGCGCGGAGCGCGCCGAGGACCTTCTCCTTCACGCCGCCGATCGGGAGCACCCGCCCGCGGAGCGTCACCTCGCCCGTCATCGCGAGGTCCTTCCGCACCGGCCGACCGCTCAGCTCGCTGGCGAGCGCGGTCGAGATCGCGACGCCCGCCGACGGGCCGTCCTTGGGGATCGCCCCTGCGGGGACGTGGATGTGCGTCTCCACGGCGCCGAGGCGTGTGCGCGGAATCCCGAGCCGCTCGGCGTTCTTGGTCACGTAGGTGAAGGCGGCGCGCGCCGACTCCTTCATCACGTCGCCGAGCTGCCCCGTGAGAATCAGTGAGACGGGGGCGCCACCAGCCTCGCCGGCGGGCGCGGCAATCGAACGCACGGAGGCTTCGACGAACATGATGTCGCCACCCATCGGCGTGTAGTACATCCCCGTCGCGATCCCGACCTCATGTGCGACGTTCGCCTTCTCGGGGTGCACCTTGGGCCGGCCGAGGAGCTCGCGCACCTCGTCGGCGGTGATCACCCCGTCGGCGGTGGGGTCGGTGCCCTCGCGCGTGGCGATGCGGCGCGCCACCTTGCGCGCCACCTTCCCCACCTCGCGCTCGAGCTGGCGCACGCCGCTCTCGCGCGTGTACTGGCTCACCAGCGACGCGATCGCCCCGTCGGTGAAGGTGACGGGCTTGTCGCCCAGCCCGTTCTCCTCGAGCTGCCGCGGGATCAGGTACTTCTTCGCGATTTCCGCCTTCTCGCGCTCGGTGTAGCCGGCGAACTCGACGACCTCCATCCGGTCGAGGAGCGGGCCGGGGATGTTCTGCACGAAGTTCGCGGTCGCGATGAAGAGCACCTCGGAGAGGTCGAACGGCACGCCGAGGTAGTGGTCGGTGAAGGAGTCGTTCTGCGCGGGGTCGAGCACCTCGAGGAGTGCGCTCGACGGGTCGCCCTGGAACGACTGGCCGAGCTTGTCGACCTCGTCGAGGAGGAAGACGGGGTTCTTGGTGCCGGCCTGCTTCATCCCCTGGATGATGCGTCCCGGCATCGCGCCCACGTAGGTGCGGCGATGCCCGCGGATGTCGGCCTCGTCGCGCGCACCGCCGAGGGCAACGCGCACGTACTCGCGCCCGAGGGAGCGCGCAATCGACTTTGCGATCGACGTCTTGCCGACGCCCGGCGGGCCGGTGAAGAGCAGAATCGGGCCCTTCGCCATCGCGCGCGCCTTGGCCTCCGTGGCCTTAGCCTCCGGCGTCGGGTGCTCGCCGGTGGCGGTCAGCAGCTCGGTGGCGGTGTCGGTCGTCGGGGCCTCTGCGGCGGCCTGGGTCGCCCGCAGTTGCCGCACCGCGAGGAACTCGAGCACGCGGTCCTTCACGTCGCCGAGGCCGTAGTGGTCTTCGTCGAGGAGCGTGCTCGCGCGCGGGAGGTCGAGATGGTCGTCCGACCGGGTCCCCCATGGGAGCTCGGCGATCCACTCGAGATACGTGCGGATGACCTGCGCCTCCATCGACTCGCGTCCGGAGCGCTCGAGCCGCCCGAGCTCGCGCTCGACCTCGGTACGCGCCTGCTTCGGGAGCGGCAGCGCGTCGAGCTTCGCACGGAGCTCCTCGATCTCCTTCGAGGTGTCGTCGTCGCCGAGCTCCTTCTGGATCGCCTTCATCTGCTCGCGCAGGAACATCTCGCGCTGCCGCTCGCCGAGCTCCTCCTGCACCTGCGTCTTGATCTCCTCCTGGGCCTCGAGGAGCGAGATCTGCCGCTGCACGTTGACGAGGACCTTCCGCAGGCGGTCCTCGACGGAGAGGGTCTCGAGGAGGCCCTGCTTCTCGGGGACCGGGAGCTCGAGGTACCCCGCGACGAGGTCGGCGAAGCGGCCGGGCTCGGTGACGGAGTCGAGCACCTGATGCACGACCTCCTCGGGGAGGCCGCGGCGCTCGCCGAGCTCGGCGGCGCGCTCGCGGATCTCCTTGTGGAGCGCGACGAAGGCCGGGTCCTTCTCGTCGATCGGAGCGAGGTCGTCGGTGTGCGCGACGACGGCGGAGAGGAATCCCTCGGTGGTCGTGAACTGGAGGGCCGTGGCGCGCTGCTCACCGTTCAGGAGGAGCTGCACGCCGCCAAGGCCGCGCTGCACCTGCCCGATCCGCGCGATTACGCCGGTCTGGTAGAGGATCTCGGGATCGGGTTCGTCGGCGTTGTCCTTCTGCGCCACGGCGAAGACGAGCCGGTCGGTCTTCAGCGCGGCCTCAATCGCGCGGAGCGTGCCGGGTCGGCCCGCGGCGATCGGCGCCGTGAGGCCGGGGAAGATGACGGTCCCCCGCAGCGGGAGAACGGGAAGGGTCTGTCGGGTGCTCATAGGGACCTTCGGGATGGGGACGCGCGACGAATCGAAGCATCGGTCCGTCGCCTAGATGAGACCCGGGGGTGCAAGACGCGTTCCGACTGACTTACGACAGGGTGGCGGGGATTGCAACTTTCCTCCGCCGTCCTGACGGAGGATGCTGCCACGGCGGCGATGGCGCCGTCCGTCGTCCCCCGACCTCATGGCCAGACTCCCTGACACGCCATCCCCCGCACCCCCGTTCCCGGAGCTTCCGGCGGGGTGGTTGCACGATGTTGCCGCGCGCGAGGCGGGGCGGGCGGCGCTGCGGGCGTGGCGCGATGCGCACCGGCGCTGGCGGGCGGCGCTCCCCGCCGGGGCGGTCTCGGACGGCGCGGCGTCCCTCGATCGCGTCGCCGCCTCGCTCGGTGATGTGCAGTGGGCGCGACTCGCGCCGGCCGCGCGGATCGCGGGTGCCCGTCGACGGATCTGGGTGAGTCTGCTCGTGGTGGCCGGGCTCGTCGCCCTCAACCTCGCGACGACGCCAGGTTATCTCTGGGCCACCTTCCCCGCGCTCGGGGTCCTCCTCGGTCTCGCGCGGCATCTCCTCGCGCTCTGGCAGGACGGCGTCTCGCTCGGTGCGATGCTCGGTGGCGACGGGGCATCATCGCAGCAATCGCCCTCTACGGCGTCTTCGCGCGCCTCCCGGGCGACGACCGAGGTCTCGGTGAACGAGATCGAGGCAGTCGGTGATGGGGTCTCGCGGGCGGTGTTGCGTGGTCCGTGGGGCGGGCTCGTGCGCGAGGTCTACGCCACGCGCGCCGCGATCCGGATGATTCTTGCCCGGGTCCGGGAGGACGATCGGGCGCTCCTCCCCGATGTGGTGCCGGCGGCCGAGGCGGTCGTGGATGTCATCCGTGTCCACGCGGCGGCGTTGCAGGCGCTCGACTGGGTGGTGTCGAACGCGGCGCGGCCTGAGGATCTCCCGTCCGAGCTGCACGAACGTCGCGGGGCCCTCGCCGCCCAGTGTGAGCAGCTGGTGGGGGCGCTGGAGACGCTCCGGACCGACCTGACAACGTTACGAACCGCTCTCTGAAATAGTCGCTCGTTGTCTGGCGATTCGGACATTGTGGTGTATCATTACATCTCTGTTCCGAATGCGCGGGCGGCGTTGATGTCTAACGCATTGTCCAACAACGACTTGAATCGATTTGAGCGTGATGACCATCCCTGTCGTCCCTCCGACATCCGTTTTGGCGCCCCCTCCGCCTCCGCCTGAGCCGGTTTCTTTCCCGCTCGGCTGGTTGCTCGATCACGCGTCAGCACCGATTCAGTATCGCGCCATCATCGACGTAGCAAAGATGGGGGAGAAGGTCGATCCCCGCGTCAACCTGCTGCCCTATACCTACCGGCCGGCGCTCGAGCTCGCGGTCCAGGCCGATATCAACGGCATCTGGAACCGGTCGATCCTGACGGTCCCGGGCGCCCGTGCCGAACATTTCGCGGGGGTTGGGACGGTGCCGGCGTTCCGTCGACTCACCGAGTGCGGGTGGGACAAGGACGCGCCGCCGCTGCTGCACACGCGTCGCGCCCTCTTCCCGCTGCTCGCCGAGGATCTCGATCCGGCGAAGATGTACGAGTTCGCGCCGACCAAGCCGCGGACCGAACCGGAACTCCTCGCGCATCATCGGCAGGGGCTTCGTGAGGCGGCCGGTGCCGCGCTCGCGGGCGCCGGCTTCGAGGCCGACCCGCGGCTGCGCGGCGTCGCACGGCGCATCATCGATCGGGTGGGGGAGTTCCTCCGCTCGCCGCTGGCCGAGAAGCCGTGGATCCGCGTCGGGAACAAGCAGGTCCTCCATCCTGAGGCGTTCCCGCCGACGCTGCACGCGCTGCACCTCATCGCGCATATGCCGCTCTTCCAGAGCGAGCACTACGAGACGATGGAGCTGCTGTACGAGTATCTCTCGCGTCCGCTGCCGCGGCAGGAGCCGGTGCAGCAGATCGGGACGCAGCTCGTCGACGTGCCGCAGGTGGTCCTGGGCGACCATCTCCCACATCGCAACGCCGTCGAGGACGACGTCCCCGCCGCGCTCGCCTGGCTCGAGCTGATGGCGCGGCTCGGCTTCCTCCGCCGCAACGAGGTCTGGCGCAAGATGTACGAGCGCTTCGTCGACGATTGCGGCCGCGACGGCGTCTGGCATCCCCATAAGGGGATGGCGATGCCGAAGAGCTCGAATCCATACGTCTGGCCGATGTTCCCGCTCGAGGAAGTGCACGGCGGCGACGAGCGCTGGACTGACGTCACCTTCCGCATCGGCCTCATCGCGCGGCTCTCGGGCCGGCCGATCGAGGTGATCTGACCGGAGTCCGATGATGTCCCCCCGCACGCCATCGCGCCGCACCGGCGCCCGCTCTCCCCGCGCCGCCCGTCCCTCCGCCGCTGACGTTGCCGCTGACGCCGCGGCGTCCGCCCCCACGCCCGCCGTCGCGGTGACGCCGGAGCCGGTGGCCGAGGCGTCGCTCACGCTCGCGCAACAGGAGGCGCGGACGTCGGAGATCACCTTCGCCGATCTCGGGCTCTCCGCGGCGATGCTCGCCTCGCTCGCGACCGCGGGGTATTCGCGGCCCACGCCGATCCAGGCGCAGGCCGTCCCGCTCGCGCTCAAGGGGCGCGACCTGATGGGGCTCGCGCAGACCGGCACCGGGAAGACCGCCGCCTTCACGATCCCGATCATCGAGCGGCTGATGGGCGGGGCGACGCGCACGCGGGCGCTCATTCTGACGCCGACGCGCGAACTCTGCCAGCAGGTTGAGGAGAGCATCCGCAAGTACAGCGGCGGCACCGGCCTCGACGTCATCTCCGTCTACGGCGGCGTCGGGTACGAGGCGCAGACGACCGCGCTCAAGAATGGCGTCGACATCATCGTCGCGACACCCGGCCGACTGATCGACCATCTCGAGAAGCAGCACGTGGTCTTCGACGACCTCGAGGTGCTCGTCCTCGACGAGGCGGACCGGATGCTCGACATGGGATTCGCGCCGCAGATCAACCGGATCGTCGCGCAGATCCATCCGTATCGGCAGACCCTCCTCTTCTCGGCGACGATGCCCCCTGAGGTTGAGGCGCTCGCGCGGAAGTACCTGCGGAAGCCGCAGGTCGTGCAGGTGGGGCGGCGCTCGCAGGCCGCGGCGACGGTGCGGCACTGCGTCTACCCCGTGCCGAAGCACAAGAAGATGGACCTCCTCGTGCACCTGCTGCGCGAGGCGGGGGCCGATGACTCGGTGCTCGTCTTCACGCGCACCAAGCACGGCGCGGACCGTGTGGTGCGGCATCTCGAGGACGCCGGCTACGCCGCGGATGCGCTCCACGCCGACAAGACGCAGGTGCAGCGGGAGCAGGCGCTCGCGCGCTTCAAGGCGGGGGAGACGAAGCTCCTCGTCGCGACCGACATCGCGCAGCGCGGGCTCGACATCTCCGGCATCACGCACGTCATCAACTTCGACGTGCCGCAGCAGGCGGAGGACTACGTGCACCGGATCGGGCGCACCGGGCGCGCGGCGAAGGAGGGGGATGCCTTCACCTTCATGTGCGCCGACGAGATCGGGATGGTCCGGACGATCGAGCGGGTGATCGGGCAGGAGATCGCGCGCATCTCGGTCCCGGGGTTCGACTTCGGGACCTGAGGCGGGGCGCCGCCGCGCCGCCACGCGCGCGGACGCCTGAGTCATCGCCGGGGGCATGCCCCGGCGCCCCACGCTCACCAGCTCGTCCGCACCCGCCCGAGCCGGCTCACCGTCACCGTCTCCGCGCGCGCCCCGCTCGCGACGACGATCGTCGTGTTCGCCAGGCCGTAGCCGAGCCCCGATGGCGCGTAGGTGATGGTGTCGCGCGTGGCGCGCAGCGTCACGCGATGGTCCGCACCGACCGACCGCACGAGGACCGTGTCACGGTCTCCCTCCACCCGCATCGAGGCCGTGGCTTCGTCGACGATCACCCGCAGGTAGCTGGAACGCGCGATCGCGGCGGTGCGGCCGAGGTGCACCGCCCCGGCCACCGCCTCGGCGGCCTGCGTCACACGGAGGCGGTCGAGCGCGCCCCCCGTGCGCGGGAGCGCGACCGAGGCGAAGAGCCCGATCAGCGCGCAGGTGACGACGAGCTCCAACAGGGTGAATCCGCGGGACATCGACGGCTCCGGTGGGGGACCCGTCCACGCTGCGTACATTCCGGAGGGTCGCCCTCATCCCCACCACGCCACCGGTACCGTTCCGATGCCGCGCTCCGCCCCCGTCCCGTCATTCGCCCGCCGTCCGCGCTCCGCGGCTCGGTCCTGGACCCGCGTCACGCTCCTCGGCGTCTCCGCGCTCACCATCGGCTGCTATCGGGATCCGCAGGCGCAGCTCGACGAGGCCCAGGCGCAGCTCGACCTCACTACGACCCTCGAGGAGCTCGGGAGCCGGTCCGCCGACCTCCAGTTCCAGCTCGACTCGCTGCGCGGTGTCGTGGCGCGGCAGGACACGACCATCGCGCGCCTCGCGAACCTCGCGGGGGTCCCCTATCCTCGATAAGTTGCGCAGATGCGAATCACGATCGAGTACTGCACCGTCTGAAACTACGAGGCACGGGCCGTCGGTCTGGCGGCCGCAATTCGAGAGACCTGGCCCGACGCCGAGGTGGGGATGATCCCCTCTGGCGGCGGCGTCTTCGAGGTGACCCTCGGCGACCGGCTGGTCTTCTCCAAGCGGGCGACGGGACGGCACGCGCGACCGGGGGAGATCATCGCCCTCCTGCGCGCCCAGCCCTGACCTCCTCGTCCTCCCCCCTCTGATTCCCGTCCCCAGCTCCTGATGCGCATTGCGATCTCCACCGGCGGCGGCGACGCCCCGGGCCTCAACGCCGTCATCCGTGCCGCGACGCTCTCCGCCCTCTCGCGCGGCTGGTCGGTGCTCGGCATCAAGCGCGGCTACGCCGGCCTCCTCGGCGACGACGAGATCGTCCCGCTCACCGTCGAGTCGGTGCGCAACATCGGTCACCTTGGCGGCACGATCCTCCGCACCACCAATCGCGGGAACCCGTTCGACTTCCCGCGCCTGCAGCCGGACGGGTCGTATGTGAGCGTCGACCGTTCCGACGAGTTGGTCGAGAACGCGCGCAACCTCGGGATCGAGGCGATGATCTCGATCGGCGGCGATGGGTCGCTCGCCATCGCGCAGAAGCTGGTGGACAAGGGGATGCGCATCGTCGGCGTGCCGAAGACGATCGACAACGACGTCTCCTGCACGGTCACGACGTTCGGCTTCGACACTGCGGTGCAGACCGCAATCGAGGCGATCGACAAGCTGCAGACGACGGCCGAGAGCCATGACCGCGTGATGGTGCTCGAGGTGATGGGGCGCGATGCCGGGTTCATCGCGCTGCACTCGGGGGTCGCGGGCTCCGCCGACGTGGTGTTGCTCCCCGAGATCCCGTGGCGGCTCGACCACGTCTGCGAGACGATCATGGAGCGCGACCGGAGCGGTCGGAAGTTCGCGATCGTCGTGGTCGCGGAGGGCGCGATGGACGAGACCGGTGAGACGTCGATCATCGGCGAGTCGATGCCAGGCCAGGCGCCGCGCATCGGCGGGATCGCGCACCGGCTCGCCAAGTCGATCCAGGCGCGGACTGGGAAGGAGTGCCGGGCGCTCGTCCTCGGCCATCTGCAGCGCGGCGGGATGCCCACGGGGTACGACCGCTTCCTCGCGACGCGCTTCGGTGCGGCGGCGACGCAGGCGGTGGCGGACGGGAAGTGGGGGCATATGGTGGCGCTGCAGACGCCGAACATTGTGACGGTGCCGATCGTCGACGTGCTGAAGGAATCGAAGCGGGTGGACCCGCATCACGACGTGGTGCGGACGGCGCGCGCCTGCGGCATCAGCTTCGGGGACTGACAGTGCCCGTCCGGCGAACCCTCGCGCGCCCGACGGGTATGACGGGGCGTCTCCTCACCCGCCCGCCCGTGCGACTCGTCCGCCCGCTCGCCCTCCTCCTCGCCCTCGGCGCTCCTTCCCTCCTCGCTGCGCAGGTCCGGGGCGTCTCTGTGACCGCCCCGGCCGCGCCTGCCGGTGCCCGCGCCAACACCCCGGCGGTCCCCGTGCATCTCCTCCCCCCCGCCGGGAAGTGCCGCGTCTGGATGGAGGAGGTACCCGCCACGCAGCAGCCCGCCCCGACCGACTGTGCGACCGCGCTCCGGTTGAAGCCTGCGAACGCGGTGGTCCTGTATGGTCCGCCGCTCCGAGAGGAGGACGAGGCGTTCGAGCGCGCGACCCCGACGACCTCGCGCTCGGCGGCACGTGCCGCTGACGAGGCCACGCGCACGCGTCGTACGCCCGCGAAGGCCTCCGCCGGCGCAGCCGCACCGCCGCCCGCCAAGTCGGCCGCCCCGTCGTCGCCTCGGCCGCCCGCGGAGCGTCGCCCGTAACCTCACCCTCCGGCACCCCGCGGTCCGTCCAGGACCGCTACCTCCCTCCGGACCACGACGCCTTCGTCCGGTCGGGTGATGCCCGGGGCCGCCTCATCGTCATCGCGCCGACCCGCGCGGCGTGCGAGACCATCGAGCTCGCCTTCGGGCTCGAGCTCGAGACGTTGCTCTGGAAGACCCGCGGCGCCGAGCTGACCGCGCTCGCCGAGCGCATCGCAGAGTCGCCGGACCGCCCGCGGCCGGGCTTCGGCATCGTCGCCGGTACGGGGACGGGGAAGACCCTCGCCGTCCGCCCGCTCGCCCACGTCCTCCTCGACACCGACACGCTGCGCGTCGGCGTCGTGAACCGCGAGCGCGAGGCGACCCCTGAGACGCCGAGCTGGAACGTCGTCATCGTCACCACGGGGATCGCGCGACGGTGGTTCCAGGACGGCGCGATCCGCCCGCACGACACGCTGGTGGTGGATGAGATCCATCAGACGAGTGCCGAGCTCGAGCTCTGCCTCGCGCTCGGCAAGCGCACGGGATGCCGGTTCCTCTGGCTTAGCGCGACGGTCGATCCGTCGTTCTACGCGCGGTATCTGCACGCCGCCGAGGTCATCGAGTCGAGTGCGTTCGACCCGGCGAAGGCCGCGCGCGTGGTGGTGGAGCGGAAGCCCCCCACACGCTTCCTCGACGACCGGTTCCTGCAGCAGGTGATCAAGGAGCGGCGCGGGGTCGGCGTCTTTCTGCCCACCCGCGCGGCGGTCGAGGCCGTCGCGGCCGATGTCGGGGCGCGCTACCCGCGGCTGAACGTGGCGTTCTATCACGGCGGCGAGCCGATCCGCGCCATCCGTCCCTTCCTCGAGGGGGAGGTGGAGAAGCCCTTCCTCCTCGCGATGACGGCGGCGGGACAGAGCGCGCTGAATGTGCGCGGGCTCGACACCGTGGTGATCGACGACACGCGCTTCGCGAACGTGGTCGAGCACGGGCGCAACGTCCTCACCAAGCTCCACCTCGGCGCGAACGAGATTCTGCAGATGGCGGGGCGCGTCCACGGGCGCGTGGCCGGGGGGCGCGTCTTCCTCCTCTCCGACCGCGACCTGCGCTTCGATCGCCTTGAGCCGACCGCGCCCGACTTCCAGCTCGCGGGGGATTCGGAGCGTGTGGCGCTGACCTGTGCCGCCCTCGGCGTCCGCGCCGACGCGCTCGACCTCCCGGTGCCGCTCGACACGCGGTCGTATCGCGACGCGGTGACCTTCCTGCGTGGACGCGGGATCATCGACGGCGATCGGCTCACGCCGTACGGGCGGCAGGTGGAGGCGATGCCCGTCGACCGGCCGTGGGCGGAGTTGCTCGTGCACTGCGACGACGCGCTCCTCCCCTATGTGAGCGTGATGGCGAGCATCGAGTCGCTCCACCGGATGACGCGCGAGGACCGCGACCTCGCGGGGCTCGTCGTCGCGGGGAGCGATCACCTCACGACGTACAATGTCTACGCCGAGGCGTTCGCGCGGTGCGGGTATGTGGGGGAGGTGTATGGGCTGCCGCGGCACCTCTTCGACGACAGCGTGCAGCGCTGGGCGGAGGGGCGCGGGGTGCTCGTGAAGGCGATCGAGGATGCGGCCCTCGCGATGGCGAGTATCCATCGGTCGGTCGGGGTCCCGCTCCCGACCACGATGCCGCGCACGACGCCGGCGATCGAGCGGCGCTTCGTGGAGCTCCTCGCGCGGATCATGCCGTTCCAGTTGGTGATCGACGAGGAGACCGCGACGGGGGACGAGGCGCGGGTCTCGAAGACGAGCGTCTGTGGGAGCTGGGGCGCGGTGGCGGGGACGCTGCGCTACTTCGCCGACAAGTTCGGTGTGCCGCGCGCGGCGATCGAGGGGACGCAGCTCCCGATGGATCTCGTCCGGCGGCATGCGGTGCGGCAGGTGCCGCGGGTGGCGTACGACCCCTCGAAGCGCGACCGGCCCCTCGCACTGGAACGCGGCCTCACCTACTTCGGCTTCACCCTCGAGCACGAGCGCGAGCCGCTGGCCGACTTTACCGCCGAGCTGGCGCCGCAGATCCGCCGCGTGCTCGCCGAGGCGCTCGCGCGCGGCGAGGCGCGGCACCCGGCGGTGCCGCGGAATCGCGAGGCGATTGAGGCCGTCCGCGAAACGTGGCGCCGCTCCGGCGGCGAGACGCCGCGCCTGCAGCTGGCCGAGCTGACGGGGTGGTACGAGGCCGCGCTCAGCGACGTACACGATCTGCACCAGTTCCGGGCCGCGCCGCTGCGCCTCGAGGCGGCGGCCTTCGTGTCGGATGAGGTACGCGCGCGCTGGGCGGCGTTGCCGGGCGCGGTGGAGATCCGCGAGCGCACCGTACCGATCCACTATGAGGTGGAGGAGACGCCGGAGGGGGCGCGCGGTGTGGCGCGTCTCGTACTGAACGAGAAGCTCGCGCGGGGGCTGGTGGCGGAGGAGCTCCCGACGTTGGATCGGTCATTGCGGTTCACGGTGACGCGTGGCGCGCGCGGGGCGGTGCGGGCGGGGTCGCTCGATGAGCTCCGGGAGAAGCTCGCGGCGCCGTGGAGCGAGGGGGAATCGCGCGGGGAGCGCGGGGAGCGGG
>Ga0315899_10003624_pt1 | contig 16833 bp, 15 predicted proteins | sample LakEriMetagenome_2_FD_203518 | JGI IMG/M metagenome (GOLD analysis project Ga0315899, IMG submission 203518) | Freshwater fungal communities from buoy surface, Lake Erie, Ohio, United States - Buoy 4 MA112 | ecosystem: Environmental > Aquatic > Freshwater > Lake | place: USA: Lake Erie, Ohio... | reverse complement strand
CAGGCTGCGGACCCTTGAGGCTTCCTGATACACCGACTGGGGCACGGGCCTCAGATCCCATACCAAACCCAAGCGGGCCATGAGGGCCAGCGCCAGATAGGTGATGTCGATCTCCCACCAGTAGATGCCCTGTCGGCAACTTGACTGACAATGGTGATGGTTGTTATGCCAACCCTCGCCAAGGGTAATCAGGGCCAGGAACAAGTTGTTGCGACTGTCGTCGCCGGTATTGAAGCGCTGGCTGCCAAAAACGTGTGATAGGGAATTGATCGTATAAGTGCCGTGATACAGGAGCACTGTGGAGACAAAGAAACCCCACACAAGCATCTGCATCCCAGAAGTGGGCCTGCCTGCCTGTTGAAGCCCCCAGCCCAGGGCGAAGGTGGCGATGGCCAGCAGGGTTGGACTCAGCAGGGACCAACGATCGATGAACACCAGTTCAGGAAAACGGGCGTAATCCCGGATGGCCTTGAGGTTTTCCTGGCGATTGTCGGGGTGCAGAAACCAGCCCATGTGCGACCACCAGAAGCCGTGGTGGCGCGGGGAATGGGGATCGATCACCGTGTCCGACGTGGCGTGGTGGTGGCGATGGGTGGCCGCCCACCAGAGGGGGCCGAGCTGAGCCGAGGAGGTGGCGAGCAGAGCCAGCAAAAACTGGAAGAAACGGCTGGTGCGAAAGGTGCGGTGGGAGAAATAGCGGTGGTAGACGGCCGTTACGCCAAACATGCGAATGACGTAAGAGGCCAAGCACACCAGCACGGCATCCCAACTGATGCCTGTCCAGAACACGCCCAGGCAGGCCAGATGCATGAGGCCATAGGGAATGCTGGCCAGGATCCATCCGGGTGTGATCTCGGGTTTCACCGGTTCGGGGGGGGGAGAAGCCTGCACGTCAGCTGTTTGCACAGGGCGAACCCGGGAGGGGACGGTGGTCTGGAATAGCTCAGTTTTGGCGGAAGATTGCAGGTTGGCTGTGGGGCTGGAGGAGCCCCCGGCCTCCACAGGAAACAACGGCGAAGTAGTGGTGTCCAGGCCGGTTTGCCGTGGCTGGGGGAGAGACTGCAAAAGTTCAGCTGGTATGAGTTAGCGCAGCTTAAGTCAGCGCCTTCACACATCAGTCACAATCGCTGGGCGGGTTTCCCTGTGGCAGCTTGAAGAGATGGAACTGCGTTTGCGTCGTTTTCCCCTAAGCAAAGCCGTGCCCCTGGCCATCAGCCGTGGCACCACCGCCGCGGTGGAGCACTTGCTGGTGGAGGTGGAACACGAGGGATTGATTGGTATCGGCGAGACAGGAGGTTTGGACACCGGTCATCGCCAGTTCGACACGGCCGCCATCGCCGCTGAATTGCAGGCCCTGCGTCCACGTTTGGCGCCTTTCTCCCCCCAGCCCCGCCAGGCGTTGGAGCCCCTCCTTGATCCCCTCTCGCCGCCGGCCCGCTGTGCCGTCGATCTGGCGCTGCTCGATTGGTGGGGCAAGCGATTGCATCTGCCGGTGCAGCAGCTCTGGGGATTGAATCCCCAGCACATCAGCCCCACCAGCGTCACCCTGGGACTCGGGTCTGTGGAGGCTGTGCTCGCCAGGCTGGATCGCTGGTGGAGCCAGTTGCCCGCCACCCGCGTCAAGCTCAAGCTGGGCAGCGCCGATGGCCTGGATCACGATCGAGCCCTGGTGGTGGCGGTGGCGGATGCCCTGGATCGCCGCCAGCAAGTTGGGGGCATCGCCTGCGAGCTGCAGGTTGATGTCAATGGCGGCTGGGATCTTGAGCAGGCGCGCGCCATGGTGGGCTGGCTCGCCGCGCAGCGGGTGGTGTTGGTTGAGCAGCCCCTGCCGCCATTGGAGGATCCCGAGGCGGATGCCGCTGCGTTCGCGGCCCTGGAACTCGATTGCCCAATTGCCCTGGTGGCGGATGAGAGCTGCTGGAACTTGGCTGATGTGGTGCGCCTGGCGCCCTATGTCGACGGGGTGAACATCAAGCTGCTCAAGAGCGGCGGGCTCAGCGAGGCCTTGCTGATGGCCCAGGCCGCCCGCCGGCTTGCTCTCGATGTCATGCTCGGCTGCTACTCCGATAGCGCTCTGCTCAATGGGGCCGCGGCCCAACTGCTGCCATTGGTGCGCTGGCCCGACCTGGATAGTCATCTGAACCTTGTCAACGATCCTTTTGGGGGACCCACTCTCGAGGGTGACCTGCTGCGCGCTGGCACCACCCCAGGACTCGGGGTGACCCTGCGCATTCCACTCCGCTGATGCTGTCCTCCGACGCCCCGCTAGTTCTCCTTCAGCACCATGGCCTGGACAATTTGGGCGGCAAAACAGGATTGGCCATGTTGCGCTACCGCAGGGGACCGATCGTTGCGGTGATCGATCCTGACCATGCCGGGGCGGATGTGGAACTGGTCACGGGCATACGGCGTTCCGTTCCTGTGGTGGCCTCGATGCGGGAGGCCCTTCCCCTGCTCCCTCCAGGCGTCCTGGCCTGTTCGTCTGTTTGCGGCAAATCAGGCGCCGTGGCGGTGGTGGGATTGGCTCCCTCAGGCGGACGTCTACCGACCGAACTCCACGCCGATCTGGTGATGGGTTTGGAGGCGGGTCTCTCGGTGGCCAGCGGACTCCATAGCCGGCTGGGCGAGGACCCCCTTCTGGTGGCCAAGCTTCAACCTGGCCGCTGGATCTGGGACTTGCGCCGGGAACCCGAAGACCTCGTTGTGGGTTCCGCGCGCGCTGCGAGCTTGGCGGGCAGCCGTTTGCTGGCTGTGGGCACCGACATGTCGGTGGGGAAAATGAGTGCTTGCCTGGAGCTGCAAGCCGTCGCCTGCCGGCGAGGTCTGGATGCCCGCTTTGTTGGCACGGGACAGGCGGGCATCTTGATCAGTGGCAGTGGTGTCGCTCTCGATGCGGTCCGGGTCGACTACGCCGCCGGCGCGGTGGAGCAAGCGGTCCTGGCGGCGGGGGCGGGGGCAACCAACCAAACCCTGGTCTTGGTGGAAGGGCAGGGCTCCCTCTGCCACCCGGGGTCCACCGCCACCCTGCCTCTCATCCGCGGTTGCCAACCCACTCACCTGGTGTTGGTGCACCGTGCCGGGCAAACCACCATCCGCTCGGCCCCCCATGTACCCATCCCACCGCTGTCAGAGCTCATTGCTGTGGTGCAAGGGCTGGCTGCCCTCGCGCGACCTCACCCCACCGCACCTGCACCCAAGGTGGCAGCGATTGCCCTAAACACGGCCCATTTGGGCGATGAGGAAGCGCAAGACGCCTTGGAGACTGTCAGAGAGCAGACGGGTTTGCCTTGCCATGATCCCGTGCGCCACGGGGGAGATGGCTTGCTGGATGCGCTGATGTTGGCCGGGGTGCCTGGCCCAAGCACGATGGTGGATGGAAGGGCGAGCGAGGGGATTCGAACCCCCGAATAGCGGCGCCACAAGCCGCTGCCTTAACCACTTGGCGACGCCCGCCGTGGTGGCATGAACTTACCACTGGAACCCAGCCCACCTGCGCAGATGCGCCGGAGGGAAATCTTTGCCAACCTAGACACGCCTTTTGGATCGCCAACTGTGACAGCGGTCTCCCGATATCTGGCAGTTGCCGTGATGGCGGGTGGCATGACCGCTGGCTTGGTGGGCACCAACCCCGGCCCAGCGGCTTTTGCAGACTTTGGTGGCAGTCAGCTCACCGCCATGCTCACCAGGGAGCTGTGTCAAAACGACGGTCTGACCGGCATGCTCCGCCTTCTGATCCGCCAGTGCCCTGAGTTGGTGCGTTCCCAGAAGCATGTGCTTGGCAGGCTTGTCCAGGCCCACACCAGGCGGCGCAATCTGGTGTTGTTCAGCATCTATCACACGGAATTGGACCTGGCGTCCCTGCTGCCGGGGCTCAGGCAGGTTCCTGATCTGCGATTGCCCCGTTATGAAGCCACCACACTGGCGGGCGCCGGCCAATTTCTTCTGCTCCAGGCCCATGAGCCTGCCGACTCCCGGAGCAAGCGTTGAGCCAACTTCCCCCCCTGGCCATCCCTCGCAGTCTGATCGATCCCACCCTGAGGCTTCCTCCGACGGATGTTGAGGGGTTGGCGCGGGTGTGCATAGACCACCAGGACGGCCGAATTGTTCGTTTGCTTCCCTATGAGGGCCCAACTCCTGCCGGGGGGATTCCCCTAGCTCTTACCCCCCTCGTCGAAGCCCACGCCCATCTCGACAAGGTGTTCACCTCCCCCTTGCGCGCCAACTGGGCCGGCACGATGGAGGAAGCCATGCGCGTCAACCATCAGGAGGCCCTAGTGCGCACCCCTGAGGCCGTTTGGGAACGGGCAGAACGGGCCCTTGAGCAAGCCTGGCGCTATGGGCTGCGGGCCATTCGCAGCCACATCGACAGCCTGGGCCCCTGGGCAGACAGCTGTTGGGAAGTGCTTGGCAGCTTGCGACAGCGCTGGGCTGGCCGGGTGGACCTGGAATTGGTGGCTTTGGTGCCGTTGCACCACTGGCTGACCCCGGAGGGTGACCAGCTGGCCCGTCGGGTTGCTGCTCAACATGGTGTGCTCGGGGGAGTGCTGGGTCCCCCCTATCGCATCCAGGGAGGGGAAAGGGAGGCCCTTCAGGCCCTGTTTCGGCTGGCGGAACGTGAAGGCTGCGCGATCGATCTGCACATTGACGAGAGCGATCAACCCCCACCCCGCGGACTGCTTTTGATGAGGCAGGTGCTGCACGAGGGGCGCTTCCAAGTGCCCGTCGTTGCCAGCCACGCCAGCAGCATGGGCTTGATGGAGGATCGGGCTCTGCGCCGGTTGGCGGATGACATTGCAGAGGCGGGGGTGGGGGTGGTGGCCCTCCCGACCACCAACCTGTGGTTGCTGGATCGGGATCCGGAGCGAACGCCTTCCCGACGCCCGAAGGCCCCCATCCGTCAGTTGCAACAGGCTGGTGTCATGGTGGCCATTGCTGGAGACAATGTGCAGGATGCCTGGTACCCAGGCGGTGATTTTGATCCGATCGAGCTGATCCGCTTTGCCACGGTGGCCAGCCATCTGCTGCCTTGGCATCGGGCAGGCTTGGCTCCCTTCACCACCTGCCCTGCCCGGCTGCTGAATCTGGCTTGGGATGGGGTGCTGCGGGTCGGTGGGCCCGCCGATCTGGTGGTGTTAGCCGCCACCTCCTGGACGGATCTTTTGGCCCGATCTCCTCAACGGAGGGTCTTGAGAGATGGGGTGTGGTTGTCTCCACCTCTGGCAGAGGCCCCGTCCCCGTTGCTGAATCAGCTGGCTGCTCCTGTACCGATCCGCCACGGAAACTAGAAGGATTCCCCGGCCTCGCTGCCAGATGCCCTCCCTTGCCCTCCCTCCGCTGCCGCCCCTCCCCGCCGCTTCCCAGATCCAAGCGCTCCGGGAGGATCTGAATCGGACGGCGCCAGGCCTGAAGCTGCTCAGCGATCCGAGTGATCTAGAGCGGTTTTCCAGCGACTTTCATGGCTACTCCCCGGTGTTGCTCCAGTTGCTGGCCGGTTGCCGGGGCCAGTTGGTGGCCATCCCAGCCAACGTGGAGCAGGTGATGGCGGTGGCTGGAGCCTGCGCCCGCCACGGCGTGCCGCTGACCGTGCGAGGCGCGGGCACGGGCAACTATGGGCAATGTGTGCCCTTGGCCGGGGGAGTGGTGCTGGTGATGACAGGTCTTGATCGGCTGCGGGCCGTGGACGGCAACACGGGTGTGGTGGAGGCGGAGGCTGGTTGCTTGCTGGCGGCCCTCGATCGGCAGCTGCTGCCCCATGGCCGCGCTCTCCGTTTGGCGCCGAGCACCTATCGCAGCGCCACCCTGGGCGGCTTCATCGCTGGAGGCTCAGGCGGGATCGGCTCGCTGCGGTGGGGGTTTTTGAGAGATCCAGGCCACCTCCTGGGACTGGAGGTGGTAACGGTGGAGCCGGAGCCCCGGCTCCTGCGTTTGGAGGGCCAGGCCTGTGAACCGCTGAACCACGCCTACGGCACCAATGGCATCCTCACGGCCCTGCGACTGGCCACCACTGAGGCGCTGGGATGGTGGCAGATGGTGGTGGGCTTCAGTGAGGCGTCCGAGGCGTTGGCAGCCGCCCAGGGTTTGCCAGGCACCGCTCTCCTTCTGCAGGAACTCTGCTTGCTGGAGCCTGCGCTGGCAGCCGGTTTGCCCTGGCCCACAGGCTGCCCCACGCCCCAGCCCGGGGAAAGCCGTCTACTGCTGTTGGTGGCCCCTGATGCACTTGCTCTGGCTGCCTCCTGGCTCACGGGGCATGGGGGAACCGTGCTGTGGCAGGAGCTCGAGGCGACAAGCCGAGGCTTGCCCCTGCGTGAACTCACCTGGAACCACACCACCTTGCACTGGCGCAGCAAGCATCCCGACTGGACCTATCTGCAGATGCTGCTCCCCCAGCCCGAGGGGCCGTTTCTCGCCCAGATCAGCTCCGCGTGGGGGGATGGCCTGCATTGGCACCTCGAAGGGGTGCGTCAAGGGGGTGCGTGTCGCCTTGCCGGACTTCCCGTGTTGCGGGACCAAGGGATTGAATCCCTTCAGGAGCTCATGGCGCTTTGCAGGCAGGCAGGGGCCATGCTTTTCGATCCCCATGTGCTCACTGTGGAAGATGGGGGTCTTGGGGTGATTGACGCCCAGCAGGTGGGCTGCAAGTTGAGCTTTGATCCGTGTGGCTTGCTCAACCCTGGCAAACTACGTGGCTGGTGGGGAAAGGGTTGAGCCATTGCCGGGCTGCCACCCTTCAGCAACCAAGGCTCAGCCGGGTTTCCACCCCTGTCACCGGATGACGGCCCCGGGCCCTGCGGCAGAGATCCACCTGGTCGGTTCGGTCCAGGATGGCTTCGCTGAAATCGGCATCGCTCACTTCGGCTCCAGCGAAACTGCTGCCGGAGGCAATCACCCCCTGCAGTAGGGCCCCGCTGAAATCAGCTCCCTTGAAATCCACCCGATCCATCAGCACATCGCTGAGGTTGGCTCCGCGAAAGCTGGCTCCGGCAAAGGCCCCCTGGGTGAAGATGGCGCCGTGCAGGTCTGAGCCATCAAAGTTGGCCTGCCGGGCCACGGCCCCGGCGAAGGAGGTCTCATGCAGATCCTGGCCATGGAAATCCTTCCCTGACTGGTTGGTCAAGGTGTAATCCACCCGCTCGGCAAAGGTGGCCCAAGCAGGGATGGGAGCCCAAAGCAACAACGCGATCCAGCTCATGCTGAGCAGGTGGATCCAGCGACGGTGGAGCCCAGCCCTGGGCCTGTCGTGGTTGGACAAGGAGACGGGGACCCAGGGCATGGTGCTCAGCCTTCAGGCAGTAACGCCAAGATGCTGGCGGATTCGATCCAGGGCTGCCTTCTCCTCGGGGCTCACCTTTTCGCCGGAACCGAACAATCCGTTGCCAGCGGCCTCGGCCACCGCCACACAGCCATCCACAATCAGTTGGGCGTATTGCTGGGCGGTGGGCGCATCGCACTTGTTGCGCACCAAGGTCATGGCCTGATCCACCTGCTCAAGGGCACGGTCGAGCACCTTGCCTTCCTTGACGTCCTCGGGCGTGATGTTGGGCTTGTCCGGATTGATGCCCTGCTTGAGGGCCTCGGGATCAAACAGGCTTGCAATCAGGGGATTGGAGGCGTAGCGCGTGGCCGCAGCGGAGAGTTCTTTGCCCAGGGCAAGGGCCTCTTGGGCGCTGGAGAAGATGCCCATGTCCACGGCCATCACGGCCATGGCAGCGGCGAGGGGGCCACCAATGAGCTTGTTGCGTTCTTCTGGGGTGAGTGAGACCGACATGGGCGAGGGAAAGGCCTAACGACAGAAGAATGGCAACAAGTCGCAAAAGCGTCAGCACGTGGCTGGAATCCTTCCGCGAAGTTGATCGCTTCAGGCTTTAGGCAAGAGGGTGAAGCGGCAGATCAAGCAGAGGCCAGATCTCGCCCAGCAGGTGCAGAGAGCCGGCCACACAGGGCAAGGGGCCGGCTGGCTTGAGCCAACGCAGGCCCTCCAGGGGATTTTCCATGGCCACCAGGCGGCCCTGCAGGGTTGGTCGGGCCTCCAGTAGGGCCCCCACAGACCAACAAGGCAGATCGGGAAGGGCGACGATGGCTGCTTGATCCAGAGGCCCCAACAGGGCATCGAGCAGGGCTGGGGCCTCCTTGCTGCGCTGAATCGCCAGAAGCCAACGGCGTCCCTTGGCGGTGTCCGCTGCCTCCGTGGTGGCGTCTAGTCGATCGAGCTCCTGGCGCAAGGCGGCCGCCCCGGGGGGGTTATGGGCGCCATCCAGCAACACCTCCCTTCCCTCAAACGTGCGGCGTTCGAGACGACCTGGCCAGCGGGCTTGACGCAGCCCCTGCGCGATGGCCCCCTCGCTGATCGGCCAGCCCTGTTGGATCAGACTTCTGGCCATTCCCTGCGCCACAGCTGCATTGCTGCGCTGAAAGTTTCCAGCACATCCCAGGGCCAGCCCTCCCTCCTCCTCCTTTGGCAGGGGTTGCACCCAGCGCAGCTCACATCCCCGAAGGCGAGCGTGATGTTCGAGAACCTCTCGTACGGGAGGGGATTGGGGACCACTGATCGCCACCTGTCCGTGGGCCATCACTCCAGCTTTCTCTGTGGCAATGGCCTCCAAGGTGTCACCTAAAAATTCGCGGTGGTCCATGCCGATGGGGCCAAAACCCACCACCCTTCGATCAGGGTGTGCTGTGGTGGCATCCAGGCGCCCTCCCAGCCCCACCTCCAGCACCACCAAATCCAGATCAGCCCTGGCAAAACGATCCATGGCCGCTGCCGTGAACAGTTCAAACATGGTGAGGGAGTGCTGCTCCCCCAGGGGAAGCCAGCGATCCAGGTCCGCGCAAAGCGTGGGCCCATCCACCCAGTGGGGGCCAAGTTGGATCCGCTCGCACCAGCTTTGCAGATGCGGTGAGCGGTAGATCCCCGCACGCAGCCCCGCCGCCTGAAGAATGGCGTGCAGAAAGGTGGCAATGGATCCTTTGCCGTTGGTGCCAGCCACCTGAACGGCAGGGAACTCTCGTTCGGGATGGCCGCCTGCAGCCAACGCGGAACGCATCCGATCTAACGAGAGGTCTATGCCACGGTTGGCGCAACACGCCAACACACTGTCCAGATCGACAGGTTCTGGAAGGTGCATCAAAGCAGGCGTTTGAGTGCCTTCTCCAGCCGTTTCCCCAGCTGCCGCATCTGGCGCGGTTTGATCACGAGCGGGGGGACGAAGCGAACGACGTTGGAGCCAGCCGGCACCAGCAGCAAGCCTTCCGCCAGGGCTGCCTTCACCACATCCGGGGCCGTCAGCCCACCTGGCTGGAGCTCTACCCCCTGAAGCAGGCCCCAGCCCCGCACCCCGGAAAGCTGCTCGGGATAGCGTTGCACCAGGGCGCTGAGCAGTTCCTGCAGTTGCTGGCCCATCACTTGCACATGCGCCAGCAGCTCACGGCGTTCAATCTCCTCAAGCACTGTCAGGCCGGCTCTGCAGGCCAAGGGATTGCCACCGAAGGTGCTCGCATGCTCCCCGGGCCGCAGATGGTCGCAGCTGGTCTTCACCGCCAAGGCCCCGATGGGGATGCCGCCGCCAAGTCCTTTCGCCAGGGTGAAGGCGTCAGGCTCCACACAGAGTTGTTCATAACCCCACCAACGACCACTGCGACCAACCCCGATTTGCACCTCATCAAAGATGAGCAAAATGTTGCGCTCGTCGCAGAGCTGACGCACCCGGCGAAAAAAGGCAGGGTCACCTGGATGAACGCCCCCTTCCCCTTGCAGCGGCTCCACGAGCACCGCAGCAACGGCAGGTCCGCCGGCCTCACAGGCTTCTAAAAGCGCTTCAAAGGCCTGGATGTCGTTGTAGGGAAAGTAACGGAACCCTTCCACCATGGGCTGGAAGCCCTGGTGATAGCGCGGCTGACCAGTGGCGGTGACGGCGGCCAGGGTGCGACCGTGGAAGCTGGCCTCCGCCGTGAGAATGACGGGACGCTCAATGCCTCGCACCAGATGGCCATGTTTGCGAGCCAGCTTGATGGCCGCCTCATTGGCTTCGGCGCCTGAGTTGCAGAAAAACACTCGATCGGCGCAACTCCTGCGCACCAGTGCTTCGGCCAAGGCCTCCTGCTCAGGGATTCTGTAGAGGTTGGAGACGTGCTGCAAGGTGCCCAATTGACGGCAAAGGGCCCGTCTCATGGTGGGGTTGCTGTGGCCCAGGGTGCAAACAGCGATGCCAGCCACGGCATCCAAGTAGCGCCGACCCGATTGATCCCAAACCCAAACTCCTTTGCCGCGCACCAAGGCAAGAGGAAAGCGGGCATAGGTGTCCATGACCGCTGAAGTGGGCATGGGAGCGGTGGGACTCGAACCCACATGCCCGAAGGCGCTCGATTTTGAGTCGAGTCCGTCTACCAATTCCGGCACGCTCCCACCCAATCAATCTAGAGGGCGATGGTTCCTTTTCGCTTCAACTTCAAGCTTCGCTGCAGACGCGCCGGATGGAGGCACCGACCGCATTGAGCTTGTCCTCGAGCTGGGCGTATCCCCGGTCGAGGTACTCCAGACCCCTGACGGTTGTGGTGCCCTGGGCAGCCAATCCGGCCAGCACCATCGCCGCAGACGCCCGTAGATCCGTTCCTTGCACAGGCGCACCGCTCAATTCGGGCACCCCTTCCACACAGGCAGTGTTTCCCTGCAGGCGGATCGATGCACCCATCCGCTGGAGTTCGGCAACATGCTGCATGCGATTTTCAAAAATGTTCTCCACCACCAGGCTGGTGCCCTTGGCCGTGGCAAGCAGGCTCATGAACGGTGCCTGCAGATCGGTGGGGAAGCCGGGGAAGGGTTGGGTTCGCAAATCAAGGGCATGGATCTCATGGGCCGTGATGCGGATCCCCTGGCCTTCCGCCTTGAGGCTGCAGCCGCATTCCTCAAGTTTGGTGAGCACAGCTCCCAGATGCTCTGAAATCACCGGGGTGACCAGCAAGGAGGAACGGGTGATGGCACCAGCCAGCAAAAACGTCCCGGCTTCGATGCGATCCGGAATCACCGAGTAGTCAGCACCATGGAGGGTGGGAACACCGTCGATGGTGATGGTGGGAGTTCCCTCCCCGCGGATCCTGGCGCCCATGGCCTGAAGCAGACGCGCTAGATCCACCACCTCTGGCTCTTGGGCAGCGTTTTCAATCACCGTCTCGCCGTCGGCAAGCGTGGCCGCCATCATCAAGGTTTCCGTGGCTCCCACGCTGGGGCAGTCCAAATGGATATTGCCGCCCTTCAGTCGTTGGTTGGGCCCGGGCACGACGGCGGTCACCACGCCATGTTCGATGGTGACGTGGGCACCGAGTGCCTTCAAACCCTTGACATGCTCCACTACGGGGCGAGTGCCAATCTGGCACCCGCCTGGAAGGGGAACCTGAGCCATGCCCATGCGGGCGAGGAGGGGGCCGATGCAAAAAAAGCTGGCTCTCAAGCTGTTGACCAGCTCGTAGGGGGGGGCTGCCCGGGTGATGTGATCTGCCGTGAGTTCAATTATTTCGCCCGAACGAGTCACCCGCACGCCAAGAGCAGCCAGGATTTCGCCCATCGAGGCAATATCTGTAAGCCTGGGGACGTTGCGAAGATTCAAACAATCACTCGTCAACAGACAGGCTGCCATCAGCACAAGGGCTGAATTTTTGGCGCCACTCACCCGAATTTCGCCTTCCAGTCTGCTTCCACCAATCACCTCCAATTTTGGTTGCACAAGCGTCGACTTGGCGGAGGAGATGGACAAGACCATGGGCAGGGGGCCTAAAGCAACCATTCACGACCGATCTTGTCAACGATTCCCGTCTTCGTCTAGGGGTCGCCACCTGAACTGTCTCGGCCCCCTGTCGTGCTTTGTGGAGGGGCGCTCACCCAGGGGCGCAGGGTCCATGGTCTAAGATGAATTTGGCTCGAACACGCCTGCGGATGTGGCGGAATTGGTAGACGCGCTAGTTTCAGGTACTAGTGGCAGCAATGTCGTGGGAGTTCAAGTCTCCCCATCCGCATCAAAATCATGATCCTTCTCTCCATCGAGAATTCTTCCGAGGTCGTTGCGAAGAAAGTCGGCAAATTCATTGAACGCCTCACGCCTGATCGCCTTGACGAGGCAAAGGTGGAAGAGGTGGTGATCCGCAAATTGATCGAAAACCTCGTTGCCGAGGGCTTGCACGGTCAGATCGCCGCCGTTCGCGGCATCCATCTCCAAGAGAAGCAGCTCCAGATCGACGAACACATGCAGGTTCGCCACCACGACCATTTTTGAATGGGTTTTGAGCTGATCACCAGTCGGCGCAATCCTTTGGTGAAGGAGCTGCGCGAGTTGCATCACCCTGCGGGCCGGAGGCAACAGCAGCGTTTGCTCTTGGAAGGCACCCATCTGCTCGAGGAGGCTCTCAAGCTCCAGCTGGCTCCCGATCTTTTGTTGGCTACGCCGCAGTGGATCGAAAAAAATGCCCACCTGCTGCGGCTTGTGCCCGCATCGCTCACCATTCGTGAAGCCACGGCGGAAGTGATCGCCGCCGCTGCCACCACCGCCCATCCCGATGGCGTGGTGGCGGCTCTTCCCTGGAGGCTGCCGGGCCAGGCTCTGCCGCCCAGAGCCCCCGATTTTGGGCTGCTCCTCGACAACGTGCAGGATCCTGGCAATCTCGGAACGCTTCTCCGCACAGCCTTGGCAGCGGGAGTGGATCAGGTTTGGCTGAGCGAAGGTGCAGATCCCTGGCAACCCAAAGTCCTGCGCGCCTCCTCTGGAGCCAGCTTGGCCCTTCCCATCGGTCGGTTCAGCGCGGGAGAGGTGTTGGAGCGCCTACGACAAGCCCAGGCGGATGGCACATGGGTTGTGGGAACGGTGGTGCGGGGAGGGGAGCCCTACTGGGGCTACAACTGGCGCCAGCCCACCCTGTTGATGCTCGGCAACGAGGGGGCGGGGCTGAGCGCGGGCCTGGTGGCCGAGGCCCAATCCCTCCTCGTCATTCCGTTCGGCCAGCAGGTGGAATCCCTGAATGTGGCTCTGGCCGCAGGGCCTTTGCTGCTTGAACGCCACCGGCAGGAACTCGGGGCAGGTGCCTTCGCTGCAGCCGAAGGATCAGGAGGGGAGGAGAATATGTCGATCAGCTAGCCCCCATACAGGTGAGCGACTTCCCATCCCCGGCCATTGGAGAGACCAGCGACAGTTCCCTTCGCCCGTTTGATTACGACGTGATCGTGATCGGTGCGGGTTATGGAGGCTTCGATGCGGCCAAACACGGGGCCGAGCATGGATTGAACGTGGCGATTGTGGAGTGCCGGGACATGGGAGGCACCTGCGTGAACAGGGGCTGTGTGCCCTCCAAAGCGCTCCTGGCGGCCAGCGGTCGGGTGCGGGAACTCGCGGATGCAGACCATCTCAAGGCCTTCGGCATCCACGCCGCACCGGTGCGTTTCGAACGTCAGAAGATTGCGGACCATGCCCTCCAGCTGGTGGAGACCATTCGCGCCAACCTCACCAAAACCCTGGAGCGAGCCGGTGTCACCATCCTGCGGGGCAAGGGACGGCTGGAGGGACCCCAGCGGGTGGCCGTGCGGGAGGCCAGCGGGGTGGAGCGGGTGTGGCGGGCACGGGATGTGATCATCGCCACCGGCTCCGACCCGTTCGTGCCCCCCGGCATCACCACCGATGGGCGCACGGTGTTCACCAGCGATGAGGCCATCAACCTGGAATGGTTGCCCCGCTGGATCACGATCATCGGCAGTGGTTACATCGGCCTGGAGTTTGCTGACGTCTACACAGCTCTGGGCTGCGAGGTAACGATGATCGAGGCCCTGGATCGGGTGATGCCCACCTTCGATCCCGACATCGCCAAACTGGCGGCCCGCCAACTCATCGATGGGCGCGAGATCGACGCCCGCGCCGGCGTGCTCGCCAAAACCATCACTCCCGGTTGCCCGGTGAAGATCGAACTGGTGGACATGGCCACCCGAGAGCCGGTGGAGACGCTGGAGGTGGATGCGGTGCTGGTGGCCACGGGCCGGGTGCCGGTGAGCCAAGACCTCAATCTCGCTTCGGTGGGGGTGGAAACCCAGCGCGGCTTCATCGCAGTGGATGAAACGATGCAGGTGCGTTCCAGCCACGGCGAAGGGGCCGAGCCCGTGGCCCATCTCTGGGCTGTGGGTGATGTGACCGGAAAGATGATGCTCGCCCACACGGCCGCCGCCCAAGGCGCCGTGGCCATCGACAACATCCTGGGCCACCGCCGCGAGATCGACTACCGCTCGATCCCCGCTGCCACCTTCACCCACCCGGAGATCAGCTCCGTTGGCCTGAGCGAGGCCGATGCCAAGGAGTTGGCGGCCAAGGAGGGCTTTGAGCTGGGGGTGGTGCGCAGCTATTTCAAGGCCAACTCCAAGGCCCTGGCTGAGTTGGAGAGCGATGGCCTGCTCAAACTTCTCTTCAACAAAACCACTGGCGAGGTTTTGGGCGCCCACATCTACGGCCTGCATGCCGCCGATCTGATTCAAGAGATCGCGAACGCGGTGGCCCGCCGGCAGAGCGTGCGGCAATTGGCCACGGAAGTGCACACCCACCCCACCCTCAGCGAGGTGGTGGAAGTGGCCTACAAACAGGCGGCCATGGCGGTGGCCGCTCCTGTGGGCGCCTGAGATGGAGATTCGCCGCCGGCCCCCCAACCCCTCGGTGAAGGTGGCCCATTTGGAATACGGCATCCCCCATCCGGAGGAGCAACCCCGCCACATTCTCGAGAAGATTGTGTGGGAAAAAGATCGGGAAATCGCCGCCGCCCGCGATCGGGTCAGCTTGGAACAGCTGCGGGGTCAGGTGGCGAAGCTACCGGCCACCAGGGATTTTGTGGCGGCCCTCAAGGCCTCCTGCCGCAAGCCGGCGGTGATTGCTGAGGTGAAAAAAGCCAGCCCCAGCAAAGGCGTGATCCGAGAGGATTTTGATCCGGTGGCCATCGCCAAGGGGTATGCCGCCGGCGGAGCCAGCTGCCTCTCGGTGCTGACGGACAAAACCTTTTTTCAGGGCGGTTTTGACGTGCTTGTGGCGGTGCGGGAGGCGGTGGAGCTGCCACTGCTCTGCAAGGAATTCATCCTTTCCCCTTACCAGCTCTATCAGGCCCGGGCGGCCGGAGCCGATGCAGCCCTCTTGATCGCGGCCATCCTGGACGACAAGGATCTGGGCTATCTGCTGAAGGTGGCCCGCAGTTTGGGCTTGGCGGCCTTGGTGGAGGTGCACGACGCCGCGGAGATGGACCGAGTGTTGCGCTTGGAGGGTGTGCAACTCATCGGCATCAACAACCGCGATCTGAGCACCTTCCATACCGATCTGGCCACCACTGAGCAGCTGATGGCCCAGTACGGCGATCAGATCCGTGCGACCGGGGCACTGTTGGTGAGTGAATCGGGCCTGTTCAGCCGCGACGATCTTGATCGGGTGGTGAGCGCAGGGGCGGATGCGGTGTTGGTGGGGGAAGCCTTGATGCGCCAGCCGGATGTGACGACGGCGTTGGAGGCGTTGATCGGGGGGTGACCTTGTCGTTCTGATGGCCCCAGCCATTGGTCCCGCCAGACCTCCCCGCCGAGATACATCTTAAGAAGGCCACGGCCAAGGGTTTGCTCAGGGAGGGTTTGCTTTTGGAGGAGTACGAACGTAATCCCACGATGGTGGTGACGTTGCGAACATCCCAGCCCTCTTTCAGCATCAAAAACGACACGATGGCCTTGTGGGGGCTCTTTGCTTTGTCGATGTCATTGGCGAGCCCAGGCAGTTGGTCGAGCTCTTCTTTGGCCTTTCCAGAGGAAGCTTCAGAGATTTCGCCGATTTGTTTAGTGTGAATCACCAGCAAGTAAAAACTTGTTCGGCAGGAACTGGTTTCACCGCCCCTGTGGTGACTTCATTGGATCGACGCTGCGCCAACCATATCAGCTCCGATCAACACCCCCTGGCCGGCCCTGGAGTGATCCTCCTCGACCTTCGTTTGCGATTTCTCTGGATTTCATGACACGTCTTTTACTGGCAACATTCTCTCCAAACTTGGGATAAAATTCGGTTGCATTTTTTTCTACAATGCCTCTTCGCCTCTTCGCCTCTTCGCCTCTTCGCCTCTTCGCCTCTTCGCGGCTAGCGCTTTAGTTGGCGCAACTCTTTCTAGCGCATCACCGGGTCAAGCTCAGCTGATTTTCTTTGACAATTTCGACACCAATAATCCTGGCGTAAATGTTGTTCCCGCTGGTTGGACAATCGCCAACGGCGGCACGGTTGATCTCATTGGGGTCTGCAATGGCAATCCTCCCTTTTTTGATAACTTCCCAGGAAATGGATGTTACGTTGATTTGGATGGTTCAACCTCAACACCGGGTCTGTTGAAGAAGTCTTTCACTCTGATGAGTGGAATTCCTTATGTTCTGCAATTTGATTTGGCTTCAAACCAAAACAATATTGTCGATGTCGCTTTTGGTACAACCACGGGCCAATATTCTCTTGTTGGAACTCAGCCCATTCCCTTCACCACGAAAAGTCTTTTCTTCACACCAGCAACCACTGGCCTTTACGACATTTCCTTCCTCAATCAAGGTGGCGACGGCAATGGCGCGGTGTTGAATAATGTCAAGCTCAGCGCCGTTCCTGCCCCCCTGCCGCTGTTGGGTCCGATTGCGGCCTTCTCCGCTCGCCGCCGGCTCCGGGCCCTCTCGCGTCAGCTGAAGGGTTGAGCCTTGCGATCCCCCGTGGTTGATAACACTTAGATCGGCCCTCCCAGGTCCGATCCCAATCCCAGTCCAGTACAGCCAACTCAGAAAAAAGCCCCCGCCTTCGAGGGGGCCGATTTCAGCCCGTGCCGAGA
>Ga0315899_10003623_pt1 | contig 16834 bp, 16 predicted proteins | sample LakEriMetagenome_2_FD_203518 | JGI IMG/M metagenome (GOLD analysis project Ga0315899, IMG submission 203518) | Freshwater fungal communities from buoy surface, Lake Erie, Ohio, United States - Buoy 4 MA112 | ecosystem: Environmental > Aquatic > Freshwater > Lake | place: USA: Lake Erie, Ohio... | reverse complement strand
CCTGGGGGAGCGAACCTGCTCTTGAGTGGGAAGAGACCCAACTGAAGGCGCGGACTTTGATTGCAATTGCAGGCGGATCGCTGTGAAGATTTGGGTCGATGACGCGCTTGTTGAATCGTCACGTGAGTTTATTTCCGCAGATGGTTGGCCCGTAGGGTCGGGAGTATTCGAAACTATTCGGACCGAAAGTTTGCGCCCACAATTACTCTCTCGCCATATGCGACGGGTCCTCTTGAGTGCTCGCGAACTATCACTTTCGCTTCCAGGTGAAGATCATATTCTTGATGCGATCGACCAGCTTCTCTCTGCTGAACCTCATCCAATAGGTCGGTTGCGTTTATCGTTTTCAACAAGCCACTTCATTGCAACCCATGAGTTGTACAAAGATGTGCAGAACGCAATGAAGGTGCGTACTCACCACATCGACAGCCAGGCATCTTCTCGAAAGCATAAAACCTTTCCGTACTCTGACAATCTCCAACTTCTCTCACAAGCCAAGAGTGAGGGTTTCGACGAGGTGATTGTGATCGATTCCTTAGGTCGAGTGACTGAAGGTGCGGTAAGCAATTTCGCCTTCAGGATCAAGGGGGAGTGGATAACGCCTCCGATTACATCGGGAATTCTGCCTGGGGTCATTAGGGCGCTAGCGATCGAAAGGTGCGATGTCGTCGTGCGAGATATTTATGAGCGAGATCTCGGTGATTGCGAAGGCGCTTTTGCGATGAGTTCATTGAAAATCGCAGGGCCGGTTCATTCTCTCAATGAGAAAGCGCTATCAATCAATAACGATACCGAGCAGATCTGCTCCCAATTACACGAGCTAGCTAGAACTCTTTAGGTACTCTTACCCCATGGCATCCATCAATATCACGGTCGACGGCGTTGCCCGGCGCGTTGAATCAGATCAGCGCCCGACCCATATCTTCGCTGAAGATAAGTCAATTGTGGTTGCCCGAGTCAATGGCGAACTACGTGATCTTTGGAGCGAACTCAAGGATGGTGATGTAGTAGACGGTGTAGCCATCTCTTCTCCCGATGGTCTTTCAGTTCTGCGACATTCAACTGCTCACGTTTTGGCGCAAGCTGTGCAGCAAACTTTTGCGCAGACTCGATTGGGTATCGGACCTCCGATACGCGATGGGTTTTATTACGACTTTGAGCCAGAGCGCCCATTTACTCCAGAAGATCTCGAGAAGATCGAAACAGCAATGCGCAAGATTGTTAAAGATGGCCAACGTTTTAAGCGCCGGGTTACAACAGAAGCTGATGCCCTCAAAGAACTTGCACACGAGCCATATAAGTGCGAACTCATTGGAATTAAATCTGGTGGAAATGAAGAGACAAGTGTCGAGGTGGGTGGTTCCGAGCTCACCATTTATGACAACTTAGGGCGAGATGGAGAACCAGTCTGGTCGGATCTATGTCGCGGGCCTCATCTTCCCTCAACAAAACTTATTCCTGCATTTAAGTTGATGCGAAGTGCCGGTGCATATTGGCGTGGATCTGAAAAGAATCCAATGTTGCAGCGTATCTATGGCACCGCATGGCCTTCCCAAGATGAACTCAACGCTTACCTCGAAATGTTGGCCGAGGCGGAAAAGCGAGATCATAGAAAATTAGGACAAGAGTTAGATCTCTTTTCATTTCCGGAAGAGATCGGTTCAGGCCTTGCCGTCTTTCATCCCAAGGGTGGAATCGTGCGACGGGCTATGGAAGATTATTCGCGTAAACGCCATGAGGATGAGGGTTACGAGTTTGTTTACTCGCCTCACATAACCAAAGCTGCGCTCTTCGAAACTTCCGGCCACCTCGAGTGGTATGCCGAAGGAATGTACCCTCCAATGATTCTGGACGAAGAGCATCATGCCGATGGAACGATTAAGCGCGCTGGCCAGCAGTACTACATGAAGCCGATGAATTGTCCTTTCCACAACCTGATCTATCGCTCACGCGGGCGTTCTTACCGGGAGCTTCCTTTACGACTCTTCGAATTCGGAACGGTATATCGCTACGAAAAATCTGGCGTGCTCCACGGAATTACCAGAGCGCGTGGCTTTACCCAAGATGATGCGCACATTTACTGCACGAAGGATCAGATGGCGGGAGAGCTTGATTCCCTCTTAACCTTCGTACTCAATCTGCTCCGTGATTATGGGCTGGAAGATTTCTATCTTGAACTTTCAACGCGTAATCCAGAAAAATCTGTGGGATCAGATGAAGATTGGCAAGCTGCAACTGAAGCGTTACGCAAAGCGGCTCTCGCTCAGAATTTAGAGCTGATTAATGACGAAGGTGGCGCAGCGTTTTACGGTCCAAAGATTTCTGTTCAAGCAAAGGATGCGATTGGTCGCACATGGCAGATGTCTACGATTCAAGTAGATTTCCAATTGCCGCAACGTTTTGAACTCGAATATGCCGCATCCGATGGAACGCGTGCACGCCCTGTCATGATTCACCGCGCACTCTTTGGCTCAATCGAAAGATTCTTTGGGGTTCTTACAGAGCATTACTCTGGAGCGTTTCCTCCTTGGCTTGCGCCAGTTCAAGTAATGGCAATTCCGGTCGCTGATGCATTCACTGATTATCTCGGCGATGTTGTCAAGGCTCTGAAAGCCGCTGGAATTCGCGCCGAATTAGATGCCTCTGATGATCGCATGCAGAAAAAAGTGCGTAATGCGCAGATGCAGAAGATTCCTTACATGCTGATTGCTGGCGAGGAAGATCAGAAAGCCGGAGCTGTCTCCTTCAGATACCGAAATGGCGAACAGAAGAATGGTGTGCCACTAGCTGAAGCAATCGCTGAAATCTCTGCTGCAGTTCAATCGCGCGCTCAGGTTTAATTGTGGACTACATCGACTCGACGGGAATGCCAGATGCCTGGTCACGCCTGTGGGCACCGCACCGTCTCGATTATCTGCGTGGAGAAAATCGTCCATTAGATAGCAATAATCAGAGCTGTCCCTTCTGTGATATTCCCGCAATGAGCGATGAAGAGGGTTTGATTGTTCATCGCGGAGTTCATGCTTATGTAGTTATGAACTTATATCCGTACAACCCAGGACATTTACTCATCTGCGCTTATCGCCACGTTGCAGATCTCACTGATTTAAGGGATGACGAACGGCAAGAGATCTTTGCTCTTACTGCCCACGCCATGAAAACCATTCGCACGGTTTCCAAGCCAGAAGGTTTTAATCTCGGGATGAATCAAGGCGCAATATCTGGCGCAGGTGTTGCTGCTCATATTCATCAACACGTTGTACCGCGTTGGTCAGGTGACGCAAATTTCATGCCCATCATTGGAAAAACAAAGGTGCTACCGCAACTACTTGGAATTACGAGAAGTGAGATAGCCGCGGCTTGGTAGTTTTACTCGTCAGCTAGTTGATCGAGATACGAGGTAAGAACATCTAAGCCAATTCCACTATCAAGGTTTATTGGAATTGCCGGGAAGAGCATTCCAGCTGAGAATGCACCCTCACCGGCTTGCGAAAGAGCTTCTATGTATTCTGCCTGAAAATCAGAAACTAATTCGCGATGCTCGCTTTCGCTTTCGGATATCACAGCGATCCCGGAAACGTAATTTCGAACTGTAAGGTCGGCGAGAGAGATCAACGCAGCCGGAGTCCCATCATCGGCATGAAGAACAAGATAGGGAGTCACGAGTTGATCGAGCACTCGATTTCCCAAGAGGACTGCATCATCAAAATCTAAATCCGTACCGGGTAAAGCGAGTGCAACAAATATGCGCGGCGTAAGATAATCGTTAAGCCTCTCCCAATGGGCAATCGTCTCGCCATCGATTCCCGCCGACGGATTGACGGCGAATATCGCGCAATCAATATCTGCCGGATCGCCATCGTTGTCATGAACGCTGACACCTCGAGCCTCGAGTTCGCGCCTGAGCGCTGCGGGAGTGGCGCTGATATGACCATAGAGGGCAATTCTCACAGCCTTGGATGTGGAAGTTGTCATGGGTTAAAGCCTACGATGGTGCCGATGATTAGCGTGCATGTGAAACCTCAGATCACCCGATTAATTAATCCAGTGGTCAAAGCCGCTGTGCGCTTGGGGATTACCGCCAATGCCGTAACTATTACTGGCGGGCTAGGCACCGTGATCGCAGCACTCTATTTCTATCCACGAGGAGACCTTTTTGTAGGCACGATCGTGATCTCACTCTTTGCATTAAGTGATTTATTCGATGGAGCGATTGCCCGACGAACTGGTGGCGAAGGAACTTCGTGGGGAGGGTTCCTTGATTCCACAATTGATCGAGTGACAGATTCGGCAATACTCATCGGTGCACTTCTTTACTTTGTTGATGAGGATAAAACGATTGCCCTCTTGGTTCTGATCTCGCTAGTGGTCAGTGGATTAATTCCATATATCCGCGCCAAGGCCGAAAGCATGAAAATTGAATGCAATGGTGGAATCGCAGAACGCACAGAGCGGTTAATCATCGCGCTCACTGCACTTGGATTTTATGGTTTGGGAGTAGACATAGCAGCAATGATCGGGTTCACACTCCTAGCATTTCTAGGAACAGTAACGGTCATTCAGCGAATAGTGATTGTCTATCGCGCACTGCGCAAGGGATAGTCAATGAAGGATTTCATTATCGCTCGTGCCTACTTTCTAGGCTGGACTCTGATACGACGTTTGCCTGAGAAGTCGGCTACCAATCTTTTTCTATGGCTAGGTTCTCGAATGCTCAAAAAGAATGGAAGAAGTGTCAAGAGATTGCGCTCGAACTTAGCGCGCGTAAATCCGTTGTTGCAGGCGGACGAACTACAAAATCTGACAGCACAGGGTGTTATGTCTTATATGCGTTATTGGCGCGAAACATTTCGATCACCTGACTGGACCAGAGAGAGAATTCTTTCGACGGTAACGGTGAGCAATGAGCATCTGTTGATGAATCCAATTAATTCTGGAAGCCCAGTGGTGGTTGCCCTTCCACATGCTGGCAATTGGGATCATGCCGGTTCGTATTTCTGCCTTAAGGGTGCGAAGCTGGTTACCGTTGCCGAGGTTTTGAAGCCACGCGCTCTCTTTGAAAAATTTCTCGAGTACCGGCAAGCGATAGGAATGGAAGTGTTGCCTCTGGATAACAGCGCTTTCGGCACTCTGCTGGAACGTGCGCAAGCGGGAAAACTGATCGCGTTAGTTGCCGATCGAGACCTCTCTCGAAGCGGTATTGATGTGAGATTTTTTGACGGCACGGCGCGAATGCCGGCCGGCCCGGCCCTTGTCGCCATTCGAACTCGTTCGCCTCTTGTGACTGCCTTTGTTTCATACACACCAAGTGGGATTCATATCCAACTAGATGCGATAGAGATTCCGACAGTTGGTGATGAAGACGCCAAGGTGAAGATCGTCGTGCAACGCTGTGCTGATAATTTTGCAGTAGGCATCTCAAAGAATCCAGAGGACTGGCACATGATGCAAAGAATTTGGGTTGACGATGATTTTGTAGGTAGATCATGAGAAAACTACGAATTGGTTTGGTCTGTCCTTACGGTTGGGATACACCGGGTGGTGTTCAGAATCATGTCCGAGATCTTGCGGAATTTTTCATTGCCGAAGGCCACTTTGTATCAGTACTCGCTCCTGTCTCGGATGATTCAACCCTTCCTGAATATCTAGTCAATGCAGGCAAGCCAACCGGAATTCCGTTCAATGGCGCAGTAGCACGCCTTCTCTTTAATCCGGCCGCCTTTGCTCGAGTGAGAAATTGGTTGTTAGAAAATAAGTTCGACATTCTGCATCTACATGAACCAGCCGTTCCTTCTATTTCACTGCTAGCTCTCTGGGCAAGCGAAGGACCAATCGTGGGAACTTTCCATGCGCAAGCAAAGAAGGGAGCGACGACCCGGGTTATCGCCTCAATTGTCGAACCAGCTATTGAACGATTGAGTGAAAAGATCGCCGTGAGCCAGGCGGCCTACGACACCTTGCAAGAACATATGGATACGACGGCGCACGTTATTCCTAACGGCATCTTCGCCGATCGTTATCGTGACGGAATTGTTGAGGAGAAGTGGTCTGGTGCAACTCTCGGATTCATTGGGCGTTTCGAAGAGCCACGTAAAGGTCTTGAAGTACTTATTGATGCAATTCCCATTATTTCCCGCTTTATCCCTGATGTTCGTGTACTCATCGCAGGCCCAGGTGATCCATCAGAGATTACAGAGGATATAAATTCTGAGCTGCGCACTCGTTTTCAATTTCTTGGAAAGATTTCAGAGAATGAAAAGGCGAACTTTCTTAAATCAATCGCGCTCTATATTGCGCCAAATACGGGCGGTGAATCTTTTGGCATCATTATCGCAGAGGCGTTAGCCGGTGGCGCGGCGGTGGTGGCTAGCGATATTCCTGCATTCAGTGACCTCTTAGGCAACGGGGCATACGGAGCGCTCTTTGAGTCGGAAGATTCTCAATCCTTAGCAAAAGTTGTCATAGAACTTTTACGGGACGACGCCAAACGCAGTGATCTAGCTGAGGCAGGGCGGGTATATGCGCAGAGGTATGACTGGAATTCTGTCGCCCACCAGATCTACGAGATCTATGAAAAGGTTTTAGAGAAGGGTCAAACACTCAACGTCACGTCAGAATCTCGCGCATGGGATTGGCTTTTGATTCGAGAGAACGATTGATGAAGAAGTTTCTCGCAACACTCATAGGGGCGTCGGCGATTTTCGTAATCGTCCTGGCATTCCTACCAATCTCAGGAAGCTCCTTCGTTGATGAGATTTTTACAGAACCAACGTACAACTCCTTATCGGGCCGTGAAGGTGTCGATGGTCCAATACTTGTTGTGAAGATTGACGACACAGTTGCCGCTCGACCTCAGATCGGGCTTGATCGTGCTGATGTTGTTTACATCGAGCAAGTTGAAGGTGGCCTGACTCGACTAGCGGCGGTTTTCTCCTCTGAAATTCCACAACTCATTGGACCAGTACGAAGTGCACGGATAACCGATCTTGAAATCCTCGCGCAGTATGGCACTGTCGTCTTTGCTTACAGCGGTGCGCAGTCAAAATTTCTTCCGGAGGTAGCCGCTGCAAATCTTCATGACTATGGAGCACAGCGTCAATCCGCGACGATCTACACTCGAGATTCATTACGATCAGCACCGACAAATATGGTGTTGCGCGCAGATTTACTCATGGAAAAAGTGAAAGCAGATCAAAAGACAATTTCGCAATCATCACCCAACGCATGGAGCTTTGGTGATAAGCCTTTAAATGGTCTCCCAATTTCGGAAGCGAAAGTCTCGTGGCCTGCATCGACGTATGAGTTTCGTTGGAGCGTTGACGATAACCGATGGTCGATTTTTAATAATGGCTTAGCTAATCTCTCTGCCTCAGGTTTGCCTCATCACCCCACAACGATTCTGATCCAGAAGGTAAAAATTGTTCCATCGATCTACGGAGACAAATTTGGGGGAGTCACGCCTCATTCGTTAACAATTGGGTCAGGCACTGGTTATCTCCTGCGTGATGGGGAGTACTTCGCGGCGAATTGGTCTCGCCTTGATGCTCAGTCAGCCACCACATGGACTGCCGCGGATGGGACTCCATTGAACTTCGCTCGTGGTCAGGTGTGGGTCGCACTTGTTGAGAAAGATCCGATTTTCACGGCTAGACTCACCACTCTGAACGAGTAGAGCCAAGGAGTTTTTTCATGTCACAGGAAACTGGAACAGCACGCGTCAAGCGGGGCATGGCAGAGATGCTTAAGGGTGGCGTCATCATGGATGTCGTCAACGCAGAGCAAGCCAAGATTGCAGAAGATGCTGGCGCTGTTGCCGTGATGGCCCTTGAGCGCGTACCTGCAGATATTCGTGCGCAAGGTGGCGTTGCTCGTATGTCTGATCCAGATATGATCGAAAAAATTCAGGCAACTGTTTCTATTCCAGTGATGGCGAAGGTTCGTATCGGACATTTCGTCGAGGCACAAATTTTGGAAAGTCTGGGCGTTGATTACATTGATGAATCTGAAGTTCTTACGCCAGCTGACTACATCAACCATGTTGATAAGTGGAACTTCAAGATCCCATTCGTCTGCGGTGCTACCAACTTAGGCGAAGCGCTCCGTCGTATCAACGAAGGTGCTGCCATGATTCGCTCAAAGGGCGAAGCTGGTACTGGCGATGTTTCAAACGCTATGTCGCATATGAGGTCAATTGGGGGAGATATTCGTCGTTTAACATCAATGCGCGAAGACGAGCTCTATGTAGCAGCAAAAGAAATGCAAGCTCCTTATGCATTAGTAAAGGAAGTCGCTGAGACAGGCAAGCTACCTGTTGTTCTCTTTACCGCGGGTGGAATCGCAACCCCGGCAGATGCTGCGCTGATGATGCAGATGGGTGCCGACGGCGTCTTCATCGGTTCAGGAATCTTTAAGTCGGGTAATCCCGCACATCGCGCCGCTGCCTGCGTTAAGGCAACTACGTTTTATAACGATGCCAAGGTATTGGCCGATGTCTCGCGTGGCCTAGGGGATGCAATGGTGGGAATCAACGTTGCAGATATTCCTGTGCCACATCGCCTAGCCGAACGTGGCTGGTAAGCACTCAGTTATCTGAGTTCAGACAATGAAGATAGGTGTTCTGGCCCTACAGGGGGATTTTCGTGAACATCTGCATGCAATTGCTTTATGCGGTGAAGAAGGAATAGAAGTCCGCAGAGCGAGTGAACTAGATCCCTGTGATGCCCTCATTCTTCCAGGGGGAGAATCGACTGCGATTGCGTTGCTTGCTCGGAATTACGATTTGATTGAACCGATTCGTGCGCGCATCGAATCAGGGATGCCCACCTACGGATCCTGTGCTGGAATGATCTTATTGGCTGATCGTCTCGTTGATGGCGCTCCAGGTCAGCAAACATTTGGTGGAATAGATATGACAGTTCGACGAAATGCATTTGGCCGTCAGGTTGACTCGTTTGAATCAACGCTCTCCTTCAACTCTCATACTCTTCATGCGGTCTTTATCCGAGCACCATGGGTCGAAGATGTTGGTTCTAGCGTTGAAGTGATTAGCACTGTTACAACTAGTGATGGTAAGAGCCATCCAGTAGCTGTACGCCAATCACATCTCTTGGCTACCTCGTTCCACCCTGAACTTACTCAGGATCAGGCGGTGCATAGGTACTTTATTGATGAGGTCTGTAAGTCACGATAAAGTAGGTTCGTAGGTTTTTAACAAAAGGGGTTAGTTTCATGTCAGGCCATTCCAAGTGGGCGACCACAAAGCATAAGAAGGCTGTTATCGATGGCCGGCGCGCAAAAAATTTCGCCAAACTCATTAAGGCGATCGAAGTCGCAGCTCGCAATGGCGGCCCTGATCTTGAAGGAAATCCAACCCTCTTTGATGCGATCGCAAAGGCCAAGAAGAATTCGATGCCGGCTGACAACATTGATCGAGCAGTCAAACGTGGTGCTGGTTTGGAGTCAGGCGGAGCGGATTACCAAACAATTATGTATGAAGGCTACGGGCCTAACGGTGTTGCTTTGATGATCGAGTGTCTTTCCGATAATAGAAATCGTGCTGCATCTGAAGTACGAGTTGCAGTTACCCGCAATGGAGGGTCGATGGCTGATCCAGGATCAGTTTCCTATCTCTTCAATCGAAAAGGCGTGATCATTGTTTCAAAGGTGGCTGGAGTCTCTGAGGAGTCAATCCTTGAGGCAGTTCTTGAGGCCGGTGCTGAAGAAGTAAATGATCTCGGCGAAACTTTTGAAGTTGTTTGTGAGGCTGCTGATTTAGTTGCAACTCGTACCGCGCTTCAAAGTGCGGGCATTGATTACGAATCTGCTGACTCTTCCTTCCTCCCATCGATGGTTATTCCACTTGATGCCGAAGGTGCGCAGAAGGTCTTCGAACTCATTGATGCGATAGAAGAACTTGATGACGTTCAAAATGTCTTCGGGAATTTCGATGTCTCTGATGAAGTAATGGCGAGCCTTTCCTAACTCTCATCTATCAGGTTCTAGGCTGAACGCATGAGCCAACAACGTGTGAAAGTGCTGGGAGTTGATCCGGGGCTCACACGTTGCGGAATCGGCGTTGTGGTTGGCGCACCAGGTTCACCGCTATCACTTTCAGGCGTAGGCGTGATTCAAACGTCAGCATCGGCCCCGCTTGAGCAACGTTTACTTGAACTTGAACGTGAACTCAACAACTGGCTTGATCAACATAAGCCCGATGTGATTGCCGTTGAACGAGTGTTCTCGCAACACAATGTTCGTACCGTGATGGGAACTGGCCAAGCCGCGGGGATCGCACTTTTGCTCGCCGCTAAACGTGGGATTCCCGTGATGATGCATACCCCCAGCGAAGTGAAGGCAGCGGTGACTGGCAATGGTCGCGCCAATAAAGCTCAGGTGGCAGAAATGGTTGTGCGCATTCTCTCGTTAAAGGAAGCCCCTAAACCCGTCGACAGTACCGATGCGCTAGCTCTTGCCATCTGTAATATTTGGAGGGCAGGTGCGACGAGTAAGATTGAACAAGCGCTGAAGCAGGAGAAAAATCGGGTGGCTAAGTTGGTGAAGAAGTGATTGCTCAGCTCACAGGTGAAGTACGTTCAATCTCTGTCGACCGCATCATTCTTGAAGTCGCAGGCGTGGGTTATCTCGTATCGGTCACTCCAATAACCTCTTCAGCGATCACACTCGGTACCACCGTCACCTTACATACCTCGATGATCGTTCGAGAAGATTCAATGACGCTCTTTGGTTTTATAGATCAGAAGTCTCGCGAAACTTTCGAGTTAGTCCAGACCGTTAGCGGAATAGGGCCACGAGTTGCTCTTTCAATACTTGCGCATCTGACCCCAGAGACCTTGGCCCACGCAATCGCTGCCGAATCTGTTGAAACGCTATCGGCTGTACCTGGTATCGGTAAGAAGGGCGCACAGAGGATTCTGCTAGAACTTAAAGGAAAGTTCTCGTCCTCTGGTTCATCAGCACCGATCAACATGACGCAGTCTCAGTGGCGCGAACAATTATCTGGAGCGCTTTCATCGCTCGGTTATTCACCTCGTGATGCTGATGCCGTTCTTTCGGTTGTTGCAATCGACTATGCCAATCGCGGGATAGACCCTGCCGTTGCTGATTTATCTGACCTTCTCAAAGCAGCCCTTGCTGGGGGTAGATCATGAGCGAAGATCACAATCGAATCGTAGATCCTGTCGCAAACGGTGAAGAGTCTTTATCGGAAAATGCCTTACGTCCTAAGACTTTAAAAGAATTCGTAGGCCAGCATCGCGTACGTGAACAGATTGATGTTCTGCTCACCGCTGCACGCAATCGTGGCGCAGCCGCAGATCACATACTTTTATCTGGACCACCAGGTCTAGGTAAAACAACTCTTGCCATGATTCTGGCCTCGGAGATGTCAACCCCAATTCGCATCACCAGTGGCCCAGCAATTACACACGCTGGAGATCTTGCGGCGATTCTCTCATCGCTAGTTGAAGGAGAGATTTTGTTTCTTGATGAAATTCATCGCCTTCCGCGACCTGCAGAAGAGCTTCTCTACCTGGCCATGGAAGATTTTCGTGTTGATGTCGTTGTCGGAAAGGGTCCTGGTGCAACTGCCATTCCATTGCAGCTGCCGCATTTCACACTAGTAGGTGCAACAACAAGAGCGGGACTTCTTCCCAGCCCTTTACGTGATCGTTTCGGTTTCACTGCGCATTTAGATTTCTATGACCCGCAAGAGATTGAAGTTGTTGTTAATCGAAGCGCATCACTCCTTGGACTAGAAATCGATAAGAAGGCGATCGCTGAAATTGCAGGTCGTTCTCGTGGCACGCCACGTATTGCTAATCGTCTTTTGCGACGAGTACGTGATTATGCGCAGGTTCAAGGATCGTCATCTCTTTCACATGAGCATTCCAAAGCTGCCCTTGAAATGTATGAGGTCGATGAACAAGGTCTTGATCGTCTTGATCGGGCAGTCCTCACCGCTCTTATCGAACGTTTCAATGGGGGACCGGTCGGACTCTCAACCTTGGCTATCGCCGTCGGCGAAGAGACCGAAACGGTGGAATCCGTCGCAGAACCATTCTTGGTACGTAACGGCTTTATGGCCAGAACTCCACGTGGGCGTATCGCTACCGAATTGGGCTATAGCCACCTCGGGATCAAAGCTCCGCCTGCTATTGCTTCCCTTTTTGATGCTCCATCGGAGTGAGCCGGAGCACTAGCTGATGTGGCCTAGACTCTGCTCTTATGTCTACCTCTAACAAAGCAGTCAAAGGAACGACCAGACCAGGACGCGCCCTTCTTATTCTGGGGCTGATCTTCATCTCGCTTGGCGGCACAGTCGCCATTACCGGGGCAACTGAAGTTCGACTTGGACTTGACCTCCGTGGCGGTACAAGTGTGACTCTTCAGCCACGAGCGTCAACTGCCGGTAACGATGTAACACCCGAGGCAATTAATCAGGCTGTTGAGATTATTCGCCAGCGCGTGAACTCACTCGGAGTGGCTGAGTCTGAAGTAACTGCTCAAGGTAGCGGCGGAAACCGTCAGATTGTCATCTCTGTTCCAGGCGAAAACGGAACTCGTGTGGTCGAACTTGTTGGTCAGACTGCAGAACTCAGATTTAGACAAGTTTTAGCATCCGGTTTTGGAATTCCATCAGGAACTGACACCGCAACAGCAGCAACTCCAGTACCTGGAGTTTCCGATGCGATCAATGCACAATTTGCAACCCTTGATTGCACAACTGTGGCAAGCCTGCAAGGAACAGGAACTGATGATCCGAACGCTGTGATCACTGCTTGCTCTAAGGATTTAACGACCAAGTACATCCTTGCCCCTGCAGAAGTTCTCGGCCGCCAGATTTCTGAGGCAAGTTCCGGTCTTGATACACAGGCAGGCAGCTCATGGACCGTCTCACTTACATTTGATAGCGAAGGCACCCGTGCATTTGGTGCGCTGACTGCTCGTGTGACATCACTTCCTGAACCAAATAATCAGGTAGCCATCGTTCTCGACGGAATAGTTCAGTCATCGCCTCGAATTAACGAAGCGATTCCTTCTGGTACTGCGCAGATTACTGGTGACTTCACTCAAGTCGGAGCCAAGGATCTTGCGAATGTACTTAAGTACGGTGCGCTGCCTTTGGCATTTGATCGCGGCGAAGTTCAGCAAATATCCCCAACCTTGGGTTCTGATCAACTCAACGCCGGTCTACTTGCCGGTGCGATAGGTCTTGGCTTAGTGATTTTGTATTGCTTCTTGTACTACCGAGGACTTGGAATCGTCGTTACTGGCTCTCTTGCAGCAGCGGCTGGATTGATTTATCTCTTGATTCTGGTGCTGGGCGAGACAATCGGATTCACAATTACTCTCGCGGGTATCGCAGGAATTATCGTCGCCGTAGGTATTACGGCAGACTCTTTCGTTGTCTACTTTGAACGAATAAGGGATGAAATTCGAGAAGGCCGATCTTTGCGATCTGCCGTTGAAAGTGGATGGGTGAAGGCTCGCCACACCATTATTGTTGCGGATGCAGTAACAATTATTGCTGCGGTTCTTCTCTACTTCTTCGCCGTTGGCGGGGTTCGTGGTTTTGCCTTCACTCTCGGTCTGACCACATTTGTTGACTTAATTGTCACCTTTATCTTTACCAAACCACTGATGACAATCTTGGCACGTACCAAGTTCTTTAGCTCAGGTCACCGATTCTCGGGACTTTCCGATAAAAGTTCAGGCGTCACTCGCCCTACAACAAGCGTGGAGGCTTAACATGACATCAATCAAAGGTCTAGGTGCCCGCCTTTACTCAGGTGAAACATCTTTCAACATAGTAGGTCGAGCAAAGCGCTGGTACATCGTCTCCTCTCTATTCGTCCTGGTCTCCGTGGGCACCTTGGCAACCCAGGGGCTACAACTCGGTATCGAGTTCAAGGGTGGTTCTGCATACACATTCACCTCTGCGACTGCGACAGTTGAACAAGCACGAACAGCGATTGAAGATTCTGGTTTCAGGGGTGAGCTAATCGTTCAAAAGATCGGCGATGACAAGATTCGATTACAGACTGGCGCGCTTGAAACGGCTGAAGCAGACGGCATCCAACGTGCAATTACTTCGAATTTTAATGTTCAGGCCGGAGATATCGATACTCAAATCATTGGTCCTTCGTGGGGTGCTGAAATTACAAAGAAGGCGCTGTATGGGCTCATCGCATTCTTGATCGTCATCATGATCTTTTTATCGATGACTTTTAATTCGAAGATGGCTATCGCGGCGATCATCGCAGTGGTGCATGACGTACTTATTACTGTGGGGATCTACGCCCTTGTTGGCTTTGATGTCACGCCAGCATCTGTTATCGGCTTCCTTACGATTCTTGGTTATTCGCTCTATGACACGGTGGTCGTTTTTGATAAAGTAAATGAGAACACTCGATCAATCACTTCATCGAGCAAGCAGACATTTACACAAGCGACAAATCTTGCGGTAAATCAAACAATCGTTCGCTCGATTAATACAACAGTGACATCGCTCCTACCTGTAGCTTCGATTCTGATTATCGGTGGAGCACTCTTGGGCGCTGGAACACTGAAAGATATTGCTCTCGCACTCTTCATTGGAATGCTTGTTGGTGCATACTCTTCAGTCTTTATTGCACCAGCGATCCTTGCTCAGTTGCGAGAGAAAGAGCCGGCAATGATGGCTCTAGCTAAGAGAGTTCAGGCACGTGGCGGTTCAGTTCCAACAGAAGCGTCTACTTCTTCAGCCTCAACAACGACGACTGCACCTGTTACTGCTGAACGACGTGGCCCTCGTAATCAACCAAAGCGTAAAGGTCGCAAGTAGAAATCCTTCCTATGAATGATCTTCTCGCGCCCATTGTTAATGGGTTGCGAGAGCATTATCCACAGTCGGATTTTTTAGAGATTGAGCGAGCCTTTGAAACTGCTCGCGTAGCCCACACCGGGCAATTGCGAAAATCGGGTGAAGATTACATTACCCATCCAGTTGCAGTGACACAGATTCTTGTGGATCTTGGATTGGATCAAGAGACAGTTATTGCCTCGCTCTTACACGACACCGTTGAAGACACTCCTTATTCACTGGAACAGTTAAGAAATGATTTCGGTGATCACATCGCCGCTCTCGTTGATGGCGTAACTAAGCTCGACAAGTTGGCATACGGGCCAACCGCCGAAGCCGAAACTGTGCGAAAAATGGTCATTGCCATGTCGCGCGATATCCGTGTCCTGGTCATTAAGTTAGCGGATCGACTGCATAACGCACGAACGTGGAAGTATGTATCGGGGGAGAGTGCGCTTCGAAAAGCACGCGAGACTCTGGATATCTACGCCCCGTTAGCACATCGATTAGGTATGAACGCCCTCAAGTGGGAGTTGGAAGATCTGAGCTTTGAAGTACTTGAACCTAAGAAGTTCGAAGAGATTTCACGACTTGTCGCAGAGCGAAGCCCTAAGAGAGATGCGCTCACCAAAGAGGTCATTGATGCCGTTAACGCTGACCTGGCCGCTGATTCAATTGTTTCCACGGTGACGGGGCGACAGAAACACTTCTTTAGTGTCTACCAAAAGATGGTTGTGCGAGGTCGAGAGTTTAATGATATTTACGATCTCGTTGGTATCCGAGTTCTTGTTAATGACGTTCGCGATTGTTATGCCGTACTTGGATCGATCCACGCGCGTTGGAGCCCGGTGCCCGGCCGCTTTAAAGATTACATCGCGATGCCTAAGTTCAACCTGTATCAGTCTCTGCACACCACTGTGATCGGTCCCGGCGGTAAAGCGGTTGAGATTCAGATCCGAACCTATGAGATGCATTCACGTGCCGAATTCGGTATCGCCGCTCACTGGAAATATAAAGATAGTTCGGGTGGTCCCGAGAACACACCCGAAATGATTTGGTTGAAGCAACTTCATGAGTGGCAGAAAGAAACGGAAGATCCATCAGAGTTTCTTGAAGCGCTTCGTTTTGATCTTGGTACACCTGAAGTTTTCGTTTTTACTCCAAAGGGAAGCGTGATTGCACTTCCAGGCGGATCAACACCGGTCGACTTTGCATACTCTGTGCACACCGACGTAGGAAATCGATGTGCTGGTGCAAAGGTCAACGGAAGGTTAGTTCCACTAGAGACCAAACTTTCCAATGGCGATGTTGTTGAAGTAGTAACCAATAAGAGCCCGACTGCTAGTCCTTCACGTGATTGGCTCAACTTTGTTAAGAGTCCCCGCGCTCGTTCAAAAATTAAGGCCTGGTTCTCAAAAGAACGCCGTGAAGAAGCGGTAGATGCCGGCCGAGAATCAATTGCGCGCCAGATGAGAAAAGCTGGACTTCCGCTGCAGAAGATTTTTGCAGGCCATTCCCTCCTCGAGCTCGCGCACGAACTTAGATACCCGGATATCGATGCGCTCTATATCGCCGTGGGTGACGGTCATGTTTCTGCGCCATCGATCATTGAAAAGTTAGTAGCGGCAATCGGAGTTGAAGATTCTCACCCAGAGCCAACGATCGAATACATTCCAACAGGAGTCCCGACAACCCGTCGCTCGAGCACAGCCATTGAGGTAGAAGGCGTGGGCGATGTCTTGGTAAAGCTCGCTCGTTGCTGCACGCCCGTACCAGGGGATTCAATTTTAGGATTTATCACTAAGGGGAGTGGTGTTTCAGTCCATCGCACCGATTGCATCAATAGCGATGATCTCAGACTGAATCAGGCAGAGCGAATAGTCAATGTTCGTTGGTTGGCTGGTGCTGGCTCGCTCTTTCTGGTCAACATTCAAGTGGAGGCGCTGGATCGTGCTCGTTTACTTGCCGATGTCA
>Ga0315899_10003622_pt1 | contig 16835 bp, 15 predicted proteins | sample LakEriMetagenome_2_FD_203518 | JGI IMG/M metagenome (GOLD analysis project Ga0315899, IMG submission 203518) | Freshwater fungal communities from buoy surface, Lake Erie, Ohio, United States - Buoy 4 MA112 | ecosystem: Environmental > Aquatic > Freshwater > Lake | place: USA: Lake Erie, Ohio... | reverse complement strand
CGATGGGACGAATTGCGCTCGTCTTCTGCGTCTACCACAAACAGTGCTAAATTTAATTTTGATCCGACATTACCTGTTGGAGGCTTCCTAGGATCTCGCCATCCATTGAGTTTGGTGCGTCGCGAAATTATTGAAATATTCGGAAGACTCGGATTCACTGTTGCGGAAGGCCCGGAAATTGAAGACGACTGGCACAACTTCACCGCATTAAATTTCCCTGAAGAACATCCCGCACGTGATATGCAGGATACGTTTTTTATTGCCGATAAAATTGCACTGCGCACACATACTTCAAGCGTACAAGTTCGTGTATTGGAAAACACCAAACCGCCGGTGCGCATGTTAATGCCGGGTCGCGTTTATCGTAACGAAGCTATTTCTGCTCGTGCACACTGTTTCTTTCATCAGGTAGAAGGATTATATGTTGACAAGAATGTTTCCTTCGCAGATTTAAAGCAAACGTTGTTGTATTTCTCCCGCGAAATGTTTGGTGCCGATACGCAAATTCGTTTGCGTCCTTCCTACTTCCCATTCACGGAGCCCAGTGCAGAGATGGACATTTCCTGTACCATCTGTAGCGGCAAAGGTTGTAACGTGTGTAAGCACTCCGGCTGGGTAGAAATCATGGGATGCGGCATGGTTGATCCTGCGGTATTACAGAATTGCGGCATTGATGCTAATGTATATAGCGGCTTTGCATTCGGTATGGGCATCGAACGTATAACCATGTTGAAGTACGGCGTAAATGATTTGCGCTTGTTTTCTGAAAATGATGTTCGATTCATCGGACAGTTCCGCTCTGCACTGTAATTACCATGTCAGTTCCACATCGGCTCTCACCGCGTTTGCAACAAATTCTGGAGATGTTGCGCGAAGATCCGGGCGATGCTTTTTTACGCTACGCGCTGGCATTGGAAAAGGCGAAAGAAGGACAACTGCAGGAAGCCATTGTGTTAGTGCAGGAGCTCTTGCATGATCAACCCGAATACTTAGGTGCTTATTATCAATTGGGACAATGGTTGGAACAAACGCAACAACCCGAGCGAGCGAAAGAAATTTATACAGCAGGAGTAGCTCTTGCGCGTGATAAGAAGCAGATGAAAGCATCGATAGAGCTGCAGCAAGCATTGGATTTGCTTGAAGACTGATGCGTGAATTAGGACAAACACTTTTCCGTTTGCCCTTTTATAGAACTTTGTCCTTCTTTAAAGCACATTCTTTTCTCATCTTTAACAGCCATGAAATTGGAAACTCATTTTTCAGCTAACGACATCTTCTTCATTTCAGGAGGATTGTTGTGGTTGTTGGTTTCCATTTATTTGTTCAGCAAGAATCACCTGAAAAAAGCATTGTTGTTTCTTACACTTGCGGGATTTACTTGGAGATTATGGATGGCATTTGTCGATCCTTTTCTGCACACCTGGGATGAACAATTCCACGCGCTCGTTGCAAAAAACATGGCTAACGATTTTTTTCATCCCATGTTGGTGAAAGATCCCTTGCTTCCGACAGATCCTTCTTACTGGGCGTTTACACGAACATGGCTGCATAAGCCGCCATTCTTTATGTGGCTAATGGCGTTGAGCATTAAAGTTTTTGGTAATACGTACTGGGCCATTCGTATTCCTTCCGTGATATTAAGCACGCTTATGATTCCGGCAATCTATCGCATGGGTAAAATCGTGCATAACGAACGCACCGGCTACTTCGCTGCACTGATGCTTGCTACCTCATTTCTCTTCGTCCACATTACTTCCGGTTATCTCAACACTGATCATAATGATGTGATCTTCATCGCACTTGTTTGTTTTGGTTATTGGTCGTGGATGGAAAGTCTTGTGTCCGAAAACAAAAAGTGGCCTGCTTTGACTGCATTGTTCATCAGCGCCGCAGTACTCACAAAATGGTTACCGGGATTCATTGTACTCGGAACGGCAGGATTGCATTGGTTAATAGGATATCGAGCCTCGCTGAAAAAACTTTGGCCGTTGTTGTTTTCATTCGGATTATCACTTATTCCGCTATTCTTTTGGTTTGGTTATGCTGCTTATCAATGGCCTGCTGAGTGGGCTGTTACTCAGGCACATTATAGCGAACATTTCACTAAAACATTTGATCACGAAGGGGCGGCCGAATTCCATCTGATGCAGTTTGTCGAACAACACACTTTTGTGGTGATAGGATTAGTAGTGCTCAGGATGGCTTCGGTAATTTTTAAACGCGACAAGTACGGGATAATATTGCCACTGATCATATCATGCATAGGCGTTTTCATCTTCTACACCGTTGTTGCAACAAAAATGCCTCTGTTCTGTGCGATGACCTATCCGCTGCTTTATCTTTTCTCAGCATTAAGCATGGATTTCATTGCGGAACAAATTCAATTGCTTTGGAAGAGATTCGGCAACGCGTTTATTGGAATAGCATTATTTCTATTTTCCTATTCACAATTGAACGTCGGTCGCCTGGAATTTTTTCACACGAATCGCACCAAAGGCGAATTGTACCGCAATACACGATTGCACAACACTCCGGTTTTGCAAAAGTTAAACGGTCAATTTCCTCCGGGAACAGTCGTGTTTAACTGTCCGCAATGGAATGGTGTTGTAACTATGTACTACACAGATTATACGTGTTATGATATTTTGCCTAACGAAGAACTGCTTCGTGTAGCACAAACACAACAACGCAAAGTAATCGTGTTGGACGATGGCAACTTACCGGAATACGTCGCAACGCACCCGACAGTTACTATCGTAAGAAACAACTTAGTTCGTAACGGATTTTAGCGTCGATCAATTCACGATCAACTTTCGCATTACCGGTTTTCCGGAAACGTTCATGCTCACCACATATACGCCGGGAATAGCATTGCTCAATGCGATAACATTACCTTGTTGCGCAAACTGAACCGCTTGTCCGAGCGCGTTATAAATAGCAACAGTTCGATATTGCTGCCCGTTCGGCTGAACAGTAATTTCACCGGGTGCGGAAGTATATACGTGCAACTCCTGCACTTGTGCGGTTAGAATACTTGTGGTGGTGCCCGAAGTCAGTGTAATATCATCCACCGAAAAAGACGGATCTGAACCCTGGCCGTCATCATTGTTAACCCAGGCAAAACCAATTTTAACGGTAGCATTATTATTTGCAGATGCCGGCAGTGTCGCAGTAAATGCTGTCCACTGTCCGTAGGCACAACCCGATGTCTTTGCTAATGCATCCACCACCGTCCATGTCGTTCCGTTATCCGGAGAATAAACCAGCTGTGCATCGTCAATGGAAGATTGCCCATTTTCTATATAGATAAAAGAGATAGTAACGTTGTTTTGCCCGGTGCAATTAATCGTTGGAGATTCCGCTCGTTGACTACTATTAGAAGTTATTCCAAGCACAGAAAAGCCTCCGGTGAAATAACTCGAACCGGTATCCGCAGGTACATTCAAAAAATTAGGAATGGTGATAGTAACATTACTTACATGCAACGTAGCATTATTATTAAAATTAAAAATGCAACTTTCCTGACAGTTCCCCGCGCCGGTATTCGCGCTGGTTGCACTGACATACCACGTGTTGGCATGCGAACCGTTACTGCCGGTTGAAGCGATTGTCCATGCTCCGTTAGATCCGGTATAGGCAGAAGCCAATTGGCCGCGATTGCATCCGGTGCCAAAGTTTTCCATCCAGAACGGTGTTTGTGCCGCAAGGGATCCGGCAACAAGGCTTGTGACAAGAATAGTGTATAGGTGTTTCATCTGCTAAAAGTTTACACTAATATACAACAATTGCGAAACGAAGAACACTGTGCTACTCCACCTCTGTCAACTTTACCATGTTCGTCATTCCTTTTTCGCTAAGCGGAATGCTGGCAATGTTGATGATGTAATCACCGGCGCTGATTAATCCATTCTTCTTCAAAATAAATTTGATATCCGCAATGGTGTGATCGGTAGAAATGTTTTTATCGTAGTAAAAGCAACGTACTCCCCACAACAAATTTAGTTGTGTGAGAATATTATAATTGCTGGTGAATACAAACACATTGGCCCTAGGACGATATCCGCTTACGCGAAATGCCGTGTAACCGGAATGTGTCATGGTGATGATTGCGGAAGCGTTAACTTGTTTTGCCAATTGCGTTGCGCTGTAACAAAGATTGTCAGAGATGAATCGTGAAGGATCCTTGAATATTGGAGGTCGCTCGCTATAGTATAAACTATGTTCTTCTTCTACTTGCGCTATGATCTTCGACATCGCTTCCACCACTTTGTGCGGATGTTTCCCGACAGAAGTTTCACCACTCAACATTACAGCATCCGCACCATCCATGACGGAATTCGCTACATCATTCACTTCAGCACGTGACGGAGTGATATTCGTGATCATGCTTTCCATCATTTGCGTTGCAATAATTACGGGCTTACAAGCCTCACGACATTTTTTAACCAGCATTTTCTGAATTACCGGTACACGCTGCATGGGAACTTCAACTCCCAAATCTCCGCGAGCTACCATTAAGCCGTCTGTTTCTGAAATAATATTTTCAATATCCAAAACCGCTTCCGGCTTTTCAATTTTCGCAATAACCCGTGCCTTGGAATCGGCTTTCAACTCTTTAATGATGTGCTTCAACTCAATGATATCTGCACCGGAACGAACAAAGGATAATCCGATCCAATCAAAGTCCATTTTTAATGCGAACTCTAAGTCCTTTAAATCCTTTTCCGTTAAACAAGGCAAAGAAATTTTAGTGTTGGGCAAATTCACGCCTTTCTTCGAAGACAAAATTCCTCCGTGAAGCACTGTTGCAACTACTTCATCTTTCCCGTTTGTACTATCCACACGCAACACCAATTTGCCGTCATCAATCAACACATTTTCTCCGGGCTTCACGTCTCTTGGAAATTGTTGATAGGTCATGAAAACGCGATCGGCATTGCCCATTACTTTTTCTGAAGTGAATGTCAACTTCGCACCTTCTTTCAATTCTACGCCATTATTCTCTACTTCTCCAATACGTAGTTTCGGCCCTTGTAAATCGCCGAGAATAGAAACGTGTGTTCCTAATTTGCGATTGAGGTCGCGAATGTGTTTAACCACATCTTCTACTGCGCTGTAATCACCGTGCGAAAAATTAACGCGAAAAACATCTGCGCCGGCTTTAATCATTTCCTCCAAAATTTCAGGAGTTGAAGAAGCGGGACCTAGAGTGGCTACTATTTTGGTTCTATTGTAAGAGATGCGTACTGACATATTCAGAATACAAGATTTTGTTTCGATTTTAATTGATCGGGGTTAATGGTAAAGGTCGTCAATACAAACGGGATGTTACGAATCTTCTGCATGAACATTGCGTTATTTTCATTGTCGTATGGACCGTGAACGAGCAGAAAGTAATCAGCAGCGGGCATTTCAGGAATTAAATATGAACCTTCGGATTTATTCGCAATGAGAATAAATGAAGCTTCATGATCCGGCAATTCATAAACAAATTGCGAAAAGGCCACAGGGGGTTCGGATTTCTTTAACGACAACAAATGCGGATTCGTTTTTCCCAGCTCCAACTCCAACGCCTCATTAATTGCCCACGCCATGCGATACGGCTTCTCGTGACAAGAAATTCCAATCATCAGAAAGTCGTATTCGTAATCTACTTCCAGTTTATGACGCGTTACTTTCATGACATTAAAGATACGCTGTCTGCAACGAAGAATGCTGTAAATTCGTTTGCGAATAATTTATCCAGTGCATACCTGAAAATGTGTAAATGTGTAAATTTGCACACGCAATTGGGGGTTTAGCTCAGCTGGCTAGAGCGTTTGCATGGCATGCAAAAGGTCACCGGTTCGACTCCGGTAATCTCCACCCATAAAGCAGAAAAAGTTCGACCTAAACGGTCGAGCTTTTTTGTTTTAATATCTTATACCTTCCGCACCTGCCTGATCACCCACAAACACTCTCTCGCAATCTGTGCGCATCGTTCATCATACGTATGATCTTGCTGTGGGGTGCCATCTGCAATCTTGGGATCATTATATGTAGTGGCTATTCTTAAATCAACACCCGGAATAAACGGACAATTCTCTTCTGCATCGCTGCATGTCATGATTGCAGCAAAATTTTGTCTCGGATTTAATTCGTGGTCATACGTTTTTGAGAAGCAAACAATTGGCGCCGTTTGCTCGTCGAAATAAATTTCGAACGTGGGATTCTCGCTCTCATCAACAACTTTTACCTCTAGCCCGGCACGCCGCAATGCTGCTGCAGTATTAGCATGTAACGCGGTAGCTTCTGTTCCTCCCGAAAATGTTTTCACACCATGCACGTTGTAATAATTTGCCGCAACTTGCGACCAAACCTGACCGAAATGACTTCTGCGCGAGTTATGTGTGCAGACATACACAAGCTGTGCAACTTCTCCGGTACCCAACTTTTTCGCAATATAATTTGAAATATTACCCAATATCCATTTACGCTCCGCTGAAATTTGATCAAACTCCGACTCGCGTGACTGCAAGTATGTTCTCAACTGATTGAACATGGTGTACAGATTTATTTGAAATATTTTTTGCGAAAAAAGAAAGCCAGATTCACCAATGCAATTAATGCGGGAACTTCAACGAGTGGACCAATAACGCCGGCAAATGCTTGTCCGCTGTTGATTCCGAAGACGCCAATTGCGACTGCGATAGCTAACTCGAAATTATTTCCTGTTGCCGTAAATGCAATGGCTGTACTTTTAGAATAGTCTGCACCGAAATATTTACCGATGAAAAAACTAATCACAAACATTACGGAAAAGTAAATGACCAAAGGGATAGCAATGCGCAAAACATCAACAGGAATTTCAATAATTGTATCTCCTTTAAAACTGAACATGATTACAATAGTTAAAAGAAGAGCAATTAACGTTATCGGAGAAATGCGCGGCACGAACACCTTCATAAACCACTCTTCCCCCTTAAGGCGAATTAGCGTATAGCGAGAGAGTATTCCTAAAACAAACGGGATGCCGAGGTAAATTGCCACACTTTCTGCAACTTGAGCAATACTTATATCTACTTGAAATCCGGAGAAGCCAAATATCGGAGGAAGCACGGTTATAAAAATCCAGGCGTAAACGCTGTACAGTAAAACCTGAAAAATGGAGTTCAGTGCAATAAGTCCTGCCGCATACTCTCTGCTTCCATCTGCTAAATCATTCCACACTACAACCATCGCAATACAGCGCGCCAAACCGATGAGAATAACGCCCACCATGTATTCCGGATAACCGTGTAATAACGCGATTGCCAGAACAAACATTAAAATTGGGCCTACTACCCAATTCAAGATTAAAGAGGCGGTCAGCACCTTTACGTTTCTGAACACTTCGCCCAAACTTTCGTATTTCACCTTTGCCAGTGGCGGATACATCATGAGAATCAAACCCACTGCCAACGGAATATTGGTAGTGCCGGACGACATCGTATTCATGACCACCTTCACTTGCGGGAATAAATAACCCAGACCGACGCCAACAATCATGGCGAGGAAAATCCACAAGGTTAAATAACGATCTAAAAATGAAAGTTGCTTCCGCTGAGCAACCGGAGCACAGTTATTAGCCGACATAAATATTTACTTAACAACAGCCTCCGCCCGGTTTACAAGTTGTTCCTTCAGGCGTTAATGAAGCTAAAGAGAGTTTTTGCTTTTCAACTGGAATTCCACACTTATCGGATGCAAGACAATTAGTTTGTTTGCTCGTGAGTAGGAAATTTATTCCGTCAAACTCCAATCCGTATTTGCCTATAGTATCGCCCTGATATTCCACTTCAACCTCTTCGTCCTGCAATCCCAATACATGTTCCGACAATGCAATAATATCATTTAGCTTCTGCGGTTTCAAGCGATGATCAAAATCGTTCGCCTCCCAAAGCTGAAAATTAATTACCTCCTCCTTGCGAACAGCACCGCCGCAATCGATGAAGTTTTTTGTTACACCACCAACTTCCGTAACGTGGAAGTGACTAGGCACCATGCGCCCATCGGGCAAAATAAAATTGACATCACTTAATTGAGTCAATGCTTTTTTAACAGCAGATAATTTCATGGCCTTTTAATTTTTTAACAACAATTTGATTTAAGTTTCACGCTCATCTCCAATAACTCATTGAGGTGTTTACGTGCATTATTCCATTCTTTCTCATTGATACAATAACAGATACTGACACCTTCTATAGTTCCTTGAATCAATCCGGCGGCTTTTAATTCCTTCAAGTGTTGTGAAACCGTGCTTTGCGACAATGGTAACTCATCAACTATATCGCCACATACACAGGCTTGCTTCTTAATGAGCAATTGAAGTATAGCAACGCGCGCCGGATGTGCGAATGCTTTAGCGTAAGCAGCTATCTTATTTTCCTTGTTTGTGAATTCTTCCGATTTTGAAGTTCCCATGCGACCTATTTATCGTAATATTACGATTATTTGTACTTTTATCCAAATTCCGGATAGATTCCCTGAAAATATATTTCCCGGCTTTTGTAAAAGCGTCATTTTTTTAGTATACCTTTGAAGCTCTTCATGAAGATTGTTTCTTCGCTTGTTTGTTAGCTCACCCTCTCCAATCGATTTCCTACAGTTTTCTGAGAACATCAACAAACGTCGTACTTGTGCGATGGTTTGAAATATTTACGTACAACAATTTTAAATGTCGTTTAAACAATTAAACCTGATCGAGCCTCTCTTGAAAGCTTTAGAAATTAAGGGCTATGATCAACCCACTCCTATTCAGGAGCAATCCATTCCACACATCTTGCAAGGCCGTGATATTTTCGGCTGCGCACAAACCGGCACCGGAAAAACAGCTGCTTTTGTTCTTCCAATGCTGCAACTTCTAACAGCAAAAGCAAAACAGGGCAATGGTGTTCGTGCACTTATTTTAGCACCTACACGCGAACTCGCATTACAAATCAGCGACTCCATCACAACTTATCGTGGTCAGTTGCCGATAAAACATACATTATTATTCGGTGGTGTTTCTCAGCGTCCTCAAGTGGCGAGCTTACAACGCCATCCCGATATCATCGTTGCTACACCGGGCCGTTTACTCGACTTAATGGAGCAAGGATATGTTTCTTTGAAACACCTGGATTTTCTCGTACTTGACGAAGCAGACCGGATGTTGGACATGGGCTTTATTCGTGATATTCGCAAGATCATCGCAGTGCTGCCGGCGAAGCGTCATACATTGTTCTTCTCTGCAACAGCAGCTCCTGAAATCATGAAATTGGCAAATCAGTTATTAAATAATCCGATTCACATTTCTGTTTCTCCTGTTTCGTCTACTGCGGAAGCGGTGAAGCAAGCAGTGTATTACGTTAAGAAAGAAGACAAGCGTTTGCTATTGAAACATGTATTGACCGATAAAACAATCGAGCATGTATTGGTATTTACACGTACTAAGCGTGGTGCAGATCGTGTTGCTAAAGATTTGAATGCATTAGGAATTCGTGCTGAAGCTATTCATGGTAACAAATCGCAAAATGCCCGTGAAAAAGCATTGCAGAATTTTAAGCAACGTCGTATTCGTGTTTTAGTTGCAACTGATATTGCTTCACGCGGTATTGATGTGCAGCAATTGTCTCACGTTATTAACTATGAAATTCCGGAACAGGCTGAAACTTATGTTCACCGTATCGGAAGAACCGGAAGAGCCGGCAACAGCGGAATTGCGTTGAGTTTTTGTACCAACGAAGAACGCCCTTACATGCGCGACATCAACAAGCTGATCAAAAAGCAAGTTGAAGTAGTGGCCGCGCACCCATTTTCGTAATTTTTTAATCACCAATAAAACCCCGTCGTAAGACGGACATTAATCAACAACAAAATGAAAAAAGGAACAGTTAAATTCTTTAACGAAACAAAAGGTTTCGGATTTATTAAAGATGAAAACGGACAAGAAATCTTCGTACACGCTACGGGCTTGAAAGAAGATATTCGCGAAAACGACGAAGTTATCTTCGAAGTACAGGACGGTCGTAAAGGACCAAACGCTGTAAACGTTCGTTTAGCGTAACATACAGGGAGGGCAATTGCTCTCCCTTTTTTATTCCTCTGTAAACGTGTAATTTTTAAAACACGTAGCCGGTACCGTAAATCAACGCGAAAGCATTAATCCCGATAGAATAACTGGATCCCAGGTACATCGTAAAGTCCTGATTTTTGATAAATCGGAAACGTCCGGCAACGATAGGAGCGAAACGCACATTACCTCCACGATCTAACAAAAAACTAGCCATTGGACCGGCTTCCATTTCCAATCCGCTTTTCTCTCCGAATTTTGTCCCGAAAACTTTAAACTGAACACCTGTTCCAAATGTCGGTGATGCTCTTTCACTGACTAGCAAACCATCTACGATAAATTGTTTTGGCCCGGTAGGTAAATTCAAAAATGCAGGTATGCGCAATCGCTTTTCGGGCCGGAAAGTCGCCAGAAACAGAATAGCGTTGGTTGGAACAACAACGGCTTGCGTGTTGCGCAAATCGAGTAAACGACTATCAGAAATGAACAACTTCGATTGGCCGAAACTCAGTTCGAAGTAACGTCTGTTCATGACACGATCTTTTGTTCCGGTGGTGTCGCGCGCATGGAGATTTACATAACATGCCAAAGCAAGCATCATAATAAATAAGGTCTTCATAGGAATTGGTTTGGTTGCTGAAATTTAGCAAGATTCCTGCTGCAGGATCGCACAGGCATAACAAACTAAAAAAAATGGGGACGCCAACGCATCCCCATTCACTATCATTGATAGATCAACTATTTTACTAAAGTAAATTTAATCACTGCGTTTTCTTTGCTTGTTGCAATGTGCATAAAGTAAACACCGACAGGCTGATCGTTCATTGTAACATCTACTCGACTACCTGAATCCATGTTAGGCGCAGCAATCGCACGTACGACACGACCACTCACGTCTACAACTTGAATCTGCACGTCTCCCGCAGCCCCATTAAATACCAGATTAAAGTTTCCATCATTAGGATTCGGATATAACACAACGCCTGATTGTAAGTTAAAGACTTCAACTCCCACGCATGCATTCACATCAATTGCAACGTTGTCGGAAGCAGAACATCCTGCGCTGTCGGTATACGAATACGTCAACACTTGTGTGCCTACTCCAACAGAAGGATCGAAACTATTACCGGAAACGCCCGGACCGCTCCATGTTCCACCCGCAGGTGTGCCTGTTAATACCACATTAGCATCGTCGGTACAAACATTTGTCGCCGCCGCTGTTGCGGTAACTGAAGGGATTGGATTTAATGTAACCGTAATGGTATCAGACCCTACACATCCATTTGCATCAGTTACATCAACAACATATGTTCCTGTTGTCAAAGCTACAGTCGTTTGTGTAGTGTCTCCTGTTGACCACAAATAGGAAACTCCGGAAATTTGAGCGTCGAGCACCAAAGACGTGCCACACAACGCCGTATCCTGACCCACGAACACAGTTGGATTGGTGTTGAATGTAACATTGATCGTATCCGAATTCACACATCCGTTCACATCAACAACTTCAACTGCATAGGTTCCGGCGACAAGCACTGTATCTGTTTGTGTTGTTGCACCGGAAGACCAACTGTATGTGCTACCTGCATTTTGAGCGTCCAACACTACAGCAGATCCGCACGAACCAATATCAGCGCCCAGACTAACTACCGGCAAAGCATTTACCACTACAGCAATAGTATCTGTGTTTACACAGCCATTACCATCAGTTCCGGCAACAATATAATTTGTAGTAACAGTCGGCATCACCGGCTCAGAAGCTGAGGTTCCTCCCGAACTCCAAACATAAGATTGCGCACCGGAAGCCATTAACGTATCTGATTCTCCGAAACAAATAACGCCATTCGTTGCAGAGGCAGATACAACAGGCAATGTATTAACGTTAACCAAAACTGTTGCGCTGCTGCTACAACCGTTACCATCTGTTGCAATTACAGTATACGTTGTCGCAGATGAAGGGAAAACAACTTCTGTATCTGTTGTTCCACCGGTACTCCATACATAAGTATTACCCCCTGAAGCAAATAATGTATCACCGGAACCGACGCAAACCGCACCCGAAGCGGCGCTCGCGGTGACTACCGGCAATGAATTGACTATAACCCCCACAAACTGCGCAGGACTTGAGCCACATACGTTATCAGCAGTTACTTGGATTAACCCTCCCGTTGTTCCTGCCACTACGGTTATCGCGGTGGTGCCTTGTCCATTAACGATAGCAAATCCTACGGGTGCTGTCCACGTATAGCTTGTAGCCAATGCTACCGTTGCTATAGAGAAAGAAACGGTGTCTCCCTGACAGAAGGTGGTATTACCAGTAATTGCGCCGGGTTGTGCAGGAGGTGCTCCACCTGTTGTGTAAGTAATAGTCACTTCCCCATTCCCCGATCGAACTCCTGCTGTTACACTTCCTGCTGTTACGCCACCGATATAACCTGATCCGCCTGCACCACTTTGCCCTGAAAAGTTTCCGGCATATGTACCCGAAGCCGCTAATAGCGCACCGCCCGGAGCTCCTTGGCTGCCGGCTTGGCTGCCGGCCTGATTACTGGTTAACTCGTCGCCTCCATCACCTCCAAGGCCTAAGGCTCCGTTTTGTCCATTATTAGCAGGTGCAGCTAATGTGTACGTGGATGTACCGCCCGTACCGCCTGTCGTCTGCGTTCCTCCTGTTGGGTTTGCACCAGGCGTACTGCCGGGCCAAGCAGCACCACCGCCGCCGCCATAATATCCACCGCCGCCCCCGCCGCCGTTGCCTCGACCGCAACCCGAAACTCGGTTCCCACCAGCACCACCGCCGCCGCCGGCAACCAATACACGATCATTTAATGTGCTTCCCGGATAGCGAATATCCGTTGCACCGCCGCCCCCGCCGCCAGCAGCCTGTGTACAAGGAGACGTTCCTCCTGTGCCACCACCGTTATATCCACCATTTGAAGAAACTTGTCCTCCTCCTCCAACATAAATAGTTAATGTTTGTCCGGGTGTAACATTTAGCACACCTTGCGCTCGGCCACCTAATCCGCCCTGCACGCCCTGATCATTTGTGTTCCCCTGCGCCCCATAAGCGTCTATTGTTACACTGAAAACACAAGGAGGAACTACCCATGTTTGAGCCGTGCCCGTGTACGAAAATGTTTGAGTTGTTTGAGCAGAACTCAGAACGGGCAGAACAAATATGCCGGCAACAGTAACATATTGCCTAATGTGTTGTAAATACTTTATCATCAGGAGTAGATTTGGTTATCAAGCTAATTTACAAAATCCAACGACTCTTCAAATAATCACTTCGAGTAAATCAACTCTATCGCGCCGCTCTTACTCTCATCCGAAGAAATGGTAACGTTTTTCTTCTTCCGGCCGGACTTAATCACCACAGCAGCGGTGTTCGGCGGAATCTCACCAAGGTTTTCAGCATACATCAGAATGTAATTGCTGCCGGCATCCAATTCTACTTTGAAGCGCTTCTTTCTTCTTTTTAATATAACGTTGGCTGCAATAAGTTTTCCATTGTGATACAACGATATTTTATCGCCATCTACTTCGTTACGATCGTAAACGATAATTTTAATTTTTCGGTGCGATGTTTTGTAGGTCAGTTGCACATCCATTTTGCGGAAAGTCGTATCCACAGTTTGCACTACGGGAGGCGCTTTGCGTGTCGTGTCCGGAGCACGATGCTTCACGGGAGGCTGGAAGTTATATCTGAAGTTCAACATCAGCGAACTTCCGTGATACGTCACATTCTGTTTACCCACCACAACATTGCCTTGATAAAACGTGTATTGATCCACATACGTAGGCTTAACAGGAACATGAACAACAATTCCAATATCCACCGACCGATCTTTGTCCGGTGAAAATTGTTTTAGTCCCACTTCCGCGCTGATCATGCCTTTGCCGATATTCGCTTCAATAGTACGCGCAGTCATTCCACGACCGTTTTCCGTCCAGTCCTCAAAATGATCTTGTTTAATGCGCACATTAAAATTTCTGTTGTAAAATGTATGTGCGTACGACAACCGCGCATAAACGTGTTGCTCACCGCCCATTGCAGAAACATCGGATAAAAAGAATGTTCGTTGCAATGTTACACCTGCTCTTAAATATTTATCGGTCATTACCCATTTCAAGGAACTATCGCCCTGAAACGAATACACAAACGGATTATTAAAACTGTAACAGGCTTTGTTCTGTTGAAATTCCAAATCGACGCCGGTAAAACCCTTTTTGTTTTTGTCGCGCACAATAAACCCGGAATGCACGCCCACTGTCGTATTCGCAATGATGGCAAAAGAAGCATTGCCATCCACGTCTGTAACATTGCCCACCGCAAAATTGGTCGTACGACGATAACGCGCAGAACCTTCCAACTGCCGGCTGAAATTTGGAGAAAATCCTGCGCCTCCAAGATTGAAGCCTGAAGTAATAAAAAATCGCTTGGAAGTAACGCGTTCACGTTGTGCGAAAGAGGACTGCACACACCACATCAGGAGCAGTAGTATTACCAAGCGTTTCATGTGTGCAAGGTATGAAGAGTGAGGGAAATTTTACCCGGGGATATACTTCTTTCGCGTACTACTGCACCAGCAATAACCGAAATTTATTATGATTTTTTTCGGTTATAACCGAAAATTATTATGTTTTTTTTCGGTTACAGTCGAAATTTCTCCTATTTTTGAGTGTGTTTAATCGTGTTCTGGAAAGAGAAATTACCGCCAAACTCAGGGGAGATAAGGCTATTATCATCCTTGGGGCAAGACAAGTAGGGAAAACCACCCTGCTCGGTCAACTTTTTGCATCCAAAAACACCTTGTGGTTAAACGGAGATGATGCCGACACCCGCGAATTGCTGGCTCAACCCAACGTGGGGCAATTGAAGCGAATTATCGGAAAAGCGAAATATGTTGTTATTGATGAAGCACAACGCATTCCGAATATCGGAGTCGCTATTAAAATTATTACCGACCGCATAAAAACAACGCGAGTAATTGCAACAGGATCTTCATCGTTTGAACTGCGCAATCAAATTAACGAGCCGCTAACCGGACGCAAATGGGAATTTCAAATGTTCCCGCTTTCATTTTATGAAATGGTGCAGCACCACGGCTTGCTGGAAGAAAAGCGAAGTATTCCACATCGTATGGTGTATGGATATTATCCGGAAATTGTAAACGACGATGATCATGCAGAAGTGCTAATTAAATCAATTGCCGATAGCTACCTGTATAAAGATGTGCTAATGCTCGACAAAGTGCAAAAGCCGGAAAAACTGGAGCGTTTGGTGCAAGCGTTAGCATTACAAATAGGCTCTGAAGTTTCTTACAACGAACTGGCGCAACTGTGCCAATTGGATAAAGAAACCATTGAACGATATATTCAATTATTGGAAAAAGCATTTGTGATTTTTCGATTAAATGCTTTCAACAGAAACGTGCGCAATGAGCTGACCAAGTCGCGTAAAATTTACTTTTACGATAATGGTATTCGTAATGCAGTATTATCACGTTTCGAAACCATTACGCGGCGTGACGACGTAGGTGCGTTATGGGAAAACTTCGTGATCAGCGAGCGTATTAAAAAATTGCGATACGAGAATTGGAACATTCGCTCTTACTTCTGGAGAACCACCGCACAGCAGGAAGTAGATTATGTGGAAGAATACCGTGGAAAGATTTACGCTTGGGAGCTGAAGTGGAACAAGCATAAAAGGGTGAAATTCCCTGTCACATTTACCAAAGCGTATCAGCCCGTTGTAAGCGATGTGATCTCGCCCCAAAACGTGGATGAGTTTCTGTTGTGAGAACACGTTGCTATAAGACTTGAACTACAATACCATAGAAGTATCCCAGCGGGCTCGGTGAATTACTGCGGACTAGACATCCATACAACACGAGCAGTACCGTTAGGACGTGTTTCACTTGAACAAAACATAGTGGGTGGGGAAAAGTGTGGTAATCTCCGCAACTCATTTACGGCTTGGTGGCCGAGTAGCATGAATACTCATGCACCACGCAGCGCAAGCCCTTTTCACATCTGCAGGGGGTTAAAGTACCATACGGTTGTCCTTGAAATTGACGCAGGCATAATATCGTTTTTTAGCTAATTATCCAGAGTCCATTGCAAGCACAACACATACCTTCCGTGATCTCGTGAAGCAATTACTTGCCGGGGGGAATGCGGAGCGGAGGACATTATCAAATTACTGAAGTCCACGAATATGTAATCCTACAGGTACTGCCCAAATTAATAAGAGGTGGAAAATTCGTCGGAGATCAACTATCCGTCCGAATTAAAGTTGAATGTCTTTTCGGTTGTGTCATGCGCTCACAACTATCTTGAGGCACTCTAAGCGCACTTTGCAATAGACGTTCATGTAATGATAAAAGAAAGAGGGATGAGACATGTGTCTCATCCCTCTTTCTTGAGCTATAACTATTAACGCTGCACGTTCATCTTCACTACATGAATCTGATTGGCGCTTGTCATGCGCAACATGTACATGCCGGATGATGCGGTCTCCAATCCGATCTGCTTGGTGAAGCCCGTCTGTACGTTGTTCTCGTTGGATGCATAAACTACTCGTCCCTGCATGTCCAACACTTCAATAACTACGTCTCCTACTGTTGCATTGATGGCTAGTGTAAACACCCCGTTGTTCGGGTTTGGATAAACTTTTACACCTTCAGCTAAAGTGTTTTCAGCTACACCTACACACGCATTTACTGTTACTGCTACATCTGCTGTTCCGGAACAGCCTGTTGTATCT
>Ga0315899_10003619_pt1 | contig 16842 bp, 13 predicted proteins | sample LakEriMetagenome_2_FD_203518 | JGI IMG/M metagenome (GOLD analysis project Ga0315899, IMG submission 203518) | Freshwater fungal communities from buoy surface, Lake Erie, Ohio, United States - Buoy 4 MA112 | ecosystem: Environmental > Aquatic > Freshwater > Lake | place: USA: Lake Erie, Ohio... | reverse complement strand
ACTTTACCGGGAATCACATTCGATTATACTCAAAAAGGTATTCTCATTCGTGATGGTGAGCGAATAGTAATGCAAACAGATACTATTAAAGCAGTGCCCGGTGTGGAAGAACTCATTAAAATTGACTCAGAAGGAAAAACCATCAGAATTGAGATAGGTTGCGCAAAACCATGTATATTTACGACCGAAAGCCTTGGTACGGAGTTCGTTTTCACGAATTCCTTACCAAATTCCAAAGTTGCAGTCAATGGTCTGGAATTCCTTCCCATGCGACTCACAAGACCAAGCATTCGATGATCATGATGAAATATTTGTATTGCATTCTCCTTTCTTTACCCTTATTCCTGTTCCAAGGGAATATTCTCACTGCTCAGGTTACTGGAGCAATCAAACTGCCTAAACCCGGAATGATGAAACCGGGAGAATATGATACCACCGCCATCGAAAAAGCAGAACTTCTTTCCAAAGAAACACTCGGTTTAGTTGAAACACCGATTGACCCGGCTCAATATATTCTTGGACCAAATGATATTTTGACTGTTTTCATAGCGCCGATTCTGTATAAACCAGAAGTTCCTTCCCATATGGACATACCTGTTTCTCCCGATGGAAGAATCATCATCCCTGGTATAGGCGCCATAAGGATTGGTGGTTTATCTCTTTTGGATGCGGAATCTTTGGTAAGTGCGGAAGTGATGAAAGTATTAAAAACTCCATCGGTTTCTTTATCACTTCGAAAAATGCGCACATTTAAAGTGTTTGTGAGAGGTGCCATTCGAAAACCGGGAATCATTCCGGCCACTCCAGCAGACAGAGTATCTGAAATCATCGATAGAGCAGGTGGATTGATGTATGATGCATCAATGAGAAAAATTATCATTACTCGTTCCATTTCATCTTCTAAAACTCAATCAATTCCTGTTGATTTGCATGATTTCTTTTATAAAGGTGACAAAACAGGAAATCCATTCTTGAATGGAGGGGATGTGATATTTGTTCCGGCTCAATCTTCAAATTTGACCTATGAAGTGAGCGGCGAGGTTGGAAAACCAGGAACATTCGAGTTTAAAGATGGTGAAATGCTTTCAACTGCGATTGCATCAGCAGGTGGATTGCTCGAAACAGCTCGAATAGATTCCATTGAGATTTCAAGATTCAATGAAGATAATAGAACTATCAAAACATGGTTTGTCAGTGCAAGTGATTCTGATTTTTCGCTAGAATCCGGTGACAGAATTGCAATTCGTAAGAAATATGAATGGAGAAAACCGCATACTGTTTCGATAACGGGTGAAGTCATGAATCCCGGACGCTATGCAATTGATCCGGAATCCGTGAATATTCATGAATTGATTGAAAGAGCGGGAGGTTTGACCAAAGAAGCATATCCTCAGAGTTCGCTTTTGATCAGACAAAGTGATGACAATAATATTTATGACATTGAATATTGGAGATTGATGGCTCTTCCTCCGGATGCACTTTCAGAAAGAGAAAAAGCATTCATGCGGGAAAAGAAAAGAGAGATACGTGGTATGATTGCTGTTGATTTTTCTTCTCAACAGTCAAAAGGTATTTCTCAAATGCCTCTTGAGCACGAGGACTCTATACATATCACCAGAAAAAAAGACTTCATCAATGTATTCGGAAAAGTAAAGAACCCCGGTAGAATCAAGTTCAATGCTCAATTTTCCTATCTTGATTATATCAAATCAGCAGGTGGATTTTCCACTCGTGCAGATGAAGATGAAACATTGATTTTGAAGCAGAGAGGCGAACAATTCATCGCTGATGATGATGAATATGAATTACAGCCCGGAGATCAAATCTTGGTTCCTGAGATTCCGGAGTCCAAAGTGACTTTCACACAGATTCTTAGCATGGCCTTGACTATTACCGCACAGATTGTGACAGTCGTTGGTGTTTTGTATACATTATCTCAACAATCAAAGTGATTTCAATGAATACATCAGAATCTCCAACATTGATTGATTATCTACAAAAGCGACTAAAAAGCATACTTATCATATCTTTCGTTTCGCTCCTGATTGGTTTGGGTTTGAGTTATGTGATACCGCATACATATCTCTCCACAGTAATGGTACTTCCAGCTGATCAAAAAAATTCTGGAATGGGCTTAGCTTCACTATTATCCGGATCTCTTCCCGGAGGATTAGGTGGAATGATACCCGGCACTGATGCCAAAAACAGTTTTCTCTCTCCTGAGATTGTTTTGTCAAGATCACTCGCTGAATCCATTGTGAAATCCAAAGCGCTTGATACATTCGCCCTCTTTTCTGCAATACCCGAAGAAGAAAAAGTAGAAGCTATTCAAGAAGCATTAAACATTGATACTCGCAGAAGTGGAATTGTGATTATAGAAGCTCAATGGGCAACATCATTCTTTCCTGGTACAGATGAGAAAAGACATGCTGCAGTCATGGCCTCCATCATTGCAAATAAAGCTTCATCCGGTATTGATGCTTTGATTAAAAACAAGAGCATGACATCTGCAAGAAGAGCAAGAATATTCATCGATACGCTCATGTCTCAAAATCGTGTTTCACTTGACTCTGCCTATGAAGCCATGCAAATGTTTCAACAACAGAATAAAGTATTGGAACTGGAGAATCAAGCAAAAGCTCTTGTGGAAAGCGCCGTTGCTGCCGGTGCCGAATTATCAAAAGCACAAATTGAATTATCAGTTGCTGAACAACAATATCAATCTGATGCGCCTGCCATAGCGCTTTTGCAAAAGAAAGTTGCCTCATTGAGAGGTCAATATTCCAAAGTGCAAAATGGGGGTGTATCAAGCGATGCATTTTCCATCCCATTCTCCAGATTACCTGCATTGTCAAAGACATATGTCACCATGATGAGAGATATCAAAATCATGGAGCAGATCAATGCATATTTACAATCTCAAAGAACGCAAGAATATATTCAAGAAATCAGAGATGTTCCGGCAATACAAATTATTGAAGCTGGTATTCCTCCCAGAAAACAGATCTCACCCAAAAGACTTGTATTCGCTTTTCTGACAATGTGTGCAGGTTTGGTGATTGCATTCGGATATAGTATTTTTCGAACCATTCAATCTCAGAAGACACAAATTTCTGTTGATTGATATACATTTTACATCATGAGGTGCCTCTTTTGAGAGGAGAATAGGGAAACCCGTGAAATTCGGGTACTGTGGCGCAACTGTGAACCATCATAGATGGAAAGTCAGGAGACCTGCCTCATGTTTTTACATCATTGTCTTCATTGACAACATTCGCGCTCCACGAATGAGATGGATATTTGATCATGCTTGAACACATCGATGTTCGCGTATGTATCAATCTCCTTTCTTTCGGGGAATTGCAAAGGAGCTTTCCATGAAACACCTTTCTTTCCTCTTTGTATTCTTCGCTGTCACTGTACTGTCGGCAAATGAATCCACCATTGTTCCAACCGGACATCAGCCATTGGCAATTCATACATCCGGAAATATAGTACATGTCTTTTGCAATGGTGATGATAAAGACTATGATGGCATATATGAGGCAAATGCCGATGAAAAGCCAGCCACTTGGGTAATGCATGATATTTCCACCGGGAGCCAAGTACAAACTATAGTGATGCAACAAGGATATTTTACTATTCCATTCAGACCTGCCTTTTCCTCTACAAAGATGTATCATCCCAGAGGAAATCGGATTGAAGTATTTGATATTAAAACTGCATCTTTGATTGATACATCATTCATCAGCATTGATGATCCCAAAGTAACTATAACAGCAGTTCATGTCATTACTGAAATCGAAAATGGGATTGAACAAGAAAAGTATATTGCTTATTCTCATAAATCATCATTTACCGACAAAGGATCATTCTCTATTTTTGATATTGCACAGAAACGAGTGATTGCAATGACGGAAGTTGGCATTAATCCTCAACTCATTCGATCATTCAGAAATACTCAAGGGGATTTGGAATACTTGGTCTTGAGTGAGGGAACATTTGGGGGCAAGAATTCCACGCTACATAGATTGCTACCAACTCCCACCATGACAATGCCATTTACTATTACCACATTTGAATTAGGTGATACCGGAAATCATTTCGACATTGTGGATCAACTTGCGCTCGTTCTCATGAATGGATCGCATGAAGTTTTTGCCATTAATCTTGTAACAAATCAATTATTACCCGGGAGTTTTCCGGTTGGTACAGTAGGATATGATGGACCAAGAGAACTGATCATAGACCCCAATACGAATCAGGTATTCATTTCAACATATGCATCTGATATACGCATTGGTTCTTTGGATGATGGAACGATGCTTGATGCAAAAGCTACCCATGGAAAAGCAGAAGGAATGGCATTGATCGGTGGAAATCTATGGGTATGCAATGCCTTCAAGAAGGGTGAATATGCAGTTGATTCAGTCTTGAATATCGTTCCTCTTGATATGGCATCTTCAATAGATACGGAAGACATACATGCGAATATTGTAGTTCATGGTGGAATACTGTCAATTGCTTCCATCTGTGACTTTTCCGATGCCGAATTGCACATAATCAATGCACATGGCAATATCATTATACAACAGAGGCTTTCCGGTAATCAGCAATACATCTCATTGAATGGATTACCGCATGGAGTTTATGGTATTTCTATAAGATCAGGCGCAAAAGAGAAGAAATGTATGATCATTCATGCTGATTGATTATACAATTCACCAAGATTATCAGCAAAAAGGTAAGAATTATGGTATTTTTGCACATCATTGAATTCTTCCCGGTGAAATGATGGATCTCTATTTCTTAAGACATACAACTGTAGCGGTTGATAATGATGTTTGCTATGGTCAAACCGAAATTCCTGTAGCTTCAAGTTTTTTGCAAGAAGCTTCGGATACAATGAAGCTTGTGCCCGATAAAATGCATGCAGTGTATTTTTCGAGTCCGACCCGTCGTTGTATTCAGCTGGCAGAGTTCATCAGCAAAAGACCTGCAATGCAGGATGATCGATTGTCTGATTTGAATTTTGGTGCATGGGAAAGAAAAAAATGGGAAGAGATCGATGAAGAAGAGCTTCAGGAATGGATGCGTGATGTTGTATTTCATTCCGTTCCCGACGGTGAATCTTATGAACAACTGATTTTGCGGGTGAAAGACTTCTTTGAGGATATCATCACAAAGAATTATAAAACAGTCGTGATCTCAACACATGCAAGTGTGATTCGAGCCATTCTGTCTTATGTGCTTGAGATTCCGTATCAAAGAACTTTCGACATGCATATTGCTTTTGGAAGTATCACAAAAATCAGCACGGATGGCGAATCTGTCACCGTGGAATATATCAATCGCGTTTAAGTGTAGAATCAAGCATGCAATCCATCTATGATGATTTCACCGAAGAATTTGTTGCTTCGGGCTCAAAGCAATCGAATGCAATGTTGGACTGGGTATTGATCCTAGTTACGACATTGCTTTTTGCAATGGGTTTGATTTCAATTTATAGTGCCACATATGATGCAGGCATGAGTGAGTATTTCACGAAGCAATTATTATTCGGGATTGTTGGGGGCGGTGTCATGATCGCAATCATGTTCATGCCTGAACGATGGCTCTTTGATTATGCCTATATTCTCTATGGCATTGCAATGCTCCTGCTGATTGCGGTTATCGTGATTGGAAAAACAGTCTATGGTTCGAAGAGTTGGTTAACAATCGGTCCTATCACATTTCAGCCATCTGAATTCGGAAAAATAGCCACGCTATTGGCTGTTGCCCGCTCCATTTCTTCTAGAGGAAGAGACCTTAGCAATTGGAGCGATCTGATCATGCCGATCATATTATTTGCTATTCCAATCGGACTCATCATGTTGGAGCCTGACTTTGGAAGTGCTTCCGTTTATGGTGTGATGCTCCTCGGCATGATGTTTTGGGGTGGCGCCAGTCTCAATCTTATCACTTTTCTTGTGGGAGCTCCAATTTCGGTGATCATGGGTTTCATTGGAAGAGAATGGGTATTTGTGACATCCATCATCACTGCATCGGTACCCATGTTTTTGAAAAGGGATCTCATGAAAGCATTGGCAATGCTCCTCGTATTCATAGCGATTGGATTCTCCTCTCGATATGTGTATGGAGTATTGAAACCTCATCAGCAAAGCCGTATCCAGACTTTTCTCAACCCTGATAATGATCCAAGAGGCAGGGGCTATCACGTGATACAGTCAATCATGGCTGTTGGTAGTGGTGGAGTGACTGGTAAAGGATTCCTCCATGGTACGCAAACGCAATTGCGATATATTCCGAAACAGTGGACGGATTTTATTTTCTGTGTTCCAACAGAAGAATTTGGTTTTGTTGGAGGAGTCTTAGTCATCGGACTTTTAGCTATTCTCATCATGCAGTGTATTGCCATTGCAAGACAATCGGGGAATGCATTTGGTTCTTTGTTAAGCGCTTCCGTGGGAATTATCTTTTTCTACCATGCAACAGTGAATATCGGAATGGCAATCGGGGCATTTCCCGTAATGGGGATTCCACTTCCATTCTTAAGTGCGGGTGGTTCGGCTCTCGTCATGAATATGGCATCTGTAGGGATAGTGCTGAATGTGTATAGAAATAGAAGAAAAGTCGGTAGAAAACATGTCTGATTCAGACTGTTTGATTATTAATGACTTTTCTTTTGATCCCTGGAATCAGGGGTGGGGAAATGCTGATATTCTGTAATCCCAATGAAAGTAATGTATCAGTTGCATCGGGAAACCCTGCAAGCTCTCCGCATAGAGATATGTCTTTTTTGGCTTTTTTACACTCCTTGACTATCGTTCCAATAAGCTTGAATACGATGGGATGGAAAATATCATAAATATCAGCAACATGTTCACTGATTCTATCAGAGGCAAGAATGTACTGGGTGAGATCATTTGTACCAATGCTAAAGAAATCACAATGTTTGAAATAGGATTCAATATCCAATGCAGTTGCGGGCGTCTCAATCATGATGCCAAAGGGTAAATGCGGATCGTACAGAAATCCTTCTTGATCCAATTCTCTTTTACACTCCTCTAATAATTCCTTGGTCTGAAGCACCTCTGATACATTCGTGATCATAGGTAACATGAGTTTGACATTTTTTGTTTTTGAAGCCTTGATTATTGCTCGCAATTGTGTTTTGAATATATCCTTTCTCTTGAGTAAAAAACGAATGCCTCTTACTCCCAAAGCAGGATTTTCTTCTTTTGGTAAACCTTCCGCAAATTTATCCGAACCTATGTCGAAGGCTCGAATTATGCAGAATTCAGGATATACTTTTTTTGCACAAGTCGAATACCATTCCACCTGAGCATCCTCATCGGGAATTCTTCCATAGCGTGCAATTTGAAATTCTGATCTGAGCAGTCCAATCCCTTCGGCACCATTTGCTATGGCTTCATCAATGTCTGTCAATGAATCGATATTTGCTGAGATGCATATATGTGTTCCTTTCTCTGTCTTCGATTCCAAATGAGCGAGATCACCCAATGATGCGCGATATTGAATCTCCTCAATGCTTCTTTGATGATATTGATTCAATGTCTCTTCGGTTGGATTTACAATCAAGATGCCATTATTGCCATCCAATATGATTGTATCACCGGTTCTGACTTTATGCACGATATCATTGATTCCAATGACAGAGGTCATCGAAAGGGAGCGAGAAAGGATTGATGCATGTGATGCGATTCCACCGATTTCTGTCGCAAATCCCTTGCAATCTTGCTGCTTGAAAGTCATGATATCGGTGGGTGTGATCGATGTTGCAATGACAATGCTATCTTCACATACTTGATGACTGATGGTTTTATTGCGCAATGCGGAAAGTAATTGTGAACTTACATGGTCAAAATCCACTGCTCTTTCACTGAGGATGGGATCTTTTGCAAGTAGAAAAAATTGCTTCTGGGCATTGAAATTATGGAAGATTGCATTTTCGGCGGAATAACCTTCCTTGATTTTCTTGCGTATGGATTCATGCATGTCCGAATCCATGAGAATCATGGAATATGTCTCAAGAATATGAGACATGGCAGGAAATTGCTCACGACTAATTGTGATGATATGTTCGAATTGTTGTTCACTCTTGATCACTGCTTGTGAAAATCGCTCAAGTTCATCGGGAATCTGATCTATTGAGATATGTTCTTGATAGTCTCCGATCAAATCATTGTGAATAACGATTGCATTTCCCTTCACAATACCGCGAGAGGCAGGTATTCCGTGAAAGAATTGTTCTGAATATTGACTATTTACAATATGTAGAGGTGCTTTGGGCAAATTGAACTCAATGATTATTGCTGATATCGTAAACCGATCATCCCTTTAGTAGATCGAATGGATACAATATACATTCCTGTACTGAAGTGTGGAAGTTTCTTTTCAATCAATTCATTGGAAGCTATAGATATGTTGTCAGAATGAATCACGGAACCTCGAATATCGTGAATCAAGATGGAAACGTGCTCTTCATTTCCACTTTTGATTGAAAGATATTGCTCATCTCCAAAACCACGAATATATGCTTGCATAGTTGGTATTGATTCTTCAATGGAAAGATATGATCCTGAAACGGTGTCTGTCTCCATCAAAACATCAGAATTCGGATCAATGATTGCTTTGACAAGTGGAGATTGAAGTTTGATAAATCCTTCATGACTTGAATTCTTGACTATTCCGCGATACATGACAGTGTCTGTTTTACCTATGAATCGAATCGAAAGTGGGAATTGAAAGGTTGCAGGAATAGTATTACCTGCTTGTACTTGATTGATCACAAAGTGAACATATGTTTCATTTTGCGCATTTACATGTTCTCTCAGAGTAGAAAATTTCACGACCGGATGACCTCTTTTCATGAGCCATTGATCAAAAAATACATCATAGTCAATCGGTGGATTCGGTGCTTCTTGTTTGAATATATTCTTAAATTCTTCCGTATTCGCATTACCATAAGCATATCGATTTAAATAAGTGCGCAATACAGGATAGAATACATCATCACCAAGCATTGTGCGAAGCATGTGATAGACCCAACTTGCTTTTGCATAGGTGGTGGCATAGTTGAAAAGGTTTTCAATTGGAATGCCGAAAATTGGTGGCTGCAAAACATTGGCATTGATGCGGAAATAATCATTTCTTTTTGAACGCATCATGGATATATACTCGGGATAACCTCCCCATGTCTCATACCATAAAGCTTCACCCCAAGTGCCGGCGCCTTCATTGAGCCAGATCTCACCCCATGTTTTGCATGTGACCAAATCTCCAAACCATTGATGCATGACTTCATGCGCCAATCCATTGCTGGACCATCCTCTAAGCCATGTGCGATTGATCGTACTCATGCGCTGATGTTCCATGCCACCCGCCCAAAATGGTTGAGCCGAAGTATGTCCATATGTTTTGAATGGATATTTGCCAAATAAAGGAATATAGCCGGTGATCATGCTTGGCGTAAAACTCAAAGCATATTTTGCATTGTATTCACTACCATCTGTTTTTGTGCCATCAAAATCCTTCTTCCAAACATAATTATAAATTGGAATGGAATCATTCGAATTAGGGACTTTGGCCCAAAGGGTAAAGTCCACAAATCGTGATGCATTCACAACCATGAGATATGTCGGAATAAGTGTGGTATCATAAAATGTATAATCTCTGTAGGATGGAATTCCATTCATTCTTCCAATTGTAAGATCAGTCAAATCACCATTGGATGTGACGCGTATATTGTGTGTGTCACTAAGCGTGGAATCATAAGGAACACGAATCGTGATTCGAGCTCTTGCTTTATCATCTGGTCTATCATTGCATGGCATCCAGTAGCGAGCATCTTCCGGTTGATTCATAACGTAGGCAAGGTCTTCCTCTACGAAATTGGAATCAAGTCCTTGGAATTTTCTAACAAACATTCCTTTGGGATAATAGTAGAATCCTTTCTTTGCATCACCTTTATAGGTGTACCAAATATGTAATGAATGAGTATCTGCGGATAAAACACTCGGAAGATTTATGCTCCAATTTCCATTCGATGGCTGAATGATCGCAATGGAAGCAAGCTTCGTTCCATCTAATGTTACTGAATCAATTGTCATGGAGGCAGCATGAAGCTTTATTGTTGAAATACTTGAAAGTGGAATAAAAGTCAATTCGTTTTTTCCGGAATAGGTATAACTCGGAAGCACGGAATCAGGTGTGGAAAATGGCAATCTCCAGTCCATGAATACATCATAAGTCAATACATCAATTTCATTGATAGACTCCAGTGGCCTTTCACTCATCTTTTGATGCATTCCATGTGCATGAGAACAAAGCTCATATTTCTCTTCCTGATGACCGGGAAGGAGGATGGAAGGAGTATACTGCGATGATGCATTTTGAAAAAATGCGAATAGAAACACTATCAGTAATGACTTATTCATATGTTGATTTGATTATTGTTCAAGAATTTCTGCTTCGATATCTGTGACGCCATAAGTGATGAGATCAATTTCTTCTGCGGCATTTTTTGAGAGATCAATCACTCTGTTCGGATGAAATGGTCCGCGATCATTGATCCGCACAATGACAGATAATCCATTTCGAAGATTTGTCACGCGGAGAACAGTTCCAAATGGCAAAGTGCGATGTGCTGCAGTCAATGCCGTTTCATCATAAATCTCACCATTTGCGGTTTTGCGACCATTGAATTCAGAACCATAGAATGATGCCTTCCCTTGAATGATGGAATCAGGGATTTCTAGCATTGTTTCCTGCATTACTGAGTCATCTTCATTTGAATTAGCATATGACTTTTGCTGATTGAATCCAAAAAATGAACAAATCAAGACAAAACTTGCCATGAAAAAGAATAATTTATTCATATGCATCACTATCTGACTGTGAAAGGAAAATAGAGGATATCAGTGATTTTACTGTATTCATATCGCTGAAAGGTAAGATATCATTACCGATGATTTGATATTCTTCGTGACCTTTGCCGGCAATCAAAATTATTTCTCTATCATCAGAATACTGCAAAGCATGAGTGATGGCTTGAAATCTATCAGGAATGGAAACAACTTTTTGAGAATTGGATTCATCAATGCCAGACTTGATATCATTGATGATTTTCTCGGATGTTTCATGTCGTGGATTATCATCTGTGATGATGATGCGATCTGCCAATTCTGAAGCAATCTTTCCCATAGTTGGTCTTTTTGTATTGTCTCTGTCCCCACCACAACCAAACACAACAGTTAGTCTTCCTTTGCCGGTGGTGTTTATCAATGATGTACATGTTGCAAGTGATTTTTCTAATGCATCGGGTGTATGCGCATAATCAACTAATACCAAGGCTCCATTTGGTAGACGTAATTTCTGCATTCTACCAGGCGCACCTTCCGCACTGCGCAATGCAAATTGAATGGTTTGAGTCTCAATACCGGCGAGATGAGCAAATGATGCAGCTAAAGCCGTGTTTTCAACATTGAATTTTCCAATGAGAGGGGAAACAATATCAATGGTAGAAACATAATATTCAGGAACTGTACCTGCAAATGTAAGTCTATATGATGTGCCGGATAGAGAATGATTTTCCAAGTCAATTGAAACATCAAAGGCATTTGATCTTCCCACTCGATATTGTTCTCGAGCTTTACAATCGCTCAGCATTAAATAAGAATAGGGAGAATCTCCCATTGCAATTGCAATCGATTCTTTTGGCAATATGTCAAAGAGATGTTTCTTTGCTTGTGCATATCGCTCCATCGAACCATGAAAATCCAGATGATCATGTGTGAGATTCGTAAAAATAGCACCAGCAAAGCGAATTCCTTCAACGCGATGCAATGCCAGTGCATGAGAGCTTACTTCCATGAAGACTGTTTTGATACCTCTGCGTACCATCATGGAAAGCAATTGACAAAGATGTGGTGATTCGGGTGTGGTATGTGTGGCAGCAATTCTTTCATCACCGATATAATTTCCAGTAGTTCCTATGAGACCAGTTGGTTCGCCTGATGCTTCAAAAATAGATTTCAAGAGGAATGTCGTGGATGTTTTGCCATTCGTTCCGGTTACGCCATAAATGCGTAATTGCTTCGAGGGAAAATCATAAAATGCATTTGATATTCTAGATAATGCAATGCGGGTATCTGGCACTCCAATGATGGTAACATCACTTGGCACATTGCAATCAGGAATGTCGGTGATGATCGTTTTTGCTCCTCTTGCAATCGCATCGTCAATGAATTGATTCCCATCAATTGGAGGAACGGTGCTCCCGTTTATGGCAACGAATAATGAGAATTCTTGACAGCTTCGGCTATCATATTCTATGGAACTAACCGGCTTTTCTGTTGAACCAATAACAGTAAAACCATTCAAAGCTGATAATAAGGTTGAAAGAATCTTCATAGTGTAATGTCCAATGACATATCGAGATGTGTGATGCCATCCAAATCATATAAATCACTGATCGAATGAAAACCAAAAGACTCATAGAACTGCAGTAAATATGATTGAGCAGAGATATGAATGTGTTTTGGCGAATATAGTCGAGTAGCTTCTGCTATGGAATACTCAACCAAATGTTTTCCAAGTGCTATTCCTCTATGATCATGATGTACGATGATTCGTCCCAATTTCACAAAATCTGCATCAGCTATTGGTATGATTCTGGAATATGCAATCAATGCATCATTAGAGGAAGCAAGTACATGATGTGAAGTTGTGTCAATACCATCGATATCTTGATAGATACATGCTTGCTCAATGATAAACACATCTTGTCTCAAACCAAGAATATCATATACTTCTTGTGCTGTCAAATCATTGAAAGGAATACATTTCCAATGAATACTCATGACTTTTTACCCTTGATGGTAGGAATGAATTCCGCATGATATCCGGGATCTGCATCATGTGGTGAAACAAAATTCTCTTCTTGAAGCATCTTCAGTCCATATTTCGCAATGAAAGTAGGATGTGAAGCAGAAATATGTTGAAGTCTTCTCGCATTGCAATCAGTGATGTGTATGTCACCGATCAATACATTCGATTCATCCAATCCACTTACTGCTTGTTCATATGAAAGAATGGCAATTGCTGTTTTAGCATCTCCGGTCGCAATGTCGAATGTTTGCATAAAGTAAGAATCAGCATGAGATTTCATAATGATGCATAATGAAGAATCTGACTCTATCTTCAAGAAATCTTTCGCAGCATCAAACATTGCATGAAATGTTGGAACTGAGATCAATGTGGTTGCTCCATCTGCACACCAACCTTTTGCAAATGACATTCCGATGCGGACACCGGTAAAACTTCCTGGTCCTTCCGAAACTGCAATGGCTTGTATGTGTTCAGGTTGAATGTGTAAATCATTCATAGCTCTACGGATCAATTCGGCGAGCATCTCATCATGCATATTGGGAACATGAACCACATACTCAAGTTGAATATTGCCATTTTGGGTATCAATGATTGCTATACCACAAACCTTTCCAACGGTTTCAATCGCAAGAAGATATGTTGACTTCTGTATCATTGAATAAAAAACTCATTGCGAAGTATCGTTTCCATCAATTGAATTGCTTGATCATTTACATTCAATAGATGCAGAGGTAGATGGAGGAATACCATGTCGGATTCATCATCGATTGCACCCAAAATCGGAGAACCTGTCCATTTGGGATTTTCTGGTAATCGATACACCGCTTTTGCATTTGCTTTTGGATATAATGGGTATACCAAAACAGATCCTTTTTCTTTGATCAAATTCGGATATGTTATGGATCCATGTGGGATTCCAAGAAATTCAGTGCCATTTCTAATTGCTAGTGGATCGCTGGAAACCTCTTGTTTTCCGATGGAATCTATCGGAGAAAAATCCCGTATTTCAGTACGCATGTCTTCACTCATTGGAGCGGGAAGATCAGCGATGAAAAGTACCTTTCCACCAGTTCGCATGTATTCTACAAGGGATTGTTGTGCAAGTGACATACTCGGACTTTTATCTGTGTACCAAATCACGGCTGAATATAATTTTAATGATTCAATGAACATTGGACTAATAAAAGGGGGAATTGTCTTGGCAGGAGCATCAGTCGTTTTCGTGGTGTGAATGTCCAATACATCAAATCTGCCGGAGAATGTACCGGAGTTCATTGCATTTAAAGCTTTGAGATAGAAGTTGTCCGCATCGCGATTACCGCTATCTTTGATGAGAAGAATAGGCCCTTTAGAACCCTGAACATACCAAGTTTTTCCGGGTGCCGGATAAGTCAAAATTTTGCTTCGAAGTTTACCTATGTCTCTTGCTCTCAAGTAGATAATATTGTTTGCATTCAGTTGTAATCCATCTTTTGCACTGAGACTGAAAAGTCTTGTGTTTTTTGGAATTGGAGTCCATTTTGCTGTCATAGAAGAATCATTCAATGACCACTCTATTGTTTCAAGGGTTGCATCTCCATCCGGATCTGAAACAAAGAACTTGAATGTTGCAAATGAAAATGTGGTATCTGGTAATGCTACTGCTATGGCTGACTTCGCTGAGGTGTCATTTCCCCAAGCTATGATAGGTGGAGAATTTTTGATTGGGAATTGAAGTCTTGATGGAATAGGATCGATAGCTCCATCCAATAGAGGAAAAGTCTCTCCATTATCCAATCTATTATTTCCATTCTTATCTGTGAATGTAAGTTTCTCACCTTCAACTGGATATTGCTTAAGTGAATTATCAATGGATGCAACCGAGAAAACAAAATTTGTATCGGATGATTCCACTTGCAATGCAAATGTTGAATCATTCTTTCTTGTGAAAAACCAATCTTTTTCATTCCACGAAATGGCATAACCAATCACCAAACCATCGGGATCATCACCGGACCAGCTGACATTGACTCTACTATTTTGTTGATTGAGAATTGTATCCAAATAGATCTTTGTGTCAGGTGGGAGATTCCCATTTGGTGTGAGTATAGAATCATCACAAGAAATCATGATGAGTAGCAATAAAAAGGCAAATACTTGTATGGTGATTTTCATTGTATTTCTCTTGTTGAAGTTGCTGCCGCTAAAGTGAATGCTGATACTGAGCATGCTCCCGAGTCAAGCAATACATGAGCACATTCTTCAAGTGTTGAACCCGTGGTCATAACATCATCTATGAGCATCAAGCGCTTGTCTCTAATAAGATCTGCTTTCTTGATTGAAAAAATTCCTTGAACATTCTGCATGCGATCTTTTGAAGAGAGTTTGGTTTGAGTAGTGGAATAGTGCAATCTTTCCAAGGCATTGATGACCGGTACTTTTGTAATCGAAGAAATGCCTTGCGCAATCAACAGAGACTGATTGTATCCTCTTTCTCTCACTCTTGCTCTATGCAAAGGAACGGGCACATAATAGTCCACTTCGCTGTGATTTCTGATTCTAGCAATATATCTTCCAAAATCAAATGCCATTTGTTGTGCATTTCCATATTTAATAGCATGAATTGTTTCTTGAATCGGAGCTTCTTGATGAAAAGCAAAATGACTTTCCATGCTAAATAAATAAGAATCTTTATTGTTCTGTGAATACAATTGATTCAACAAAACATCATCCTTAGGGGCACATTCAAACATGTATAAACAAGCATCACATATTCTATGAATATGAGTGCGACTATCTATGTGCTCACCGCAAGTCTCACAGTGCATTGGCGCAATCGCATCCATAATTGTATGCATGATATTTGGTATGAAAGTCATGCCCATATGATTTACCCTTCTTTATCACTCATTCTCAAATGTGAATTTCAATCTTTCAGAAATTGTATTGGGTAAAGAAGGTGTAATGCGTCTTGGAATCAACATGCCAGAAAGGGAAGTGATATCTCCAAAGACTCTTTGTTTCAAAGCTGTATGAGCAAGATAATGGAACCCGCTTGAACCGCCTGTACCAATGCGTGAACCTATCATGCGCATTGTCATGGAAGCATGACGATATCTCCAAACTGACAAGGTTTCATCGAATCCACAAATTGCCTGAAGTAAAGCATTAGGATGATCGAGTAGAGGGTAATCTCTATACAATTGTATGAAAAGTGCAGCTAAAGTTGCCTTGTGAGACAATCTTCTTTCTCCTTTCTCCATGAGTTCCTTATATGTTCCTTCATCAAAGAGGGAATTGAAACTACTTTCAGCTTGATCTATCGACTGTACTCTAATTATGCGTTCTTCATCCGTTAGTATTTCATGATTGGCAATATCTGCTCGGTCTTTTGCGAATGTGTCCGATACCGCTGATTTGTATTCTTGCCAAAAAAGATAATCTTCCGTTTCCAAAAACGGAGTATGTTCAAGCCAGGATTGTACCGCGTCGAAGAGTGTGACTTTTCCTTCAGCTTGATGAACAAGATTCTTGTCAAAATCCTTCATGGCAGTCAAAAAGGCACGATTCATCCTTTTTTCTTGTGGCAATCCAAGTCGCATTTCCAATACACGGAATTGAACCGATTGAAAGCCACTTGCAGGATGCAATAAATCTCGGAAGTCCATGAAGTCGAGTGCGGACATTGTTTCGAGTATTGTAAACTGCTCCATGCTCATTCGTAGAATTGATTCCATCCTGTGAAGTCTATGCACACACAGAGAAATCTCATGTTCTTTCACGGATTCTTTGGAAAGAATCGATATGACCGAATCCAATTCAAACATGATTTGCTTGAACCATAACTCAAATGCTTGATGAGTTATGATGAAAAGCATCTCATCATGTGCTTCAATGCCTGCTTTGTCACTTTCTGGAAATTGTGCTTCAAGTACTTTGTTCAATTGGAGA